>Ga0210059_1015629_pt1 | contig 11049 bp, 10 predicted proteins | sample Ectturendosymbi2_FD_188042 | JGI IMG/M metagenome (GOLD analysis project Ga0210059, IMG submission 188042) | Ecteinascidia turbinata endosymbiont from Florida, USA - Sample 2 (SPAdes) (version 2) | ecosystem: Host-associated > Tunicates > Ascidians > Unclassified | place: Key West, Florida... | reverse complement strand
GCTAGGCTCAAGTCCGAGTCTTTTGAACCTTCGATTGACTTTCTAGCGTTTCTGATTCAAAAGTTGTGATTAGGGCAACCAAAAGTCAATAAAGTCAAAGTTTTTCTGCCTTTTTAAAAGTTTATGGAATGTCCACAAACTAAATTTCATGTTTATATCTTGAGCAACTCCATATTAGGTCAAAATTTTGTTGCAGCAGTGTTTTTTCGTTATCGATATTTCATTAAAGTTACAACAACAGATTTTGATTTGTTTTTGCAAGTTTAGTTGCATTTCTGAAATAATAATGGGTTTGCAACTTTTGGCTTAATAATGTTACTTAGCCCACACCTGGACGACTGAATATTACCTAGGCTAGGCATGGCAATGCAAAAAACGTGGTCTTACAATACTTGGTTCGGCAAATGCTCAACCCATTATGCCTATAATTATACTGTTTTGACTTTATGGTATTCTCCGATTTGACTCTACTGTAGTTATTAATGTACTTATCATCATATCATGCATAAGGTCAAACAACCAAATTCTTGAAAAGTTCAAAGTACACTGCATGTATATGTTTCTGAGTTTACCTCAACATCTAAAGGTGAATTATTTCGCAAATTTGCCAAGTGAAAAGTGACAAAAGGTTCATGGTGGGAGCACATCACCGCAGTGCAAAGCATCAATGAGGTTCGTTTCATGAAACTGAAAGTGGGCCAGACATTTTTGAAACATGTTATACCAGATTTTGCAGACAAACTACTTGGACCTATCAGTTTGTTTTCTACTACTGTATATGAATATGCTTTGTATTCCGCATCTCAACTGAAAATGTAGAAAATTGGTATGTCAAAATAAAGTCAAAATTTGTAAATTATAAAGTCAAAATTTTTAGTTTTTAGGTCAAAAATTGGTTACCCTAGTTATGATCTAAGATAAACAAATTAATTTAGTCAAATATTTTTATTACTTTAGACAGGGTTTTTTTTAAGGCAGGTCCCTAGAATTTCAAATCGGTCCCTAGAATCAGAGAAAATTATCATCACGTTCCTAGGATCAGACAAAATCAGCACCCTAGAATCAGGGAAATCGGGTCCCTACAGGTGCACACCAGGTGCGTAACATTTTCCGTAAAAAGCCTGCCTTAGATCATAACTTTTGAACCCGAAACCCTAGCAGGTAATACAAAGTATCAAAAGACTTGGATTGTAGCCAAGTTTCCAATAAAAACTTCAGTGAAATACAACCATCTAACGCTTGGAGCCCAAGGCCAGGTAAGGTGGGCCAAGGTGGCAGGAAAATCCTCCACTTATGATGACAGTCGCAAAAAATCTGCAACCCCCAACCAAAAAGTTTTTTTCGAGTGCAGACTAGAAGACATGCCGAGTCTTTTGAGCGATTGAACAGCTCTCTACTACTTCTGGCGCTTGAGTTACGCGCGTGTAAAGCTACGTGCGATCCGGTTGTTCTGGCACAAAAATCCCCGAATGTGGCCGGATACTTGAATGTTATAAATGAGAAAGATGTACTAAAACATGTTTTTGTTGTTTGGCATAACTGGTGCTAGCGTTGGTGCTGATAAAGTTGTTTCTACTTAAAATTGTTGTTATGTGGATATACCCTTGTATTTGCAGATTTTCTATTGGTGATCCTCCAGGACGACACATGGTTATCAAGCATGAAAATGACTGGCACACTATCACCAATTATGAAGAAATAAAACTGATAAAAGAAGATATTTCTAGCAATGCTTCTTGGATATATCCTCAATTTTGTTTGCCACAAGTTACAGATAAGCACGAAAACCAATCTTTAAGAATGGTGTGCTCTTTCGATAATCAAGAAAATCTTGGATTGCTTCCCCAAGGAGTTGTTGGGATTTCGGTTAAGTTGCTATAGTTCAACCCTCTAAGTCCCACGTGTGCCACTTTTTTGCATTTTATGAAAAGTTTGCAACGCCATGACTCGCCAGCTGATTGAACTAGAGAGCTGTTCAAACCCTCCACGGATTCAGCAAGTCTTCAACTGCAAATTAAAAAATTTTGTTTTGGGTTTGGGGTTTTCTGAGGATGAGGGCATGTTTTGCCATTTTTGGCGAGTTTACCTGGCCCTGGGTGCCAACCCAATGAGCAATTTTTTGGCTCAAGTTTTTATTGGAAACTAGGTTGTGATCCACGTCTTTAGAGCCCTTGATTGACTTGCTAGCATATCTGGAGCCAAAATACTCTAAAAGTTCCACAAAAGGTAACATTAGCCATTTCAGGCCAAAGTTTGGCAAGCCACAACTCGGCAGCAGATAGAACTAGAGAGCTATTCAAAGCCTGCAAAGACTCATGAAGTCTTGTATTTTAGAATTAAAAAAAATAAAGTTTTGGTCTTGGGGTTTTGCATTGATAACGTCATGAGTGGGGTATGTTTTGCCTTTCTTTTGTTGACATCATTGCTGATCCAACGAGTCAATATTGTGGTTAAAGTTTTATTGGATTTTAGGTTATGATATGAGTCTTTGGAGCCCTTGATTGACCTTAGCTAGCGCTTCTGGTTCAAAAGTGATGCCCAAAAAATTCCACATACTTGAGGAATTTCCCAGAGATTTTAGGGATTTCCCTAATTAATATGATATTCGTCAATTTTTGCCATAAGTTGTCAACCAGATATGCTGCAAAGTCCATCAGAAACGCTGCAAAGTCAATCAAACCTTCTTAAGACTTGTATTAAAGCTTAAGAATCCAATTAAATCCAATAAAACATTGAGCCACGAAATCAGCTTGATTGTTGAACTCCCACGGGATGTTGTGATGTCATCCAATGTTTTGATAGCCCTATCAAAACATGTCAAAACATCCTGTACTTATGAAAACATCAACGAAAAGCCTGACATTTCACACTTGAAAATTTTTTGTAAAGGCCAAACTACAAGACTTTCCCCATTTATAGAGTGTTCGAACAGCTCTCTAGCTCAGTCTGCTGGTGAGTGATGGCCATATGCAATAAGGGTGTAATATACCCAGGGACAGTGTTTGTGAGAGTACAATTTTTTACCAATTTTTGTTTTTATATCCATTTTTTTGGCTCCAATATGCTAGAAAGTCAATCAAGGGCTCTAAAGACATGGATCACAGCTAATAAAAACTTGAGCCAAAAAATGTCTCCTTTGGTTGGCGCCCAGGGCCAGGCCAAGTTGGCCAAAAAGTTGTGAAAATATGCCCCATTATGTCACCCACAGAAAGCCCTAAATGAAAAAATTTTTTTAGTTTACAGTCAAAGACTTGCTGAATCCGCAGAGGATTTGAACAGCTCTCTAGCTCAGACAGGTGAGTCATGGCGTTGCAAACTTTTCAAAAAATCCAAAAGAATGGCGCACGTGGGACTTAGAGGGTTAAAATGTTAATGAAATTAGCAAGAAAAATTATCTGCTAGGTCATCATTAACACTTTCATGCTTGCTGTATGTAAATTTATGTATTAACATTCCCTGGCTGGTTCTGAGCTGGCATAATATGTTTTTTATTGAATATCGTGTTTTGGGACACTGGTTTTAATGTTTTTCGCCTGGAAACAGCTTAAAATTGTGGCCATAGTCTGAGTTCAAAATATTAGGTCTTGGAATGAGATTCCAAAGTCTGTGGTTGAGAGGCTGTTTGAAAGCATGATTCTTTTGAGTTGGTCCACCTTAGCAGGACCTGGATCCTGCAGCAGTGACTGCGATTTTGTGTGGTGGAAGTGCTTTAATATGCTGCCAAATGGTAGGAAATCAGGAAAGTTGGTATATATTGCAAAGGGTAATTTAAGAACATATTGTTAGGCACGTTGATTAAGTTTGATTGTTTGGTGCTGGCAATGTTACTGTATTTTTTGGACCTTATGGCGCAGTATCAAAAATTGAATGACAGCTGTTCTTTTTTCATACATTGGGCGCACCAGATTATAAGGCACATTAAATGAGGCAAAACTTAGATATGTAAGTCAAACTGTATTTAACTCTTTCACAGTAACTCCTATGTGCTGGAGTTGCCACTGGGAGTTTAAATTGGTCATTTCATATGAGGGAGTTTAATCTGTCACACATGCCTAATTTGCTAGACACAAATAGAATAAAATAAAAGCTGTGCGCATGTTTGATTTGGTGTGCACTAATGTAGTCAGGAGCTATTTTTTTCAGTCATAGACCAAAATGTTTTTCAAATGACCAAAAAAAATTAAGTCATTTCTGTCAGAATGTTTAAAAATATAGGCTAAATGAACACTGCTATGGTGAGCTTTAATACAACTGAGACAAATGACTGAAATGTCTCAGCAAAAAAACTCAGGTCTGGAGCCTCGTGGAGTAATACCATCTGTGGCATGTGCCAGTGTTGATTGATTTAAATCAAGCAATGAAAATCATGATTTAAATCAAGCAATAAAAAAAAAAATTATATATGTCATTTAAGAGCTTTGTGTGATGTGTATGATACATTTAATTAGCATTCTAATAGGTTTTCACACAGCCTATACAGTATTAGTATAGAAGGCAAAAAGTTCTTATGATGACACATGTTAAAACCTTGGAAGTTTTATCAATCAGAGTAACTGTGAGGTCCCAGATTATAATCCACCTAACTGCAAAATTGATATATGGACTGTTATCACTTAACATTTGCTGATTCAGAAGTCAGAATGCCGCAAGTATGACAATTTAAACTGGCATAAAGCAGGCTTGTAGCCAGGTTTGGAGGGCAAAATAAACGGTCAGAGGGGCAAGATTTCTGTTTTTATTATGGTATATGTTTTAAACAAACTTTTCTTCTGGGCAAAACAAAATTTAGGAACACCGCCCCTGAATGCCCCCATGGCTACGGGCCTGGCTTGAAGTAAAACTTACATCTAAATTCCAGCAAATATGTAGACTGTTGATTGTAGAAATAGTAGTTTTATTGCATACTTTTGATTCAGATTAAACAATACACATATATCATAGGTTTTTACCATTTTATGCATGTAAGTTATATTTTATTTTGTACACCAGTGTTGACTGTTGGTGTTATGAATTGATTTGCTTTAAGTGTGGTGAATAAGTGCAAAGTCATTCTGAATGAAATTTCAGCTGAATTCTAGTTGCTGTACAAGAAGAAACAAAGCACAAAAAGTTGTATTAAAACAAAACTTTTTAAAATTAAAAATGACTACTTGTTAGGTGGCTATCGTCTACACATTAAATCAAAAAAATCTGAATCAGATTTAAATAAAAAAACTCGATTTTTTTGATATAAAAAAAATCATGATTTTGATCAACACCGGTATGTGCTAGCAAATTGCAATTGTTGTTTTTTTACGTGACATGATGGTCTGTTTAAAAAAATCATAACTTGCAATTAATAAATATATAGCACCAAATTAATAAATATATAGCACCAAATAAATATATAGCACCATTTTCCACATTAACATGTTCGGTGCTGGGTTAATTCAAGTGGTTCGTGTGAAAACAGCCTGTTCGCACGTAGCTTTGCGCAGGCATAACTCTGCGCTGAAATCGATAGAGAGTTGTTCAAGTGTTCAAAAGGCTCAACGAGTCTTGTAGTTGGCAATGAAAAAAATTTTTGGTTTTGGGTTTCATATTTTTGTGAGTTACATCATAAGTGGAGTAATTTTAGACCACTTTGGCCCACTTCATCTGGCCTTAAAGCCAAACTGCTAGATGGTAGTATTTCGCTGAAGTTTTTTTTTGGAAATTAGGCTGAAATAGCAGTCTTTAGATACTTTGGACAACTTGTTGGGGATTTAGGTTCAAAAGTTATGACATAAAGTAAACAAAATAATTGATCAATACCATAATTACATAATCAATTAGTTTGTTTGTTTTAGATCATATGAACCAGAAATGCTAGAAAGTTGACCAAGGGTTCAAGCCTCGTTTCCAACGAAAACTTTAGCGAAATACTTTTGTCTAGCGGTTGGGCAATAGGCCAACCAACATGAGCCAACATAGCCAAAAATCTACCTCACTTATGACGCCACTCACAAAAAAACCCAAAACCAAAAAGGCCAAAACAAGGGCAGGGAAAGCAAACAACCTCAAGACTGATGTTGATAGATCCCACAACACTAATTGCGACAATTAACACTTTAAATTATGTCTTAACACTTTCACGTCCGGCCAAAATTGTGAATTCTCATGCCAAAACAAAAGGATTGCACGTGGCTTTGAGCAGGAATTTGTCTGGTCCGGTCAGTGCTACAGACCCAGTGAAAGGCTCAAAAGATGCGGCAAGTCTTCTAGTCTGCACTCGAAAAAAAATTTTTGCTTGGGCAGTGGGTTTTTTTGTGAGTGATGTCATAAGTGGAGGGCTTTTAGGCCACCTTGCCCTGGGCTCAAACCATTAGATGGTAGTATTTCGCTGAAGTTTTTATTGGAAACTAGGCTACAATCCGAGTCTTTTGATACTTTGGATGACTTGCTAGGGTTTCGGGTTCAAAAGTTATGATCTAAAGTAACACAAATATTTGACTAATCAGCTAATTAATTAGTTTGTTTATTTTAGTTCATAACTTTTGAACCAGAAACTCTAGAAAGTCGATCAAAGGCTCACTCGGACTCAAGCCTAGTTTCCACTGAAAACTTCAGCGAAATACTTTGCTTTAGCGGTTGGGCCTTAGGCCAGGCAACATGAGCCAAAATGACCCAAAAACTACTTCACTTATGACATCATGCACAAAAAATCCGCAACCCCCAACCAAAAATTTTTTTTGAGTGCAGACTAGAAGAGTGGCCGATCCGTTTGAGCCCTTGAGCAGCTCTCTAGCGCAATCGGCGGAGGAGCTAGGGCGTTGGTAAGGCAACCGAAACTACTGTTTTTAGGCTGAAATCTAGGTACGATGTATTCATAGGCTGGCTCTCAAACTGTTAGTCAAATTGCATTCACTTGAGCTTCAGAAAATATTGCAAAAGTAACATAAACTTAACATGTTTCGTTCTGGTAGGCTAAGGCTTAAATCCAAGGGTTTGCACGTGTTTTTGTATGGGAATATCTCCGTCAACGTTTGTGCTAGAGAGCTGTTCAAACCCTCAAAAGATTTGGCAAGTCTTCGCATTTGCAATGAAAAAAATATTTAGTTTTCGGGTTATTTTGTGAGTGACGTAGTAAGTGGAGTTGCTTTAGACCTTTTTGGCCCACTTCATCTGGCCCTTGGCCCAAACCAGTAGATGGTCGTATGTCGCTCAAATTTTTATTGGAAGCTAGGCTAACATCTGAGTCTTTTGATACTTTGCATAAGACTTTATGGGGTTTCGGGTTCAAAAGTTATGACCCGAAATCAAGAAAATTAGTAATTAATCTCATAATTAAAAAATTAATTATTTTGTTGGGTTTAGGCCATAACTTTTGAACCAGAAACGCTAGAAAGTCGATCAAGGTCTCGGGTACCAGCTGTGAAAAATGGCCAAAAGCCCACCTTACTTATGACGTCACTCACAAAAAAGCGAAACCCAAAATCAAAAAAATTTTTCTCATTGCAGGTTTGAAGACTTACGAGTCCTAACACTTTGAGAGCCGGTCTACGATATATTTGTACTTCGATTTTGGCCTAAAAAACAGCAGCTTTCGGTTGCCTTACCAATGCCTTAACTCCTCTGCCGATTGCGCTAGACAGCTGTTCAAGGGCTCAAACGGATCGGCTAGTCTAGTAGATTTTTTGCGGATTTTTTGTGAGTGATGTCATAAGTGAAGTAGTTTTAGGGTCATTTGGCTGATGTTCCCTGGCCTAGGGCCCAATCACTTGGCCAAAAATGTTTAGCTGAAGTTTTCATTGGAAGCTAGGCTCTAGTCCGAGTCTTTTGAGCCTTTGATCGACTTTCTAGCGTTTCTGGTTCAAAAGTTATTATCTAAAATAAACAAATTAATTAATTATCTAATTAGCTAATTATTCAAATATTTTTACTAACTTACATCAGAACTTTTGAACCCGAAACCCCAGCAGGTCATCCAAAGTATCAAAAGACTTGGATTGTAGCCTAGTTTCCAGTAAAAACTTCAGCGAAATACTACCACTTAACGGTTGGCACCCAGGTCCAGGCAAAGTGGGCCAAAGTGGCCTAAAAGTCCTCCACTTATGACGTCACTCACAGACAACCCGAACCCCCCAAGCAAAAAAATTTTTTTCGAGTCTAATCTACTAGACTGGCCACGTTTTTTGATACTTTTACCGGGTTTGTAGAGCATACAGGAGCAGAGAAATTCCTGCGCAAAGCCACGTGCGAATCAGCCATTTTTTGCGAACCGCTTGAATTAACCCGGTTCTCAAAGTGTTAATACTATATAAAATATGTCATTCTCAGATCAATGCATTCACTAGAATTTCACTTGAAGATTGAAAAAGGCAACACATGTACTATATTTGAAGCTTGAAACAACATACCTGTGATTGAAAACTTCTGTAGAATGCATAAACAATAACTGCACTTTTAGCGATGGCAACCAAGCTTAAATGCACTCAACACACATAGCTCCATAGGTTCCTGCAGACGCACTGCAAATGCAGGTTCCTGCAACCCGTGTGCCTTACAACATGAAGAAGCATCTGGTCATGGCATTTTAATAAAATGTGATGTAATTTCAATCCTTGAATGCCTGTGGCTGTTGTCCCCCTCCTTTGCAAGCCAGCATTCATGAAGTTCTGAAATGTGATGATCCTAGCTTCGTGCTTACTGATTCAACACACAAAACACTAATAATAAACTAACAGATTTCCGTAGTCTCAGTAATCAGCACATCACTTTTTCCTGCCATTATGACATGACATGTGGTCAGCAATTGCAGGAGGCCTCCTTTGTTAGGGGTTATTGGGCTACATCGCATTAAAGAATAAATATTTACAATTGTTATAAGGCAATAAGTGATCAATTTGAAGCTACCATTGAAAAATATATTTTCCAACAGCACTTGCACTGAACTTGGAAACAGTTTGAGTCCGAGTCTTTAGACCGCAATCGAGGTTGAGAACTACTTTTACTGATGGAATCAAACTGCTGCAGCTACAGTTTGGGATGTTTACTTCAAAAAAACAAGAATTTATGTTTGTAGAGCTGTCCATGAATGACATGTGAATGGCTAAATAACAATGCTGTGATCTTTTTGTTGCAGTCTTCTGACACAGCAAGCACGATAACATTGCGGTTTCATAAGTTGAGTTCCTGCCTTTATCATCATATTTCTGTTCAACCAGATGATATTTTTGTCAAGTTGTTTGTAAGTGTTTATCTCTGACATATCTTGTGTGCAGTTTTAATGTGCAATTTACACAGTCTCACCATTCTGAAAGTCATCATCAAAGATTCTGCAACCTGATTATTTGTGTATGTGCAACATATATATCAACCATAAAAGAGTATATATCGCAACCATAAAACCAGACTAAGCTATATCTATTTTCAGTCATTTTTTGCACTTATGGTTTCATTGTCCTATCTTGGTTGGTTTAGAAAATGGCATACATTTGAATTTTATTTTGGAAACAAAACTGGTGCATGTCCATTAATGGACATATAGAAAGTGTTTGCACATCCATGATATTTTCCACTTGCATAGCTAAAAATGCTTGTGCAGAAGAAAATGTTGACTGTCTGTTTATTATCAGATATAATTTAGTATTGTGTTTGCAGTTATAGGTACAGCAATTTTGCTATTGAGACTTGACAGCTTGAGAAACTAACAGATGGTTTTCTTAACGTGTAAAAAAAATTATAGAGATGCAGGAATGTATGGAAAGGACACAGTAATGTCTGGAGATTAATAGCATGGGTTGCATGTTGGGACATTTACAAATGTAAAAAACGCTTTGAATATGGTAAGTTATGAAAGCTCTGGCAGAGGAGTGGTCAAGAGGAAAGTTTATGAAAATGTTGAAACTGATATCCCTGATTTAGCTGACAGTCGATAATGACTCAACAAAAGAACAAGCAGTGTGTTCCACATGATAATGATTGTCATTGTGCAAAGGCAGAGGGTGTCCCTAGAATTTCTTTACAATTTCAAACCTTCATTATGAAGGCAGTTGACAAGATTTGCTAACTAGGTTTGTTCTAATGTAAAAAGTGGTTGCAAAAGCCTTTTTATGTTGCCTCATTGCCTCATCACTTAACAAAACTAGTGATGTGACCTAATGAAGGCTTTATTAAACTTATTCGTCTAGTCCGCAGCGAACGATCAAGCGACATACATTGAACGAAACAACATGAGCGTTGTCAACCGAACAGCGACTTCTGAACAAAGCTGTAAGTGCAAAGAACCCATGTCACAAACAATCAACGCAAGCCAAACAATTAATGGCGCGCAACAAAAATGCACTCGTGCGCGTGACACTACAAGAAAACAAAATAATGCCAAATAGGACATTCTCCCCCTCTACATGAAAATTGACACACGCAATAGTACATCTTAATATGCAACTCGACACAAGCAAAAGCGCATCATGTTTAGTAGCAGGACACATGCAGTAGCACATCTTATTGATATGGGAGGACCCCATATCTATCAACGGGTTTGTGCACGCGTGTCGAGCGTCGCAACGAAACAATTGTAGGATCAGTATTCTCTGATGTTGCAACAATGCTGTTATGTCCATCGTTTCTTACAGGAGACTGACTTTCGTAGTCTCCAGACGAATTGTCTGTAGAAACAGTACCTTCCTTGTCTTCTTCATTTGACGTACAGCTGTCATCAGGAGGTCGATCGTCATAACGGGGTGAGGAGATGGGAACACTTGGTGGAGAGGCATCACGAACACTCGAGGTGAAAGATCCCGAATCGAGACGGTTGTTTCTCGTCCATCCTTCAAACGAACGTGGGCATAGCTGGGGTTGATTTCCAGTAGTTCATCTTCGTCAACCAAGGGCTCGTCCTTATTTCGAACGTGGCGTTTCACATAAATAGGGCCTGGTTTCAACCACGACGGAATGGAAGTTCCATTGACAGATCGCTGAGCATGATGAAACATTGTTTCGTGGGGAGTGCAATTCGTTGATGTACACAAGAAGGAACGAATAGAGTGAAGCGAATCTGACAGGGTATCTTCCCAGTGAGTCAGAGGG
>Ga0210059_1015628_pt1 | contig 11050 bp, 5 predicted proteins | sample Ectturendosymbi2_FD_188042 | JGI IMG/M metagenome (GOLD analysis project Ga0210059, IMG submission 188042) | Ecteinascidia turbinata endosymbiont from Florida, USA - Sample 2 (SPAdes) (version 2) | ecosystem: Host-associated > Tunicates > Ascidians > Unclassified | place: Key West, Florida... | reverse complement strand
TTACTGGAAACTAGGCTACAATCCGAGTCTTTTGATACTTTGGATGACCTGCTGGGGTTTCGGGTTCAAAAGTTGTGATGTAAGTTAATAAAAATATTTGACTAATTAGCTAATTAGTTAATTAATTAATTTGTTTATTTTAGATCATAACTTTTGAACCAGAAACGCTAGAAAGTCGATCAAAGGCTCAAAAGGCTCGGACTCGAGTCTACTTTCCAATGAAAACTTCAGCGAAACACTTTGGCCTAGTGTTGGGCCCTAGGCCAGGCAACATGAGCCAAAATGACCCTAAAATTACTTCACTTATGACTTCAGCCACAAACAATCCGCACCCCCTAACCCAAAAAATTTTTTTCAAGTGCAATCTACTAGACTGGCCGATCCGTTTGAGCCATTGAACAGCACTCTAGCGCAATCGGTGGAAGAGCTAGAGCGTTGGTAAGGCAACCGAAAACTGCTGTTTTTTAGGCCGAAATCGAAGTACGAATATATCGTAGGCCGGCAGCCAACGAGTTAACCAATACTTACACAACCTGAAGTCCCTCAAATGAAAAAGATATTACTACTGCATTCTAAACACTTGCCTGGTGACTCCCTTCTGATTGGGTTTATCTTGTTAGGCATGATGATTTCTAGCTCAAGTTCATCATCCATCTTTTCTGAACTCAGCTTCTAACCTGTTAACTGTAGGTACAGCAACAACGACCATGATTTTACTAATTTTGTTTTCTGATCTGACATCAATACATGCAGAAAAGACTCTTGGAAACATTTTGTATGCAATGACCACTGAGCATCAGATAGCTGGAAAACAGCGAGCAGTGAAGAGCCAAAAAAATTAAGTGGATCAGAAATTCAACACACAAACTTTTTATGTATATGAACAAAGAATCAAAGATCAGAAGCTTTTGCAGAAAGGTTAATTTCTTGTTTTGATTACAGCACTGGACAGTGAAAAAGTTTTGGTGATTTAGATGAAGTCAAAACACTATTTTTGCTAATGGTTAAATGCAGAAATATATATAAAATCCATAAATCTTTGAACTATACATTCCAGAGTTAAGAGCCTTTTAAACCCTAAAACCCTCAGCAACATATGTCACATGAAACAGTTTCCTTGGATTTGTGTAGCAAATCAGAAAGCTGTGGAAATACATTTGGTCACAAGATTGTATAAAGTAACAGCAAGTTCTCAAACATATATTAGTATTAATATGAGAACATCGTGATCTCTTGTTAACAACTGTTTCTCTGGACCTTTTTTTGACTCTTCTGTTCCTTAATTTTATACTGTATTTACATCCTAGTAGGTATTAAATATAATATATCCCATACAATGAAGATTTTAACAATATAGTTATTTGTAATTGACATGTTTCCTTGTTCCTACTGTATCTTCCACCTCAAGGTTTATACAGCTATGAACAAATCTCTTAATGTGCAGCCAGACTAGAGTTTAAAACAGAAGTGTTGACATGGTTACATACCACATTTAGGTCTCATTTCACCTATAAAACTATTGTTGCATGTTTCAGTATTCAATCCTGACATACATCAAAACAATGTGATCTTTCACTGCTTGTAGCCAAGCACAGCTTCTTCAGCTCAATCGTCATTGCAACAAAGCTGGCAACTCACATCAGCACACTGATCACATGTTCTTGCAAAAGTTTAATCAATAATGTCAAATGAAGTTAAATACGTAAAGATCAATGCAATGCCAAACAAAATGTTGCAACAAATTAATAATGTCAAAATTATGTTTTACACTCAAAATGCCTGGCCAGTTAGCCTTCACATTTTTTTATTGCAATCAGTAAAATAAAAGCCTTTGCATTTTTTTGGAGAAAACCACATTGTTTTTCTACAGGTATTGGATATTCCTGGACTGTTGTAAAAACTTCATTACATTGCTCTGTTTTTCATCACAGCAAACACACATATCATAAAAACTACTGGCTGTTTTCATGGATATTTGATAAGAGCATGAAGTAACCACTGCATGTGCATGATTTCTTGTCATATAGTTTACAACAACAAAATGGCAGCTAATCTTTGGTCACTGTAATTACTACAAAAGCACCAGTCATGCCACCGAAGCTGGTGGACTGGGTTCGATTCCTAGTGAGGAATTCAAAAGATCTCTTGCAGCCTTTCTAACCTTGGGTTCTGATTTAATGGTCGGTGCAAGGAAAAGTTTACATGCAATGCTGCCATTGACTTATCAATGCAGCATTCACAATGAAAACAGCCTTATTGGTGTAAGCAGGCAGAGATAGACGAAGCTGACCACTAATGATAATCCAGAGGAAGTCCAAATTAAGTATATATAATGAATTTAAACTTGAATTCTCAAACTGCAGAAATCACGTAAGTTTTCCCTGTTGATGTCTAAGGTGGAATTTTCAACCAATTTTTAATGTGTTTACAACCTATTTACGCCATTGTCGCTAAAATAGTGCCTTTGTGAAAAAAATTTAGAAGAACTAAATGAGCAAATAACAGCTACTCGCCAGAATTCTACAACTTGACAAATGATTATATGCATGCAGTTTAACACAAATATCAATTTTTTAGCACCAAGTCAAAGACTTGACCCCTTGCTACTTGTAGTTTGTGGTTATGTCAATATACACAATGCATGTAATAATATATTACCATATAAGCTAAGCTTAACATTATCTTTTTGAACATACAACAATGATTAATGTTGATCATAAGATTGTATAGGTTAAGTTTTTTTATGTTTGAAAATAATTGTGTGTGCTTTCCAACTTTGAAGTTTATTAACCTTTTGCAAATGTTTTGATCATATTGATATTTTGTTGAACATACACAACAAGAAAAAATGTTGGTATTGCCTTAGAACAGACACCTGTTTCAAATCAATTACATGGTTTTGGCAATTGAATGGCTATTATGCCAACCATAGGTTAGTTCCTAGGGTGGCCAAGTAATTCAGTGGTCCTAGCACCTAATTGACAGTCTTAAGCAGGGAGTCATGCAGATGGTTGACACCCTTGAGTAAAGACGCTTAAGTCTAGCTCACTCTCTCTACAACTGTTACATTTTTGCATGTATTCATATAAACCGCACCATGATGAAAAAGCTGTCATTTCATTGTCATGTTTGTAGAAACGGGATAGATCGCTAGCATGTAAACAACCTTCAGATCAAACACCATATGCTAAACAATGTATTTCTACCAAATGCAACTACGTTTCAGAAGAGGACTCTGGCCTAAATTTACTCAAGGATTGTAGGTACCCGCATGGCTTTAAGTTCGTATAGTTACTTCGTGCATGTCAACACAATTGACATACTATACCATATAGCACCAACTATGCGTGTGTACATATATTCCTTCATGTAAGATGTACATTTAATAAACATCTTCCAACAATGAGAAAAATGCTTTTGTTTTTAATAAAATTACAACTCAGAGCAATGTGCTACTGGTGTTAAATCATTTACTGGCGAATCCAAACGTAATTATGCATTAGACTCAATAAAATATTTTTTAAACAAAGCCTTAAAAACATTTTGCAAAAGTCATGTCTCCTTCACAATATGAAATCCTAGTTATCTAATCTTTAACACTGGCCAGGTACTTCAAGTAAAAACACTTTGATGCTAATCTCATCATTATCATTATCATATTTGATAAGGTTTGGTTGGAAATATGTGACAAAGAACAACTTTTCACAACCGTAATAAAGCTCAACCAATGCTGAATATTTGAAGCAAAAGTTTCAAATATCTGTATTTTCAAATTCCTTATAGCCCAGCACATGCACCTCAACCATTTTGATCAATACAGTGTGCAACCAGGGGTTTTGTCAAGATGAGCTGACAGACTTCGTTTTGATGAAAGGTTGACTGTTCTGTCTTGAAAGCCCAACAATTTTGAAACAATATCTTCTCTGCTATGTTTATATTTCAATGCTAGTTTATTGTTACATTTTACATAGCTGCAGTACATTTTACATAGCTGCATGTTAGCTGACATGATCACATGATATTGATGCATTCATGCACAGTTACATCAATGGTAGCAGACAATTTGGGACACTTGGTTCAAAGAAGCTTTGGCAAAAGTTGTCTTGATGAAAAAATCAACCTTTAATGGAATGACAAAGTTGAGCTTTATACTTTTATTCAGTACTGAACACTTTTTCATATATTATATACCTGTTGAGAACAGACACTTCACTGACAACATCACAGAACAACATTTACAACTCATGTCCATCTGACACAAGGGCTGAAATAAATCAAATATTCATCATCATAAACTGATACATAAACAGAAAAACCAAGCAGAGAACATGCTGTCAGCAAAATGGAAGTGAACTTATGAACATGTACATGCTACAGCATAAGATGTATAATAAATCCACAGATAATAACTTTATCAGTCTATCAAACCCATGAGCAAATTTTTTCCTACATATTTTCTGTTATGAAATTAGTAATTAATACAACCAGACCCATTGTATAAATCCACATTCAATTATCCAAGAAAACTTATTTTTTTGAATGCAAACCAACATTGGCCTATTATGAACAGACTCGGCCTCTAATCAAGAGTGTTTTTCAATGTATTGTCAGCGCAGTTAAAACAGTTGACAGAACAGCATTTCAGACAGAAAATGGATTTACTAGGATTTTGTGGTCCCTTGTAAGGATCACAAAATGTACTGCAGTGGCTTTTGAGGAGAATTTCATGATAACTTGCTGACTGGTTGCACAGAGTTGATTACAACATCATAAGATCATTTTCATGTGCTTTCTTCAAGAAATATGTATTAGCAGAAGTAAATATTTCAGATAGCTTCATTATGGTGCAACAATACAGAATCTTTAATTCATTGCAACAAAAATTGAGGCCACAGCACAATTCAACCTTAGGTGTTGAGGTTAACCCAGAAGCATATGCACTCTATGAATCAAAACTTATAAAAATTTTGTTGTTTAACTTTGGGGATGATATACTGATAAATACATTAATAACTACAATAGAGTCAAACTTGAGAACATAAAGATGAAGCACTATATGCATAATGGATTGAGTATTTACCAAACCAAGTACTGTAAGATCAGATTTCATGCCTTACCACGCCTATCCTACATAGCATTCAATCATCCAGTAGTGGGCAAAACAATATGGTTATTTCAGAAATGACAACAAACCCATTATTATTATAGAATTGAAACTAAATTTGCAAAAGCATATCAATATTTATTGTTTTAGTTTCAATAAAATATCGATAGAGAAAAAATACAGTGCAAGAAAAGTTTGACCAAACAATAAATTTTGACTTTTGTTTTTGACCCAATAACTGGGAATACCCTCACAGAATGAGCATAAAATTTGGTTTGTGGATGTTTCACAAGCTTTGAAAAAAGCAGAAAAAAATTTACTTTATTGGCTTTTGGTTGCCTCCACCAAAATAACCACACAAGAAATAACTCACCAAAACAACCACACTAATTTTTCATACAAATATAGTCAAAAATATGTTGAACTCAAAAAACAAGCGGAGCTGAAATCATATGGTTATGCAATATGGTGAACATTTGAGATATTATTGAAATGTAAGTTTTTAGCAAAATGTTTTTTTTTGTATAAAATCTATAAAGCTTCCATTGTCACAATTTTTTCACAAACCTGGAAAAACACAATTACCAAACCTATATCAACAAAAAATACAATCACTGTGCTACACATTTTTAAAAAAATTTGTTTGCAATGTTGCGTCAATAGCTCATAATTTGAGGTCAAAGTTCGGAACTAAAAAATTTTGTTGCAAAATTTTCAACCTCTCTTTTCTCCATGAAAATGTTGTTTTTGCTATTTTGATGGAAGATTTGGATTCCTTGACCTTTGAAACACCGAGAAACTAATTTTTGTGCATCTATGTGGAGTATTTATAATGATACAAGCAATTGGTCTATGAGCAAAAATGAGTGCTCGCATGGTAAATCTCCACTTGGGTGGTGAAAATTTCAACAAGCCATAATTCGAAAAGTGTATGCGATATTAAAAAATTATTTTTTCTTTGGTCATCATTTTTGAAAAAGCAATAAAATACATGAAAACAAAGAAATTCTGAAACAGAGTTACAAATGTTCATTTTTCCTTAAATTTGATATGGAATGACCCAGGAAGTACTGTAAATATTTGTGGGCAACAAAATGAGACAAAATATTTGTGTTGTCTGGTGAAAAATACAGCTAAAGATGAGTATTAGCAAATTTGAAAAACGTTTGTCCTACAAACAATTGCATTGAAAGGCAGGATCTAACAGATGCATAATATAATCTAGACCAAGAACTTCCAACTGTTTCTATGCACCCCTATAAAACTTTCATGATGTCCTCACACCTACTACAAAAGCAATTTCCAAATGAAGATAAGGCAATATATACAGTATATCAAGTTTTTTTCTACGGACAATGTTAGGTACCCGCTATGGACCTGTAGGGACCCAATTTCCCTGATTCTACGGACCCGATGATAATTTTCTCTGATCCTAGGGACCCAACAAACACCTTAAAGAAAACCTGCGTATACTATATTTGGGCAATAATCTCCTTGCCAGTTTTTGAATGACATGGAAAAGAAATATAAATTATTTTAACAAAATCAAACACAGGGTAGTTCAAAAATATACATTCATGTTATTATTGCTATCATTTCATATCACATCACAGAGTGGTCCAAATACTTTTGACCTATGGGCCATTTTATAAAAATGTGACAACTTGCGGGCTACTTCTAACAAAATGATGTATGACACAACAGATTCACAACATTTATAACTAAAAAAGGAAGGTAAGCAATTACGTCACTGAAATTATTTCACAATAGCACATAGCAATTCATTACAAATCTCTATCAGTAGGATGCCTGTGGTCGAGGCTCTTCTGACATTATCCTTCCTTTATTAGTACCAGTGTCAATGCTAGCAAGTCGGAGACTATCGTCCAATGTTTCATCTGCCATTCAATTACTTTTTTTAGATTTGCCTTGTCTTAGAAAGTGTACATAATCTCATTTCCAAACATCTAGTATATTTTAGTGCAAGATCTTTCAGTTTGGAAAATCTGTCTTTGCTGATTAATTGCCAAAAGCTCTCTGCACTTTGGTCTAACACTACTAATATAGTACATTTTCATTAAAAGATGTAATGTTTATTCTAATGAAAATGACTTAGTGTAACATACACACAACATTACTGGAATACCACATCAACCCAGGTTTCTGTTTTTCAGGTAAATCATAGTTTGAGCTGCAAAGTTTTATTTCCCAGCCTCAATAGATCAAGTACCAAGATATTCTACGCAGGAGAACCAGAAACACTAGAAAACCAATCAAAGGCTCAAAAGACACAGATTTTAGCCTAGTTTCCAATAAGAACTTGAGTGAAATACCTCCATCTAAAGGTTGGGCCCATGGCCAGGTAACCTGAGCCAAAATGGCCAAAAACCTACTGCACTTATGACATCAATCAGCAAATGGAAGATCATCTTGACCTCTTAGACTTCAGTTTTCTCAATAACGAAGCAAATTTCCATCTTAATTGTCATATGAAACCTCATGATCATAAATATTACCCACTTAATGCATGGAGAAAGTCAGTGTTTGGTGCACACTGGGTGTAATGGCATTATTGAGCCACACTGATTGAGGATGCTGTGAACACATAGCCATACATTGAGCTAATGCCAACAGACTAAAGTTTCTTTTGTTGACATTGAACTAATAAGAAAATTTATCCCGGCAATGAGGCGGAAGTGATGAGTGGTCATGGATCCTGTGATTTATCAGCAGGATGGAGCAACACCACATTGCTCCACAGCTTTATTCAAATACCAGTTCAATCTGCATGCTTGATAAGACAAAAAGCTATCTTTATAGAAGTTGTCTACTGACACAGCCACTGTAAATGTTCTTCTGTATGCTATCATCGCAGGTGGCCTTTTCAACAAGTTCTTGCACAGTTAGTTCAAAATTACATGCTTCTATTGACACCTTCACTGCCAGGTTAAAGCAAGCGGTTTGTGTGAAAATCAAGCTGTTTACACACGCTTTGCAAGTCCACAGCTCCTCTGCCGATTGCACTAGAGAGCTGCTCAAACCAAGACTCGGCAAGCCTTCGAGTCTGCAATGAAATTATTTTTTTTGTTTTTGGGTTTCAACAACATGAGTGGTGTGTGTACTTTTAAACCTTTTTGACCCACATCAACTGCTAGATGGTAGTATTTAGCCCAAGTTTTTATGAGAAACCAATCAAAAATCTGAGTCTTTTGATACTTTGGATAACTTGCTGAGGTTTGGGATTCAAAAGTTATGATCTAAAATAAACAAAATAATTGATTAATCCCATAATGAGACAATGAATTAATCTGTGTATTTTATATCGTTACTTTTGAACCAGAAACACTAGAAAGTCTCAAAAGACTTACATTCTAGCCTAGTTTCCAATGAAAATTTTAACAAACAGAGCGAAACAGCAAATTGCAAATAAAGTGTAGACTTTATCCCAATAAAAGGCAAAGTCAGCTCTATAACAGTTCTTATATAATGGTTTATTTTGGGCAACGGTGCCAGTTAGGTAGTCCTTAACACTTTGACGTCTGGTCTAAATCAAGCGGTTCGTGCTAAAACAACCAACCGGATCGCACGTGGCTTTGCGCGCGCTTAACTCGGGTGCTGAAAGTGGTAGAGAGCTGTTCAAAGGCTCAAAAGACGTAGCAAGTCTTCTAGTCTGCACTCGAAAAAAAATGTTGGTTGGGGGTGCAGATTTTTTGTGAGTGACATCGTAAGTGGAAGACTTTCAGGCCACCTTGGCCCACTTCACCTGGCTCTGGGCTCAAACCATTAGATGGTAGTATTTCACTGAAGTTTTTATTGGAAACTAGGCTACAATCCGAGTCTTTTGATACGTGGGATGACCTGCTGGGGTTTCAGGTTCAAAAGTAATGATTTAAACTAATAAAAATATTTGACTATTTAGCTAATTTGATAATTAAGTAATTCATTTGTTTTAGATCATAATTTTTGAAGCAGATATGCTAGAAAGTCGGTCAAAGGCTCAAAAGATTCGGACTCGACCCTAGTTTCCAATAAAATTTCAGCGAAATACTTTGGCCTAACGGTTGGGCCCTAGGCCCGGTAACATGAGCCCAAATGGCCCAAAAACTACTTCACTTATGATGTCACTCACAAAAAATCTGCAATCCTCAAACAAAAATTTTTTTTCAAGTGCAGACTAGACTCTCCAATCTGTTTGAGCCCTTGAACAGCTCTCTAGCGCAATTGACGCAGGAACTATGACGTTCGTAAAGCAACCGACAACTGCTGGTTTTAGGCCAATTTCAAAGTATGAATATATCGTACCCCGGCTCTCATAGCGTTAAGAAATAGCTTCAAATTGTCAACACTGTGGTTCCCTTTCCAGGTGCACATTTACTGCTGAAACAACACTAAAACTATATTATTCCTTTCAAATTGTATATACACAGTTTTTGATGACCACAATTTTCATTATCATGTGGATATCACTTTCAACAAAATGATAGAAATAAGATAAAAAATAACCACATCAGGTCAAAAAAGGGCTCCTTAGGGCATGTATTTTTTGGGCAGTTCATAATCTTAGCACATGAGTGATAACACTTACCAGCAGAGCTTCACTAAAAGTTTCTCGATCCAGATAGAGCTAAAAATTTCTAGAGCTGCTGTGCAAACAAGCTTTGCTTACTACCATGCTGCAAAGCACTGAAGAACATAGATTTTTGAAAAAAATAACAGTAATTTTTAAATATAGTCAGACCTTGTTTATTTGAACTCCAAACAAAAGAAATCCATGCTATCTGACACAAAACTGCTAGGAACAGATAACGCGATTTGCCGGCCCTTTTTGGGCCATAAATCGACAGCTGCTACAGCTAGAGAGCTGTTTAAACCCTCTATGGATTTACCAAGTCTTCTAGTCAAAATAAACAAAAACAATTTTCGGTTTCGGTGGGATGTTTTCTGGAGGTGACGTCACAAAGAGGACATGTTTTGAAAATTTTAGCCATCTTTGGCCGGTCCTAGGCCCCAACGCATTGACCCATTCTTTTGGCTCAAAGTTTTGTTGAAAACTAGGTGAAAATCCGTGTCTATAGAGCCCTTGATTGACTTGCTAGCACATCTGTGGCCAAAATTTCCAGTTTTTGGCCTAATTTCTAACTTTTCAAAAAAAGCATAATTTCCCCTTTCAGGCCAAACTTTGGCCGGCCATAACTCGGCAGCAGATAGAGCTAGAGAGCTGTTCAAACGCTGTAATGACTAGTGGTGTCGTGTAGTTTCAAATAAAAAAAATTTTCTTAATTTGGATGGGGGGTTTCGGGCCAATTAGATCATGATGGGGGTATGATTTTTGGTTAGTTATATGACGTCATCATCTGATCCAATGCGCCCATATTTTGGCTCACAGTATTTTTGGATTCTAGGTTAAAGTACGCGTCTTTAGAGCCCTTGATTGAGTTTCTAGCGTTTCTGGTTCAAAAGTTATGCCAAAAATATTCCAAATATGTCAGGAATATCCCAGGAATTAGTGGGGATTTACCTATTTAATATTCTACCATTTTTGCCATAACTTATCAACAAGAAATGCTAGAATGTCCATTAAACCCTCTGAAAGCTCGTACTATAGCCTAGAATGCATTTAAATTTCGCACGGTTTCGCGCCAGTGATTCGGCTTGATTTACGCACTCCCACGGGACGTTGACATCATGGATTGTTTTGACAGACCTGTCAAAACATCCTGTGGTTTTGTAAACATGGCCAGAAAGGCCGAAATCGCACGGTGAAAATTGTTTTTTTCAGTCTAAACTACAAGTCTTTACCGATTCAGAACGGATTTGAACAGCTCTCTAGCTCGATCCGCTGGCGACTGTTGGCCATATAGAAAAGGAGGGTTTTCCACCACAGACTAAGGTTTGTGGGTGCTGAAATTTTCACCAATTTTTGGTGTTTTGTCCATAATTGCCGCT
>Ga0210059_1015627_pt1 | contig 11052 bp, 13 predicted proteins | sample Ectturendosymbi2_FD_188042 | JGI IMG/M metagenome (GOLD analysis project Ga0210059, IMG submission 188042) | Ecteinascidia turbinata endosymbiont from Florida, USA - Sample 2 (SPAdes) (version 2) | ecosystem: Host-associated > Tunicates > Ascidians > Unclassified | place: Key West, Florida... | reverse complement strand
GGGGGGGGGCAGGGGCAGCAGTGGATTTTCACAAAAATTCTTCTAGGGGCTGGGCCAAAAGTGGTGAAATTTGTTTTTTCCCACTCGAAACTACGAAAACAACCTTTTATTCCTGAAATTTTCAAAATTTAGGGGGCAACGCACCATGCCCCCCCCTTCCAATGCCCATGGCTGTTTCTGAGTGGAATCATTACCATCAAACTACATTTGCCTTCACTTAAAACGAGGCAGTACGCCGATGCCTTCTCAGCCTCAGAAAACGCGAAACAACAAAGCGCACATTGCAAGATCGCTGCGCGACATAGACAGAAATCAGGACAAAGCACAACAGACGCAGCATGGTACAACACCTTCACAGCGAAACCAAGAGGGTTCATTTTACGTGCACTTCGTTCGGATTGCGGACAAAATTGCACCGCTTAGACACGATATATCACCTCTAGCAATAAGAAAACAAGGTCTACAAAATCGTGCAATGAACGAAGATAAAAATGATTCAGAAACCAGTAACTATTCTTTTCGCTTGCCCCACATGCAAGCGAACTATGTTCGTGTTATTCACTTCCTATAAGCTACAATCGGGCATGGCTTTGGTTTCTTCATCCCAGCGAAGGTGTAGGCAAGCTTCACACCAGTCGCTTCTCGAACCCGCGAAGTTTTATTATGATGCGAAGCTGCAACCATGAATGCAGAAATCATGAATGCAGCAACCATGACTACAGCAACCATGAATGCAGCAATCATGAATGCAGCAACCATGAATGCTGCAACCATGACTACAGCAACCATGAATGCAGCAATCATGAATGCAACAACCATGAATGCAGCAACCATGAATGCAGCAACCATGAATGCAGCAATCATGAATGCTGCAACCATGAATGCAGAAGCCAACGCTCTTTCTCAATAGGCCGCATGCACGAACCCGGTATTAGAAGTCGAATTCGAGCAAATGCGATTCGCTTTAAACCAGCACCCTCTCAGCGCTGCCTCTCCCAGACTTCAGTTCAATACGTTTGCAACTTACGAACAGATATTGTGGACTTTCTGCAGATGCTGGCGCATCGCGTGCAGTCTGACGAAGGTCTCCGGGCACATCTGGCAACTGTGCGGTCGAATGCGTTTGTGCTTCAACACGTGCCGATGCAGATCGTCTGCACAGCAGAGGTGAAAAAAAAAGATGACAAGTTTGATAAAAAACGTTTGTTGCAACCGCCAAGCGACAGACTGATTGTTATATAACACAAATGTGCTTCTGGACTTTGCTTTAGTGTAACTGCGAAATGGAAGAGATGAGAAATGCACAAATATATTTTATCTTGACAAAAATGGAGCCAGCACAGCGCCTTCAAGCAGCGCAGAGTTGTATATTCAACCAAGCTGCCGTGAGTGCATCTACCTATCCAGATCATCATCATCCAGCAGTACCCCCATGGTTTATTCAACTTGTCTTAATGGCAACTCGCAGCACCCCTGGACAAACTTCCCGGTTGGGAAGTAGGAACCACCGGGGAACAGCCGTTGTCAACATGAGTTCCATGACACCCAAAGTTTTTAAAAACAATTTTTCGTATTTGTCAAACAGCAGTAGGCCGTGAGAAAAAACACGCAAAGCATTTAGCTTTGATCAGCGCCAGTGGCCTGGAATGTATGAGCTTGGTTGTTGAGACCCGTAAGTAGCGATAGTTCAGTAACACAGCGTCCGCCTCACAACTGAAAGGTTGAGTGTTCGATCCTCAGCCATGGAGGCAACCGCCCCGGCACGAAGTGAACGACTCAGGCTTCGGCCCCATCGCGTCACACACATGACGCAAAAAAATCTGGCCCAGATGACATTTTCCGGGCCCGGCTAAAGACACCCAGTAGCCAAAATCCGAAACACTTACAATCAGGGGCTCTCAACCTTTTTTCTCCCCTTTACCCCTTGTCAGCTTCCTAACATAAAAATTTACCCCCTGCTTTTTGTTTATTCACTAGCGCTGTAGAAAAAAAACAAAGTATTGTAACTTTAGCATCATTAAATTTACCCCCAGGATAGGTCAAATTTATCCCCAGGGGGTAAATTTACCCCGGTTGAGAACCCCTGACTTACAAGAAGAACGCAGTGGTACAAGCAAGGCGAAGCGAGCACTCACTTTTGAGACTGAAACTGCGCGAGCACACGTCACAACTGTAGCGTCGCACGCCGCGATGACGCAGCTCGTGCGCGCGCAGGTTCGACTTCTGCCGGAAGGACCGGCCACAGGTGGCGCACAGGAACGGCCGGCGGTCGCTGTGGATCATTTCGTGGGCGTCGCGTGGGCCGCGCTGGGTGAATCCCCGTCCGCAAATCTGGCACCTTCAGGTCAAAGTTCGTTTGCATCGTTTGAAAAAAGGTATGAGAAACGACAAAATAGGCAAATGTCAGCGGCGAGAAAAACAGTTTAAGCTTTTGACTTTGGTCAGAGTTGCCTTGCTTCCTGAGGTTCTTTTTCAAAAGAAATTTTTATACGTACAAACAACGTTGCGTTTCAACCAAAAATTTTGTATGATATTCATGTTAGCCGGAATTTTTGCATGAAATTCATATCAGCCAGAATTCTTGCATAAAATTAATCATATTAGCCAGAAATTTTATATGATATTCATATTTTCATATGACGTGCGCAAATGCAAACGAACGACACAAAACACCATCGTTTTTGCCGCGTTGCTCTTGCATTCGCCACCTGACTCCCTCAAAAAACGTAACGGAGCCCCGCTTACTTGAAAGGCCTTTCGCCGGTGTGCCTGCGCATGTGCGCCAGCACCGAGCTCGCCTCGGCGAAACGCGCCGCGCACGTCGGGCACTTGTACGGCCGCTCGCCGGTGTGGGTCTTCGCGTGCCGCAGGGCGTTGGCCTTGACCCGGAAGCGCCTGGCGCAGTGCTTGCAACCGTACGGCGTGTCCCCGGTGTGCGTTCGCATGTGAGCTGCAAGGAAGCAGACAATGTGATACCAGTTTTTCGTTTGTTTTTTTTCAAAATTCTCGCTGATGATCTTTTTTCAGATTTAAATTACTGCCTATTCGTGACGTAACAGCGAAGAGAAAATAGCGTTATCACTTTCAGCCACGCGCATCAGTGACGTGGGTCTTTGGTAATTATGGGCTCTTTGCGGGAGACTTTGAGTGGACTGAGTGGTCGACGCTTCAAGCAACGAACAACTGTTTGCGGTTGTCACGTGACATGCCCTATCGTTCTTGTGTTGTGGACAAACACACAACATAAAGCTTTCTGTTGCTCGGCACGATGAACTTGGAAGAGCGAACTCTTGAAAAAGTCGGTAACAAAAATAACAGCATCACAGCCAAAAGCTAAACTGCAAGAAAACGTTAAAGCAAACTCGACAACGAATTCATACAAAGCATGAAATTGAAAGACATAAAAACTCGGAAGTTTGCCACAAACTGCAATTTTCAGCTCACCAGCCAAGGCGCTTGCCGATCGGAGGTTCTTCTTACACACACCACACTCGAAGTGGTCGATCTCGCGCAGCGTGACGTCACTGTGGCTCGACTTGACGTGCGCACGGAGGAGGTGCTTCGACGAGAAGGATTCCGCGCACGAACCGCACAGGAACCTGCAACGGACACGTCCAGTTCGCGAAATGAGATTCGTGAGACATGGTAATGCGATTCGTGAGACCAGTTCGCGAGATGAGATTCGTGAGACATGGGAATGCGATTCGTGAGACCAGTTCGCGGGATGAGATTCGTGAGACATGGGAATGCGATTCGTGAGATCAGTTCGCGAGATGAGATTCGTGAGACATGGGAATGCGATTCGTGAGACCAGTTCGCGAGATGAGATTCGTGAGACATGGGAATGCGATTCGTGAGACCAGTTCACGAGATGAGATTCGTGAGACCAGTTCACGAGATGAGATTCGTGCTGACGAAAGACATGGATGGCAGGCAGACGAATGACGAGAACTAATCCTTCGCCTGCAACAAGGCTGCCCAACCCGCGAGGTCGTTTTAAGTGGTCCGCGATGTAATAAGTTCGTAAGCAGACTTTTTCAATTTTTAGCATTTTATTGTAGACTCAAGTATATTTGCCATCAAAACAAACCAAAATTATACATATTGTTTCTGTTGTGAGCCTACCACCCAAAAACGTGTATAAAAACGCTTCGAAAATATTTCAATTTTTTAGATTTGGTTTACATGCATAGAAGCTGGCAACACTGCGTGCAACTATAGGACTCATTATCACCTCGTGTTATCGCATAAAACTTGTCAAAATCAAGGGAATCGTTACGTCACAAAACGTTTGTGGCCCGCAATAAATTTCCTTACGTGAAAGTGACCCGCAACACTAAAAAGGTATGGGCAGGCCTGGCCTGCAATATCTCGTCGGTATCTGGCGTCAAATTTTCAACCAAAAATGCGGGCTTCCTGGCGTTTATTCAATTTTCATTGAAAGGCAAATTGCTGATTTTTTTATGAACTTAGTGTTCACTCCATGCCAAAAATTAACGAAAAAATGGGCGAGAAAGCGAATAGTTAATTATTGTCGAATAACTGACTACGCAACAGGGTGTCGATATACGATCAAGTTTTGTTACAATCACCGCTTGGGGAGCAGTGCGCACCAAAGTGAAAGCGGGCGCTACAGCAGAGGGCGGCGATGCCCAACAACCACAGCACATCTTTTATTGCATGATATACAACACTTACTTTAGCTTTGTCTTCACTTTCTTCGAGCTGGAATCGTGAGCGTCGAGCCCTGAGCAAGCATTGTGGAAGTTAACACTGCCGATGAAGAGCACAATACAAACGCATGAAGTGCTGATCGTTCCCACACGGGGACGCTGGAACCAAATATGTTTTTTTCTATTCAACAACACGGCTGACCTCAAAAATATTAACAGAAATTATACAAAATCATTCTCAATTTTCTGGGCGGGCGAATAGCTGCAATAAATCCGTTTCAAGTCGATCTTGATCAACCACGAAATTACCTATGATATTGTCATGAAAAGGTGCCTCCTCACCCGTTGACCCCCTTATTAAAGGGCAAGGGGTGGCAATGCCCCCCGCTCTCCGGCGTCCCTGTGCACAGATAAGAACGGCGATTGAAATCTCTTGCATACGCTTCTCACAACGAAACACAGCAACAAGGACCATGCTCGCTTTTCTTGCAGGCAAACAAATACGATGCACGCTTGTTTTTAAGAAATAATAAACCATTTACATTTGGGTTGAAGATATAAAGCAAAGGTGTGTTCCATGATCAGCCAGGACATGCGCTGGGAGCACACAAACTTTTGGATGATTGGAGCCGGAGCCTGAAATTTGGGTTCCGGTTCCACAGCCATGGTTTGTGGGGCGAGCGAGTCGTGCAAATAATACAATGTTTTCCCAGTTTTCAATGGACCAAATAATTTTGGAGTTGCTGCCGGAGCCTGAAATTTGAGTTCCGGCTCCACAGCCCTGACAACAAGTGGGGAAGATTACCTGACGTATCGCAGTCGTCTTGCGCGTGGGAGATCTCGCGCGCGGCTGCGGCGGCGAGTGCTCTGTTGAAAGGAAACAGATCGCAACTGTCAGCGGCAACAAGCAGTGAAAGCGCATTTTTTGCCACTTGCAACAGCTTAAGCTGGCGCAGGAGAATAAAACAAAGAAGGAAAAAACGTTCTACAATGAAGCATGGCGAGAAATTGAATGGTGGCGACTTTTGAAAAACATCGTTTATTTTTAAATAAAAACAAGAAACCGCAGACAACAGCAGATGTTCGACTTATACTTAAGCGGGACGCAACTTCGCAGGTTGCGGTTTTGATAAACCAGTAGTTTGAAATGAACAAAACCACAGAAAGCCATGAAAAACATAATTAATGCTTGCGATTAGATAACCGAGAAAGGAATATAAGCCAAAAACTATCAACGCCAAACTTGCTCTTTGATACAGAGCGTTCGTGAAACGCAATTGTTCAAATAATCGCTGAACGCGCCTGTGGCTTAAACCGCTTGAAACATGAACCATTCCAAAACGAAAAAAATGCCACAATTATAAGAGAAGGCTGGTTGAGATAAAGCCAGCTATGTCCGACCCAAATGACTTACTGAGCCAAAAAGTACGTCACTATCTTGACCAGGACCTCACATTGAATGACATAGAGGGCCGCACATTAGATGGCTTACTTTAATCTTAGCAAACTAAATTTAGCTCAAACGAATATACTGAAAGTGTTTGAATCCTATCTGCAATGGTAACAGACGTGATAACATGGTACTGAGGACCACCTGCATCAAAAACGTCAAGTTCAAAGTCATCAAAACAAGGATAGGTTATCAGTATATAGGATACTTTTACTACAGCGGAAGCTTAAACTGGGCCGCATGCGGCCCGCGGTTTGGACATAGCTGGACAAAGCACATTTGAAATATAGCGAGCTGCCGCAGCACAACCGAAAATCTCAACGCTTCTTTTCTAACATGAACGACACGAAACTTTTACTTGCAAAACACCGTCGGACGTTGCACGCAAGACGCAAACCTCTTGCTTGTCTTCGGCTCCGCCGCGGCGTGTTTCTTTTCGTGGACCTGGCAGTTCCAAAGAGAGATGAAGCCCTGGCTGCATATGGAGCACTTGTACGGTCGGAGCCCCGTGTGAGTCTTCATGTGCGCTTTCAAAGAAAAACAAAGTTTTAGCGCGCTGTTGCCAGTAGCAACCGGTGTCGCAGAGTTGAAAGATTGGAGCGGGTTACGTTGTTATGCTTTGAATTACGGTCGATTTCTGACAACATAATCGATAACGAAAACAAGTATGGCTTTGATAAAACATAGCTGAATTGTTTTTGAAAATACTTCTTCCGCAATCCTCCAAAAGGCAAGAAATCGACGTTCAGAAGCAATCTAGGTGATATCTGGGGTTAAAAATCACAAACTGGCACACAAAAAGAAGAAAACACCAAGAACAACTGCTTCACTTAAGGGGTTAGGCACGAGATCAGCAACACAAAAACACAGGAATGCGACCGACCATCACAACAGCCCGGCTGTATTAACTCATACAAAGCATACAAGTGAGGACGCCGAGCCCTTTTCCCTTCTACCGATCCCCGTCCTCACCAGCGCCAAATACATCGGGGGAACATTGCACATTTCGAATTGCTTGTTTCTCACGTCACGGTTGAGTGCAATAGCGTGCGTGGGTTTGCGCTGCAGTGATTCACTACTTTTGCAAACGCCGTGTTCTGGCGTGTGTCGTATAAACTAGTGCAGGATGGTGCGTCGCAGTTCGAAAGCGGCGAGCGTGGCGAAGCGATGGTCGGCGTCAGCACAAAAAGGCGAATGCCGCGATGAATTGACGATGGTGAGTCTTTCATCCCGAACTTTTGAAGATCGGTTGCTTGCTTACTTTTGAGCGCCGCTTTGCAACCAAGCACGACCCCGCATCCGGGTTTCGGGCATATGTGCTTATCCTTGTTCCGGCGAGTTTCGCAAATCCTAGATATTAGACAGAAAGCGCATTAGCGTTTCAAGAAGTAAAATTTCTTTGATAATTGGAAAGATAAAACAAGTTTGCAAACTGATATTAATTTCAAGACACAAGCGATTTTTTTGTCCAGTAAGGGCAGAACGTTGTTCTCGATGAAAATGCTTTCTCTCGCAGGAAAAAACATGTGCAGAAAACCACTAATAGCAATAATACTTCATCTTTGGGCGATCAACTGCAGTTGCTACAAACAAACTGGTGCAAGACGAACTCACTCGCTTTTGAAGTCGTAATTGTCAATTTTCCTCGATTCTGGAGAACAAAAAAGGTGTTATCCCAGAGCGCCGCTTATAAGAGTGAACAGCATTAAGCTTGGTCAGAAACACTGAATGCACCGTACTTCAAGTTTCATCGATTGAACGATGGCACTTTCGTCGTATGAACAATTGACGTCACCGAGTTTGCAATTTTGAAAATGTCAGTGAGCATCTTATGCTTGTTAGTGTGCGCCGTTAGCTGCTCGCTGAACTCCTCGTCCTGGGAGCACTGCACTGGTGGGTTCAAAGTGCAGCAGCCCAAGGAGCGTTGCTAGTTTGCTTCACTCAACGAAACGGCGGCAGCTAATTTGGCTCAGTGGGTGAATGACTGTCTGGCGGTTCCACACACACAGGCGGATTGGCAAAACGATTAAAGCAAGGTATTTCGCCTTAAAAGGGGAGTAAAGCAAGCCACCTCACAGGTTACAAGACCCGTCCAAGTGACGGAATGACCTGCCAAGCCTGCATCCAAGACCAGATGGCAGCATTCTCCACATCACTCTTTCAGAAATTGAATCGTGGCATTTCGTACGTCGCTGTTGTACGGTGATGGTATGGGATTTTACGGCTCTACGTAAAGGTCAGTTGCTAGAGGCATCAAATGTGGTCGATGAGTTGACTAGACTGCAAGTGACTGTGCTTGGTTTATTTATATCAATGCCATTTCGCTGCAAATGCTCTGCAGCCTTCTGCTGTGACTTAAAAAATTAAAACCTCCTGACGTAAATCTAATGATTGCCGTAAGAAAGTTTTGAAAGCGAACTCTCTGCGGTACAACACAGGCGGCGTGCCAGGTTCAGCTGGAACTGTCGCCACAGCAATGAGCAAAACCTAAATTGTGTGAGAAAAGATGGACAGACTTTTACATAAAGCGAATTTGACAAAAAAAAGGTAGACTCCGAACATTGCTTCAGGAAGTCATTACGCATGAGTGGGAAAAGGTCACTTTTAGTGGCCTAAATGCGCCAGTACCCCCTGCACAGTTTCTGGGCGACACTCGCCTTAAAAGTCTTTGATCGGCACCGACTTCGAGCGCTACGTAACAATCCCCGAACGTAACAGAACTGACGCTTTGGCGCAATGCGAAAGCAGAATTACTTCGTCGTCAGTGCAATTTTAGGCCAAATATCACAAAAGATGGAAAATTTCCTATAATCACAAACGGTTCTATCTACTGGCGAGACTCTTTTCATAAAAACTATTGATCACGCTACACCCAAACAACCAGAAACTACCCAAACAAACAGGCAGCGATCTAATTTTATCACCGCTGACGCATGTTCCTCTTCCACACAGTTAACAGAAATTCAAGTTTTTGCAAATTCGAACGAGAGAACGGCATCATCAAGAATCTACCATTTTTTCGCTACCAGCCATCGTCCGCCGTCTTTTTCAAATCGCTGGCCGTGCATTAAACAGAGCAAGAAGCATACCTGAAGCAGCCCTCTGATGAACCACTTGCTCTTCGCAGTGAGCACGGAGGTAGCCCGCTTCGAGTTCAAGCTCAGAAGCTTGTGACGCGATCAACGCGTCAGACGGCATGACGCCTCTGGATATGGGATCCAGGATGTCGCTTGGCAACCTGCAGCTGGCCGGTCCACGACGAACTGAAAAACATAGGTCGATGCTTCCGATCTGTAAAGGCGTATCTGGCATGATCCAGGGGCGTACCGAGGTTATATGGCTCCCGGGACAAGAAGCAAGTCTGGGCCCCCATGTTCGAACCCTTAGGTCTTTGGGAGAACATATACAATATTGAAGACAGTACTTGCGAAATTAATGGGAATTTTCGGCGCCCGGGGCATTATTCCCTCCTTAGCCCCTCGTTACTCCCCTGCTCTGTTCTCTTATCACGACGACGGCAAACCTGACATCGATTAAATTCGTATACACAACATAAACAATCGCACAAATCTTGAGTGCATGCAAAGCGCAAACACTACCTCGTCAGAGTGCGTAACTAACCGTCTGCAGCGCCAGCGACGTGTTGCCCGGCCACTTAAAACGCAAAAACAAAACTTGCGACAATGTAAGCGACAGGGTTGTTCGAAATTCACCAGCAGCACCTGCAGGGTTTTGCAGCTTTTTCGTGGCAGCGGTAAGGTTTTGCGAGCTGAGAAATTCCATCATCTTACGATAGCTCGCTCGACCCCTGCCAGACAGACCTTTCCATGGCTTGGGATGATTCAGCAGGTCGCTCAATGTGCCCTTGAGAAAAAATCGCAAACTGCTCAGTGGAAGCGCAAGTCAATTTACATCAGCGCAGATGTTTTCATCATCACACTCAAATGACTAGTCGAAACAAAGGCGACCTTTTTGGACCCCGCTTTCACAACGTTTTGTATTTAATTTTAAAGGCGCTCCCCAGAGTACCTCTGCCAACCCTAAACGCGTTTCTGCGTAAGCATTCTCACAACGCTCTGTTTTGAGTCACCGTGGCATGATTCCGTCAATGTGAGTTTGTTTCTCGAAAATTGGTGTCAGGTAGTTTTCCAGTTTTAGTGAAAGCAATTATTTGAGAAGGACGCATTTTCCAGATTTATACTCGCCGCGCAGCTTGCGCTTTGACTGATTTATTTGTTTTGGTCTTAAATTTGCTTGCTTTCTCTCCTGTTGCTTTAGCCTTTCAACTTTTCACCCGTGAGCTTTGCTTGCAGATTCAGGACTGAGTATGCGTAGAGTTACGTGAAATCGATTTCCTATAAAAAAAAAAGCTTTGCTGATTTATTTGACTGCGTCGCCGTTGTGGCGGCCAGCTACAAACTTAAAACCACACATGTGCAACTCCGCACCGTCGCAAAGTCATGAAGGCAGAAAGCCCAGTCAGTTGATTCCGCCAAAGCTTGCAGTAAGCCTAGTGCGTATGATTTTCATAAAATTCAAAAGACGCGCACGTTATTCACTGCCGTGCAAACCCAGCCGAAGCACTTGAAACGAAAGGACACCTGCGACCGCTGCAGCTGCGTTTGCGCGAAGCTCTCCAGGGACACGGACATCGACTTCAAGTAATCGCGCAGGTCGCCGGCGACCGCGCTCGTGTCGACGTCGCAAACGTCGTCGACCAAGTCTTCGTTCAAGTCTCGCGGAGGCTTGACGTACCACTCGCTCCTCACGCACGGGAAGCGCGTCAGCTTCGTCGACTGCTCGCACCTGAGGTGAAATGGATTCGGAAAGACCGAAGGCTGGATTTGTTGGACCCGAGCAAATCGTGAAGTTTGAAGTTTATTGTTATGGGACGAGGGACCGCAAGGTCAGTGAATCAAGCCCCAAGTG
>Ga0210059_1015625_pt1 | contig 11052 bp, 10 predicted proteins | sample Ectturendosymbi2_FD_188042 | JGI IMG/M metagenome (GOLD analysis project Ga0210059, IMG submission 188042) | Ecteinascidia turbinata endosymbiont from Florida, USA - Sample 2 (SPAdes) (version 2) | ecosystem: Host-associated > Tunicates > Ascidians > Unclassified | place: Key West, Florida... | reverse complement strand
TCGGGTCGATCTTGGACTAGTAAATGTATGCTTGGATTATTCTTAATTTGTACTCATTTGAACAGATTGACCTTCCAGCGAAGAGTATTTTTACGTTAATTTACCACTACAGGTGTCGCAACGTGTGCAGTAAGTCTACCATCCTATCTCGGTTTTTATAGCATTCGATAAATTACACGAGCCTTTTTTCTCAATTCCCGTGATAGCTGCTGAAGAAGATGGACCTGGACCCCATATGTTCGGCCTACACTTCTATTCAGGCCCGTAGCCATGGGGGAGCATTCGGGCGATGCCCCCCAAATTTTATTGAGCCCAGAAAAATTTGTTTTAAACATACAATAAAAACAAAAATCTTTCCTCCCAACTATAGAATTTGCCCTCAAAGTCTGGCTAGGGGCCTGCTTCTATTAATAAACTTATGTGCGCAACATCCCTCTGGTGCAGGGGTTTTTAAAATGTGCCTCACTACCCCTAATGAGTATTGCGTTTCAGAAGATGTTGTGCACAATAAAACCTCATCATAAACGCACGCCATCGTCAGGGTCTAAAAAACGCCATCGTGAAAAAGTAATTTCCCCCGGTGAAAACGTAAATTGGACCCAATTATTTTCATGTGTTCGTGTATTGCCAAAGGTTTTCGTTCGACCTGATTTGGTCAAAATCACGTCGAACTTCTGCATGGACGGGGCTAATAATGTTCTGCTCGAAGCGATTTTTAAGGTGCTGCTTCACTGAGGGTCAGTAACAGCGGCATGCTTTTCCACTGCAGACAGTAATTTTTTTGAAGCTAATTCAAACTTCATCGTGAATAACCGGTTTTTGTTTTATACGGATCAAGTACTTGTCAGATAAAATAAAGCCAGTGCTATCACACGTGAAGTAAATAAGCTGGCACTGAGGACTAGACGAACATTTTTGTGGAGCAGTGGCTGGCTGATGCAAAACAAAACTGCAGCTCAGCTTCTAATGTTTAACAGTTTCTGCAAATGCTTAATATTAGGTTTCGATTTACGTCATAAGTTCATCAGCATCATCACAGGTATGCTACTGACTGCTATGGCGTGCATTCGACGATGCATGGGCGCAATTTGGTGGGGGACACGGAGGACGTGTCCCCCCACTTTTTTAGACGGGGGGGACATAATATGCCATGTCCCCCCACTTTTTTGTCATAGGTTTGTATTTAGAGAGGTTTGAAAAATAAATGTGACGTTTGTCACGTTTTGTGTGAAGAGTTTTTCATATTAGATGTTACACATAGCCATGTTGATGTTCTGATATTTTTTCAAATTTTTACTTGAAGTTTCTACAGACCGTAAAAGATTGTTAACTGCCTCTGTCCGATTTTTATCCACTGTGGTTTATTGTAAGAAAGGTCACTGTCTTGAAACAGTGAAGTTTAACGGCTACACACGTGAGAGACCACAGTACAGCCGTGATTTGTTTCGTGCAAAAACGTTGGCTAACTGGCTTTACTATAACGATGGTTGTCACGTATTCAGAAACAGACAGCGTAAAATTTAAAGATGCAAGTGTATAATGTTAGAAAGTTACATTTTCAGGCAAGCCTATGCGAAATTTTTGCCGAAGACAAACAGCAGCACTATTGTGAAGATTTTGGTTTAGGATGGGCAGTTTTGCAAAAGACTGATTTCAACCATTAGTAAACAGAATTTCCATCAAAACTTTAGAGAAGTATTGACCTAGCTATATATTGTCCTATAGCTCAAAACTTAATGACTTGACTGGGAATAACAGATAGCTAATACATTTAGCCTTATTTCTTGTATGTCACGACAAGGGTGACCAACAAATTCAGAAGAAATTTATTACCCGCAATGCAGCAATGTTTTCAACCAAGTGCGAAACATTTCTTATACAGGTAGCCTACGCATGGATGCCGGAACTTTTTCAAAATGGGGGGAAACAAGTGCACGTCAAAAAAACTAGAAAATTTTTGTGATTTGAATTGGCAACTGTGACACCACAAGCACTGAAATATGACATCATTAACTTTGTCAGCATATTTAAGCAATTTTATTCAAAATTTGATAAGCCCCAAACGACCCCCATTTACACAACACCCTATCTATCATACATTACACTGACTTGAGCACATAAATGTAACTAGTTGTACTTAGTATTACACAAAAACAATTTACTTTAACAATGGACCCAATACGAATTGTGTTACTTAAACTTATTTAGGCAAAATTCAAAATTTAAAAGTGGGGTGGGTGCGCCCAGAAAAAACGTGGAGGGCCTAAACCCATGCGCCCTCCCTGGTTCCGCCACTATGAGCCTACGCAACACCTAGTTTCACTGGACAATCTTTTCGTGTTATTTCAGGTGAGACGTGGTACTATTTGCCAATTCACCGTTGTTCATTTTGATTTCTGTTTAATCTCAAATATATTTTCGTGTCGTTATGCATGTATAGCTCTAGAATAAAACTTTTGACATTAATTTCGCCTATTAAAATTAATTTGATGATAAACCTGAAAAATTTGATTGTGAAAAGACTGAGCTGAGTGGCATAACTGACAGAAGTCACAATGCAACAGTCACCTGCAGACCCGTAACCAGCTTTGGACACCAGGGGCAGGGGGGGGGCGAAGAATTTTCTGAGGGAGACCCAAATTTTACATCGATAGCACGAACGAAAACAATGGTTATGCAATCAATATGTCCAAGACATTTTTTCAGGGGGGGAGAAAGTTTTTTCCAGTGGGGCGAAGCCCTCCTCTTAGTTACGGACCTGGTCACTATGATTAGGTATGCAGACATCACATTGTAGGTTAGATTGGTATATGGGTATGTATTCTGAAAGATTTCTGGTTCGTTTTCTTTTCGATATCCTGAAGTCTTCTCTAGTTGGCTTGGATGATTCTGCTTGGGAGTTTGATTGATGTTGGGAAAGGCTAATAAACAAACGTTGTTTGGACAATCGAAAGGGTACCCAACAGCGTGCAGGGGCTGACAAGAGGAGATAGGATACATCATCCAACCACTAGCAGTAAAAATATATTGTAAATCATTTTGATAAGTAGCCTTCGATAATTTTTGTCAAACATTTTTTGCTACTGTAAGAGGATATCAATGGAGATATGGCTTGGGGTGGGGCTGCATGGATGATGGACACTAACGAAAGATTTGTAGAATTTTTAAAGAGCGGAAATGTCGAAGAAAATTGCAATATATACTGTATATCGTACCTTGCAATTTATCGTCTTTTTAACGTTAAGCAACTTAAACAAGACATGAAATCGCGCTGTAACCCACACTTATTATAAAATGCATTAAAATTTATGTGTTCGACTTAAAGAGTGATATGTACGTGCGACCAATGCGATTCACCGTTTTGTGCACTCCAACTGACAGCTCTGATAAAACCCGATTGAGGTATTCGACTATATTGCTTTGCTTGTTTGTACCATAGTCTGGAAGTAGTGCAACCAAGCTGAATTGCAGTACCATGTCCAACAACAAAATTAAGTTTATTAATTTCTAAACCATTTGTCGGGATAAAGCAAGGCGTGATTCGTGTTGCTTTGAAAACCCTTCTGAAAAACAAGGTTTGGAATCTGTATTTACAAAACTTCACTTCCGCATCGGCCCGATGATTATATTGGTTTTACATCAAGTTGTCCCCCCACATTTTATAACAAAATTGCGCCCATGTGACGATGTACAAGGCATGGACGGGGAAAGCAATCGAATCAAGAGCCATTAGATTTGCTTCTCCAAGCTGAGGAATCGATTCAAGGGACGTGCCCATTTATGATCATAGCTCTTCAGTTACTGTGCTGTCTGCATTGAATGGTGAATGCAATTCTTCATTTAAACTAGGGCCTACCTTACAAGCCATCTGTTAACTACTCTGATATTCCGAAGAATACCGCTTAGCGCAAAAAAACAGACATGATTTGCTCATCTGCTAACGTTTTTCAGAGCAAGAAACCTTAGACCAGGGGTTCCCAACCTTTCTCTTACCATGTACCACTTCAGCATTTTAACAGATAAGTATGTACCCCTTCAGCATTTCGACAGATGCACATGTACCCCTACGATTTCCTATGACAATACATTTTATCATGATTATTCATAGATATATTTAACCATGAACATGTAATGATTTTTGAAAAGAAAATTCACTGATATATGTGTAAATATTTGGAAATAAATTATATGCAAACATATTTTGCTCTTCTATTGATAACCTTCAATGTACCCCTTCGGATAGGCAAATGTATCCCAGGTTGGGAACCCCTGCCTTAGACAAAGCGGTCGGCCAGCAAACTTTCGTTATGCTGGCCCAAACCGCCTTCTGAGTCGCAATTAAAGGCCCACGATTGTTTATGAAGGCCCGATTTCAAACTTATGCTGTATTCTGTTACTTGTTACGTAATTATGGGGTCATAATGTCATTAACCGTATGACAAAAACAATGCTTGGTTAACGCCAACCAATCTGTGTTCCATGGTAGTTACTGTTTTAGCACACGCAACCGGCGCAGCGTTTTAGCTGTTACATACCACGTGGCCCGTAACAAATTTTTAGGCGACCCAATAAAAAGTGCTAAACTGCCCAGTTTGACGACCACTACTTCGACCAGGGATGGGGAACCTATTTAGTATCGCGGGCCGCATAAAATGTGGAATATCGCTAGCGGGTCGCAAAAATTAATTGTTTTGATCTTCAAATTTTACCTTTTTCTTCCTACGGAAATTAAGGAGATAAAACTATGTCAAGGAACGAGAGATGTTTCTCTTGACTTACTGTCTACATGTCTGCCTCTCATGGAATTTCGTTTTGACGCGATGTTGTGTTCTAACTTGGGTAAAAAACGTTCTGATGCGGGCCATATTAAATGTTTACGCAGGCTGCAGGTTCCCCACCCCTGACTTAGATAAATAGCAAGGCAGCGCTTCTTCGCATTGATCAGAATAATCGACACAAGATTTGTATATCAACGAGAAGTGGCCATACGTGTTTACAAACAAAGGCGCTGGAGAACAATGCCTGCCCTTGCTTTTCGAGGTGCCATTGTAGAAAGTGCTTTTCTGTGTAGTTCTTCATATGAAGTTATTGCAACGTTTCACGCATCTCAATACTTGAGAATGATTTTGTTGTAGCGAAAAATGTGATAGCTATGCCGTGAATTATTCATTAACCAGGAAGTGTTAACGTCACAACGCGCATTATACAGTAAACCTCGGTTAATCCGGATTCGATTTGACTGACGATTTTATCCGGCTTAGGCGAAGATCCGGATTAACCGAAGATAGTCTTAGCACTGAGTCAACGGTGAAAATTACTTACATTGAACACATTTACGACGCAACAGCAAACTTTCGCAGAAGTAAAATGAATTTAGTGATGTATTTACTGGTGCATCAGACTAGTAACCGCCATATCCACGCAGTTATGAAAAATCTTAAGTTCATACTTTTGAGATTACTTGGCTGCGAATAAATCTGGGATTTTGGACTGACGCAGAGATTTCTGCGACTGCTCCTGCTCCTTAAGCAGTGACTAAGACATTTTACCAAGTACAATACACTCAGGATACGTACACTAACACTGACTGAAACCGTGGTGCGGCGGCGTGCCTTTAGCGTTATGTTCAACGTGATATGCAATGCCCGTGTGTGACGTAATAATCGTCTGTACGATGAGTCGAATGTTGCGCGCAGTTGCGGCCGATGTTATGATAATTCGAAACGTTCGTTGGTGACCGTGAGCACGCCTGTGTTGCGTCTGAAAGGTGCCGAATGTTTCCTAGAGACCAGTGAATCCACTTTGAGAACACAACAGTGTGTAAGTGGAGAAAAATCGGATTACGAGAGGCGAAAAGAGCAGATTTTGTCCGGTATTGGCGAAGATCCGCATTAAAAAATCCGGATCAACCGAAGATTTTTATAAAGAAAAACGTTAGAAATCATTCGTACCACCAGTTTTACCCGGTTTTGGCGAAGATCCGGATTAACCGAGGTTTACTGTACCTAAAAGGTGGACAAAACGCTTAATCATCGTTTTATTGCAATAGCTGCCTGTAGCCATAACGTGCCCCTGCTTGATTTTGCTTCAGCTCCCTGTTTACAGCATCCAATAATCAGCGCCGAATTTGAGTCGGTCTTCTTGTAATGCTGATGCAGAGAAACTCGCAACCAACAGTCGAGAGGGTGCGCGATCCGTTTCAATCTGCAGAAGCCGCATGATATGATAAAGAGGCGCTTTTGCTTCAACGCATTGCTCGTTGCACGTTTGTGTAGACACGTAAGTTTTACATTGGCAATGTACATCTGCAGTATTTCGGCGACGATTTAGTGACCCTAAACTTGCCTGAAGTTACCCAGGTTTGGATTAAAACAATTGTTTCGTATCGTAACCGCAGAACATTATTGAAGACATCAGACTGCAAGTTGAAAGCAACAAACGATGGGCTGAGGCGGAAAGGCTGAGGATCGAGCAACAATTGATGCAGATTGTTGAGATCAATGCAACCAATGCTCAAACGCGACAGGTGAGCAGGGCCGGATTAAATGAACGCGAGGCCCCCTAAACGCTTAGTGCAACCGCGCAGGGTTTCACATGCCCTCGTTTCAACTTTGCAAAAACACCGGTAAAAACGTCAAAACTGATACGATTTGGCAACCTACACTTCAGAGACAATTGGGGGTGACCATGTACGGTGGTTCGTATATGGTTAATTTGTTCAAACATGCCGTGATGAGATTGCAGTTCGCTCATGTACGACCCTTAGCCTGCACAGGCAGGTTGCGAAACTTGCCAGCGGATTGTTCTACTGTTGGTCATTGTTGCGTAACAATAAAACCGCAATAAATCCTCAAGCCTTCACTTCAAGTTACGGTAGTAGGCATTTTGCGGCGTGTGACCATCAGTGTTGCCACTGCTGTTTTTTTTCACTACATCTGTTTTTTTTCTGTTTAATCTGGGGTTCTGGGGTTTTTATTGAAAATCTGGGTTTTTTTGACTCCGATCAAATTTTAGAAATATATGTTGTATTACTGTATTTTCCATTCAAGAATACAGTAGTTACTAGTTTCACAGGCGTAAACCGTAATGTGCCGAGTCAGTAGCCAGTACAGTTGAGTCGGGCTAGGCTTAACCAAATTGTTTGAAATCTAATGTTCTACAGATTAAGCACTGACTACGTAGGCATAGGTCAGCTTTTTTTGTTATGAATGAAGATGCTGTGGTTGAGAATCAGTTCATTGCTTTACAGGCGCATTGTGATAGGTATGAATGTAAAATTTTGAATGTTAAATTAGTAGTCAAATATTACAATGAATGCAATGATTAGGGTGAAAAGAAAACTGTAAGACCTTGAATGTATCATGTACATGTTTCACGTGGCGGCTCGTGGTGAAATTGGCCGGGAGGGCTGCGAAATTTCATCTCTGGTTGAACTTATAGGATTGTCGCCCTGACTATTCTTACTAGTGGCGTTTCCAGTCTCTCCACCAGTCCTAATCTTATCAAACTCGTAATTTTCAGTTGTCCGTATTGATACATAGAAAACATTCACTTCAGTTTAATGAAACCAAACCCCAAAGCTTAAACACGAACACAAAAGAATTAAACCTGTACCTCAAAAGTATGCCGCATAACCACTACCACCAAAGCTGCAAAGGAGAGAGTCGAACCCAGCACCACTCGCATATCAAACTTCGAACATTCCGCTCGACTGATAAGACGGTATTGTTAAGAAGACAAAGCTTAGCATTTTGTTCAAACCGTGCCCTGGCAGCAGACCTAGGCTAGAGTCACTTTCTTTGATCTGGTACTTTAATCATGTTCTTTCAAATGAAGTTTAAATTTTCCAAAAAATTTCAAACAGTTCATGATTTTACACAAAATTTCTGTTTTTTAACTGGATTGTTATGCTTTTCCAGTCAAAGTTTGTATCCTGAATCAATTACAGCTGCAATGTTCACCTAAACCAAAAAATAAAAGGTCTACTTGAATGTTTGTAGGCTTGCCAGATTTCTCATGCTTCAAAATTTTCACATTTCAATGTTTTAAATCAGTCACACCTTTTATTGTCCAATAATGATATCCACCAACTACTGCCGTACATCTTCAAACGCCAACCCTAGACGGCTCATCAGCTTAGCCTACTGTTGCAAGCTGCACTGGTGCAGATAAACGAAGGGCTGTATTTTCGCAGCCCGAGATTGGCGACCAGATTTGAATCCAATGCCGCCAATATCACCAAAGTACTAGTAAAAGCATTGTTAAACCAAATTATAAAATTCAATATCCAAGAAAATCAGGTAGAAAAAATAGTCAAGATCATATTTCCTCGTTTTTTTCTTTAAAAATTCATTGTCAAAATAATAAAAACGCTTTGCAATAGGCGGATATGCCACTATGTTTTTAGTAGCCAATTGTTTGGTTTCTTTCCTTTAAGGCTGTGCCTAAGACAGCCCCGAAAGTCGCCAAATTCATCGGCAAGTGTGCTGAAAACGTCATCGCATAGGCGGCGTCGTTGGAAAAGAGCGAAACATTGGCTTTGTTGGGTTCCTAGGAAACGTTGAGCCAAAATGGTGTCGGAAGCACCGAAAATGATTGTGTTGTGAAATTTCGTACGTAAATCCAAACAGACGAGTTTGGCCGTTTGGCGGAATCTTTTGCCTTACATTTTTCAGGGAGGGCTGCAGCCCGTCTAGACGAGCCGCCCCTGCATGTTTCATTTGTGCATTTAAGTGAAAGTAAAAGAAATCATTAAACGTTTTTTAGATCTAACTAACTTTTTACGTTACTTCATACATTTGATTTGCTGCTAGTTTACTTGCACAAATTGTCAGTATGTTTAAAAATAGACTTGAACTTGTTAAGAATTTGATGCAAATAATGCATATTACTTTAATTTTTATGTGCAGGTAACGGTAGGGTACATTTCAAGTTTGGTTTTGACTTCTTTTAACATTTGTATGTCTGGGTTTTTTTATTATTTCTTGTTTTTTCAAGGTAAATTCTGGGTTTTTTCTTAGTAACAGAGTGGCAAAACTGGTGACCATGCACGGCTCCCACTGAGGGTTTTTCCACCCAGATTTGCTTTTTTAGTGGACCTGGGTGTCTAGGTTTCATGATGAAAAATCGCGTTAAATCTGGCTTTCTTGAAGTGATAAATTCATCAGCAACTTCAATGTGTTCAATAATATAAAGATAGGCCTAACTTTATATTTCAGTGTTTGCATGCGCACATCAGGTGAGAAAGTACGCATATCAGATGAAGCAGAACGTGTTCAATTGGATTCATACCCTCATAAGATCATTGTCGGGGTTGTATACGTAATATTATTGTCTCTAATGCCAATTGAAAAAACTCGTGAAACAAGGGTTAGGACTGATTGTTTAATGCACACAAATTTTTTAAAAATTCAATTAGAGGAAGAAGGTATTTGGATTATATTTTTGTGGAATTTTTTATCCCGCTACAGTTCAAGATTGCACAAAATTTCCTAGTTGAATAACAAATGTACTCCTACAATTAGTGGGAGATATCACCAACGTTATGAAAAACGTCTTGAGCAACAAAGCGGTCGTTCAAATGTTAATGTTTGCGTTGGAGAAGAAAATTTGCAAGAGGAACTACAATTAAATCAGTATTCGATTATCATTTCAATTCAAACAAGCACACTCATATGTTTTTGTTCGTAACACAAGCTTTCTGGGTTTTTATTGTACGATTATGAATATGGGTTTTTTTGGTGTGCAATCTGGGTTTATTTGAAATCATTGAATGGGAGGCTGCATGTGACTGTTGAACACAGACATCTTGACAGATAATGCAGCAAGACATGACACTGCTGATAGCGGTAAGTCACGTATATACTGTGTGAAAAGAAGCATGACTAAGTCTGTGGCAGTGCTTCCACAAATGTGAAAAATCCATTGCTAGTGTGAGACTGACCAACGTGCCCGAGTGAATAGCTCACCTTAATCAAACGACTCCTATGTCGGCTTCTTTTCACACATTATAAAACTAGAGGCTTGTTAGAATACGTCTATGCAGACTTGTGGGAATACGTCTTTATGGTTAAGGTTTCGTTATGACTTTTTAGTGATCACCAAGTCCAAAGCTATATTTGCTGTAGCGAGTTCTCGTAATTCCTCTTGATCAGCCAGCGTGGTGTTCTAACTTTGGTAAGTTGTCCGATAGTCTTGTCAACATATAGCTCTACTTTTCATTGCTTGAAACAGTTTTGCGAAGTGTCTTAACATTCTTGTTTTTTCAGTACTTAAAACGTGATTCTGGCCGTTAAAAAATTATGACTTGTTGGTAAAAAGTGCTTGAAAAAATGGATATTAGGCAGTTTATGAATTGAAAAAATTTCAGACAGAAGATTGAGAATTGAGGTTTAGCCCCCGCACAGGCTAATGGGGTACAAAGGGTTTGTGAACGTCCGTTTGCATGGCATCGTCAGCTTCCTGTAAAAGATAAGCTAAATTTCGACGCTGCCCTCTGCGATCCAACTACTGGGTCATAATGTGTGGTGCTGTTTGGTTCATTTCTTTTAATTCACTCAAAAGTTGTCAAAACTATCTACTAAACGTGGCCATCAAAAACTCTACAATTTTGACGCGTGAACAGCCTAAAAACATGAAAAGTCAGTGTTTTCATATTCAAGCGCGAGGCCCCGGGCATTTGTCCGGTTTGCCCGATGGTTAATCCGGCCCTGCAGGTGAACAGTTGTTAAGTTCGATCACGCGTAGATAGTATCGGGTAACGCGTTAAAACCAGCTTTGTTTTTCCAGGGGCAATTCGAAAACAGGATTTTGGACAGGATGGATTCTTTGCAAAGAGCAGTCGAAGAATGTCGTGACGAATACAAACGATGCAAGGAAGAACTGAAAACCAAAGCGGAAAAAAGCGAGTTGAACCAAAGGTTGGTGAAATATGAGGTGTCGTGTTTGTTGGATTTTGTATCGTAAAACAGCGTTTTTTTTTGCAGAATGGATCGAGTGACTCTTCACATGGAAACGGAATTCTCGCGTTTGAAAAAAGAGTACCGCGATGGG
>Ga0210059_1015624_pt1 | contig 11052 bp, 7 predicted proteins | sample Ectturendosymbi2_FD_188042 | JGI IMG/M metagenome (GOLD analysis project Ga0210059, IMG submission 188042) | Ecteinascidia turbinata endosymbiont from Florida, USA - Sample 2 (SPAdes) (version 2) | ecosystem: Host-associated > Tunicates > Ascidians > Unclassified | place: Key West, Florida... | reverse complement strand
TTTGGAAGACGTATAGGTCTTTGCAGCACAAGGCTGATATAGCATAAGGCTATTTATAATACTGGACACAAGGTCCTCACAGCATAAGGCTGGGTTTCATAATTTTCGCTAATCACGTTTTGTTGACTCGTTTGTTGGCCAAGTTTGTGGGCTCGTCGAATTGAAGTAACGTGAATTAACGAATTTTGTGGCCGTCTGTTTTCTTGATGTGGACCTGTCAGTCAGGAAGCTACAGCATCCCTTAAGTAATTGTCCTTTGTTTCAAGTCCCCTTGACTTTAAATAAGCTGTAAAAAGAAATGTATTTATTGGTTAATTTTTTGATTAAAACTTCCCACGTTGTAGGAAGCGTAAAGGCTCGCGCCCTCCCGGTTAAGAACCACTGCTATAGACCATCGAAGAAATTTCCGTCAAGTCGGAGTGGGCTGCAGTATAAGTATTTGTAAATCTGCGGGAGTTTAACATCAGTTAAATGAGTAACAGTCAAATTCTCACAGCCACGGACTTAAATTCGTTTCAACGAGATTCTGACTAATGTCCTCTGCCTGAAACGCAGCAGCACCGACCAACTTAGCTTTTTTTATAGAGCAGTGATTCATAACAATCTGGATACTCCTTTTCAGGGCCGCAACCAACTGATCTTTTCGGGGGGGGGGGCAAATTGATGTAAACTTGTTGCTGTACCTAACAAATACATACGCTTTTGAAAAATTCGGGGGGAGGCAATTGCCCGATTGCCCCCCTCTGGTTGCGGGCCTACCCCTTTTCTACAATTCAGTAACAAAAAAATGCAAGAAACAAAACAGAACTGGTAAAGAAATGTTCACTACTGGAGTAGTGAAGGAAAAGCAAAGGCTGCATCACATTCATCAGCACCAGGGGCGCAACCAGCTCTTCATTTCCGGGGGGGGGGGCAATTTTCATTCGATGACGTCATCGTGCTTATTCAACCGTAGTACAACTTTTTCGCAAACGGTCACAGATAAAGTTCTCTTCGCAACATTTCTGAAAATGAGAAATTTTGAGTTTTGATCAAGATGTAGACCGAACGATCAGGACAGAGTAAAAATTAGTGGCCTAATACAAACACCTCGTTCCGTACTTCAAGCAGTGCGCTCATGCCTTTAGTACGGCAGATGTATAGGCTACTACAGTAGTAAACCTGCCTAACTTTTCGTCTTGTTTAGCAAATTCGTTCTAGCCGTATTCTTCTAGCATGGGTTTGAATTTCCATCACAAATGAAGATCCCAAACATGAAGGATAGGCCCTATGTCCACGGTGAGGGGATCTTCAAATGCTACCATTTCGGGCAAAATGGATTAGGTGTCTTAGGCGCATAAAGGATCAGGTGTGTGTAGGGCAAAACGGCTTTCTCTGGCATCCACAAGTTGTGTGAAAGTTTTTAGAAGCACGTTTGAGGCTATGAGCTTTCAGGGATTGCATTGGTTGCAAAAATTAGGGTCTGGTCAGGCGCGTAGCCAGGATTTTTGATTGGAGGGGGCAAACAACAACCGGATCTCAACATTTATGTATTCAATGCCCCTTATTTCTAAACTTTTATCCGTAAAATGCGCCTTTTTCTGTCGTTTTTTTTCTTAATAATTATATTTGCATTTACGCCGGCATACAGAAAGTCTGCTTTCATTGAACTGACAAGTTTTAAAAGTTTGTTTTCAGTGAAGTTCAAAGCTTTTACTTTGGATGAAAGCCACCATGTGCTCGTAAAACGTTTTGCTAAAACGGTTGTAAGTGTAAAAGTCTCTATGCTATAAGTGCATGTATTGCATTAGGCTGTGCTTTTTGCAGCCAACATGTAGTTGAGCAAGAAATAATCGTGTCCACCATTATACCAGCCTTTTTTATATTTACAAGCTTTTTTAATGCACAACAACACAGCACGGTCGATCGAAGTCGAGTAGCGACTTTGCTTTAAGACACCGACTGCCGAAGCAGGTCTGCAAAACTTGCGCAAATGTACGACTTGGATCTTATTCGATTCTTTAGTGGCTGGTTGACGTATGCAGTTCATAACGCAAAGGGTTTAGTCCCACAACGCCTTTGAAAAGTGCATGGTTGTATGTCATGATACGATTTAACATGCTACTCGCGGCAACATATTTGTATGGTACTTGCACTATGCTGGATTCCCAAAAACTATTAGGTATTTATCCATCTATTTAGAGCTAACAATGTAATTCACAAGTAATTCCCCAAACAATTTTGTAAGTTGGGAATGCTACACAAAGTGTGAAAATGATTGTGTATGTGCGAAAACGAAGCCACAATCGAATATTACCAGCACGGCTCTGCACTAACGGTCGCTGCAACACAACACAACGGTTGGTTAGTTGATCTAGCCCAGTGGTTCCCAAAGTATGGGTCGAAACCCAAACAAAGGTGGAGAAGGGTCAAAAAATAGGTCGCGCAGAAGCAAGCCAAGCTGGAGCTGAGTATTTTCAAAGTTTCTTCTGCTTCTCTGTGTCCGCCTATATAGGCACTTGAGCAAAAGGTAGATGGCTAACATTAAAAATGAACTTAGCAACTTGTTATCAAAATCATCCATAAAGTTGTTATTTTTTCATACGTTTTTTGAGGTTTGGGTCGCGAGGTCTTAAAACTCAGATATGAGTGGCACTCACAAAAGTTTGGGATCCGCTCATCTAGCCATGCTATCGTAAGCGAATGGAGTCTTTTAAATCCATTAGTGTAAACATGCCAAAAAATCCCCGACTGGGAAAGAATTCAATTTCATTTCATTTTAGTCACATAGGCTTTGTCGAGAAATCAGATTGCAAGCTATCTGTAAGTAATGGCAGCGCAAATTGCCTCAGTACTTACAAAATGAAAAGCATCTTCCTACTCGTGGGCGTCGGAAGGTGGGACAGGGGGACATTGCCTTCCTGGATTTTGAAGTTTGACATTTTTCTATTACATTTTTAGCAAAAAAGGTCGTTTTATTTGTTTTCAGAAGGAAAAATGAAATTTCACCACTTTTAGGCCCCCTTGGAAAGATCTTTATAGCTACTTCTGGAAAAATCCGCTAATAGCCTCCTCCCCTGGTAAAAATCCTTCCGACGCCCATGTTCCTAATTACGGTCGATGTAGGTGCTGACTTTGACTATTCCCGTAGCAGCTGGATGATTTCAAATTTACTGCAGAATAGGGTGGCAAGCAACATCATATGATAATTGAAACACTTTCAGACTATGTACTCTGACTACTTAACAATACTGTTTTTTAACTCGCCGAATGTAAAATTATTAATGAAAACGAAGGATCCATATAATTGTGATTGAATCGTCACAATGCATGCTCAATCATCACAAACATATATCCAGAATGAATACTATTGTTGATAAAGAGTGGTCAAATTGCGTAACAAAAAAGATTTTGAAACTGGGTCGTTTTGCAGCGAGAGTTTGACCTTCAAGACATACAAAACATACAACCACGCCATATTCACGCATTCAGTTTTAAAATTGTACAAAAACAAAAATCTATGATGTTTATTTAAGGCGACTGCTGATGCTGCTGACAAAAGTAAGTTATACATTATTTGTAGTACGCCAGAGTTATCAGAGGAATTTTTGCGATGGTCTTGAAATGAAGTTTAGATCACCAATAGGTGGGATACAGCAGTTGGTGCATCAAAAACAGTTGCGAAAACCGTTACTCCTTGTTTTTACCTTCGGTTAGTGATTACAAGCGCTTAGATACAAGTTTGTATTTCATGATCACAAAGTTCCACAGGGAGCTTAAACGTCAGACAAAGTCAGCGATGGCATGATTTCTTCAGCATTTACGCTACACACAACGTTTGAATAATTATGGACAATATTATTGGTAAACCACGTTGCTCTAGTTCGACTGAAAGCTGAAGTCGGATAAAGTTCTTCAAGCAATTTCGTTGATTTGCACTGAGATATTTCTTTAGATTACACACCGAAAGCTTAATTAACTGAAAATTGTTGGTGTCGTGTCACTTTCGGAATTGGGGTGGGCATTGCCCCCATTGCCCCCCCTGGCTACGCGCCTGGGTCTGGTACAGCGTCATTTGGAGCCAAAGTGGTGTAGTAGGTAGATGCGCTCGACAGTTGACTAGCACTCATATGACACTTCACTAAACCCTTTTTCCCAAGCCATGGTACTGGTGCCAACCTAGGAAGACACTAAAACGTAAAACAGTCCTCACGCTGAATTTCGTTAAAAACAATCAGGTTTCAAACCAAACTTGCAACTAAACAACGTTTTTTAAAGAAATATACCACGTTAATAATGGTGATTCGTTTTGCCCCTAACAAAAATAATCAAAAGGTTGTATAGAAGAACAAGCGGTCTGACGTGGCCACAAACAGTTTTAATAATAACCAACGTGTCAAGATTTATCTTAACACTTTAAAAGTTTCAGCAGTTTCCACGGTTCAACATTCAACAGTACCCTAATGTTATAAAGTTTCATGAGGCCAAATTGAGGCCTGTCTCAGAAGAAAGTGGCACACGAACAAAAGAATAAATAAAATGCCGTAGAAATACCAATATTTTAAACGATCTCCCAAATGTTGACAATTTCACCATATTTGTGGTTAAATCTCAATCCTTTATAAAATTTTCGATCAGATGGCCTGCCTCAAGATTAATCTGGTAAGGAGGTAATTAACCAGTAGGGCAAAGGAAAATTCAAATAGTATTTTTCTTAAAAAATGATTAGAATATAAAATTTCATCCTTATTCTTGGAAAGTTTCTGCAAATGTCAAAATTGCTATGCAATGTTTTGAAATTTTCTCGGGGGGGGAATGCCCGAAACCCCTCCTCTGGGTGCGCCCCTGACCATCACTGATGTTCTGCTTCATGTGGGTGCAATGTTGCTAGAAATGTAATGACTGGGTGTTGATACATTGTTGAATACTCCCAATGTCTAATCTCAATACCCCTGGGGGTATTGAGGCAATGATATGAACCCCAGAGCTAAATACTTCCATTACCGATACCTAACTAAGGGCGATGAGCCTCATTGTCCTACAGGAGTGGTTCTTAACCTGAGAGCAGCCCGCCCAGGGGGGCGTCTGTAAATTTCCAGGGAAGCGCAAGCTTTTACGCGCTTCACAACATGGAAAGTTCGATTAATGAATTTACCAACAAAAAGGGTTACACTTGTTTTTACAACCTATTCAATGTCAGGGGTCTTGAAACAAATGAGGATTACTTTAAAGGGAGGGTGGTATAGAAACGGCTAAGAACCACTGTCCTAAAGTGTCGTCACTGAATGGAGAAGTCGTTCGTGCGTAACATAAAATATTATTCTCAACGCAGCGTTTGGAGCGTTTCAGTTTGGAACGACAACGACACGCACATGAAGTTGAGATTTGAGAGATTTCTGAAAGAAACTTAAAAACTATATATAAATCCAACTTATTTTCAACCGAGAAAAAGAAGAAATGTGGAAAACAACAACAACAGCCCATTCAACATCAGATCTGTTGCCAAAACATCAGACATCAGAATTTTCTCTCAAAACATCAGATCTGATGTTAAAACATCAGAAGTGGCAACACTGCTAAGAAACACTTTTATAGGGTGAGAAGGACGAGGTCTTGTAGATAGGGCAAACGAGCGTACTTTTTCTGTCACAATGTCTGATCGTTCGTATTGTATCACAATACCACATTGTCATAATACTTGGTCTAACGGTGCTGGCGCATCACGCCCAACTTCATGCATTATTAGACGTAAGGTCGCTGTGCTGACGCATCGTTGCTGTTACAGGTCGTATGGGGCGCAGAATAGAGGTTCAAGAAACTGCAAATGAGAAATTTTGATTTTTGCGCCCCCGCCAAAGGGACGTCCATGGAACCAGGGCTGTGTATGCGGAACTCACATTTCTGGCTCCAGCTCCAGGCATCTAAGTTTTTTGGCTCCGGCTCCAACCTTTAAAAGTTTTTGGCTCCGGCTCCAGAACGATGTGGTATAGAAACGGCTCCAGAACGGTCTCCTAAGACAGGGCAGTTCATACCTACAAAAATATCCGGCAACGCGTTAAAACTGGAAGGAGAACGCATTCAGTGCGACGTTAAGCCAGTTCACAACTGCAAAAATACAAGGCTGCGGGAATGTCTCGTCGAATAGCAGTCGATCAGAACGTATGCGGCTGGGATGGTGGACACCCAGGGTTGACAGTTTGGAACTTGCTATACTACGCAAGAAGCAAGAATTGAGAATGCGCTTAAAAGTACGCAGGAAAATTTTCGTTTTTTATGTAACTGTTATATATACAACTACTGGGAGGACAGAACAGATGCGGGCTTGATAAAACTAAAAACTACTGTTTTATTTGTAGAACTCGCTTGCTCAACAAATTATGTCTCTTGCTTGACCGGGAACCCAAATTTCAGGCTCCGGCTCCACCACCTGAAATTTTTTGGCTCCGGCCCTAGCCATCCAAAATTACTTGGGCTCCGGCTCCATAGCCCTGAATGGCACGAGCCATGCCTACCATACCCTAGATACGCCACTCAGTGACGTGCAGAGGTCTTGCGATGCCTGGGGCAACTGCTTGGTTGGATTCCCACCTACAAAATTCTAATATTGAGCAGTAGCGTATGGTGGCCATTTTTACTCGTTAGGCGCTGTTTGTGACGTCACAATATGACGTTATATTCACGTTTGCAAATCAACGTTTTGGCTAACTTTGTTGACACAACAAGCATATTCAGGGACGCCGGAGCAGCGGTAGGGCAGGGGGAGCAGCGGTAGGGCAGGGGGAGCAGCGGTAGGGCAGGGGGGCAGTAAAACAGTTAAAAGCAATGGAAAGCTTATAAAAACAAAAATCATCACCTATTATGTTTGTTTCTGTTCATCAACAATGCTGACCTCAAAAATAACAGAAATTATAGAGAATCATTCTGAATTTTCTTGGTCCCCGAATAGCTGCAATAAATGTGTTTCAAGTCGATCTTGATAAACCATGAAATTACCAATGCTGCTATGAAAAGCAGTGGTGTTGGAGATGGGGGTGCAAGCGCACCCCAAAAGTTTTGATTCGCTGCAAATCTGAGTAAAATCCCTGAAAATCCGGGTAAAAATGGCGCCGAACGTTGTTTGATTTCAAAAATGGCACTCAAGGTTTGTAGAAAAAACACACGAAGACCTGTGTTTGGAGGTCGTACGAAAAAATCGTCTTATGATCATTTCGGGAGAAAATCTGCAAGCAAAACTTGCACAAAAAACTTTTCGGGCCAGTTTGGGGACATTCGGGCAAAAATCTTTCGCACTCTAAAAGATTTGTCTGTTCCTACATCCATGATGTAAAGGCACCTGCGCCTCCATTACACCCCTTTGAAAGGGCAGAGGTTGAAAGGCTCCCACCATGCCTCCTTTCTCCAGCGTACCTGTGCATATTATTCTACACTCTTTTTACTCGTTGTTGTAAGCTACAATGTGTCACCAAGCCCGTAACCAGGGAGGATGCAGGGGGGCTTCGCCTCTCCTGCAAACCTCTCCGTCCCCCCTGCAAAAATCTGTTGGGCATAGTTGAAAACTATTGGACATAGTTTGAAAAATTTGGTCCCCTCTCAGAAAACTCTTCGCCACCCCTGGTGTTCCAAGATGGTTACGGGTTTGGCTGTGTGTCACTGTAATGAACATAAATTATTATCAGCGGTCTCCTAAGACAGAGCAGTTCATACCTACAAAAATATCCGGCAACGCGTTAAAACTGGAAGTAGAACACATTCAGTGCGACGTTAAGCCAATTCACAGCTGCAAAAATACAAGGCTGCGGGAATGTCTCGTCGAATAGCAGTCGATCAGAACGTATGCGGCTGGGATGGTGGACACCCAGGGTTGACAGTTTGGAACTTGCTATACTACACAAGAAGCAAGAATTGAGAATGCGCTTAAAAGTACGCAGGAAAATTTTCGTTTTTTATGTAACTGTTATATATACAACTACTGCGAGGACAGAACAGATGCGGGCTTGATTGAGCCGTTGTGATTAATCCTCCTGAACTGCCAATTATTGACAAAGCTTGAATTGATACACATATTTCAACCACAAGAGTGCGACTGTATTAGCATGAAAAACGAAACGGGAAGTTAGTGATGCATTATAAAATCAGCTAAATCAAGCACGTTGACATAGCACAGTTTTGAAATTTGGCTCAGAAAATCAATTAAACGTCCATAACTATCTTCCGCGTCGATGTAATTGAATCCAACCAAAAAAACACCCGTTTTTGTTCAAAAAACCCACTTCAAGAAACAATAAACCCACCAAAAATCCCACACTTCACTTCTCCTTTGAAAAATGTACTACGAAGCAAAAAGTGAAGTAAGCAATACACTTGCACGGTTAGCTGTACATTTTTTTAATGATACAAAACGTACTGCAACGAAATTTGAAGGACTGGAAAAAAAGAGAAGAATAATTCGAACAGCTTGAGTAAATTCTACTGGTTACATTCTTCAGCTCTGTAAAATCGGTATATTTTAATCAATTTTTCTACCTTCTCTGCTTCCAAGCTGTTTTTGATGCTTGACCATACCAAACCATATGTTGAAAAAATGCACTAGGATTAGATGTTGAACTAGCAGCGCATGTACACAAACTTGACGTGAAACTACAGAGTTTGTGTAGGGGTGACTTTTCTCTGATTGCTGTGCGCATGCTTGCCAAGCCTTACCACATTGGAGTGAATTAACCAACAACACTTTGCAAAAACAAAAATTGGGTACATTTCTTTACCCTCAAATTTGCATGCCATTATAGGTATAACAAGTTACTGTTGTGTACTTTTGAAAATGGTCATATTGCGTGATGCAATAAAAACAATTCAGAATGGAGTTTTTGTGCTTTTTTTAATAACAAAAACCTGTTTCTCTTCAAAAAAAAACAAAAAACGGGTTTGAAGAAACAGCTGGATTGAGTTTTAAAGAAAACGGGTTTTTCTCAACCCTGATTATCTTTCAATCCTTTGTTGTAATTCTCCCTTGATCGCACAATCTGGAACAAGACACGTCACTATCAGCTAGTTTGGGTGCGCGCCGCATACCTAGAGTATAGCTCCCTGATGATGAAGAAGCTGAGAATTACTGGCATTTGAATACGTAAAAATTAGTGTTGACAAAAAAAAGTTTCTCAGAAACAAATCCATGCAGCATGTTTTAGTAGACTTACAATAGGAAAAATCATCTACTTCCAGCATTTAGCTTTTTGTAGTTTCACTCTTTGGATGCCCCCCCTGCCTTGGATGCCCGGGGTTGGCGCCCCGTTCGCCCCACCCCCTTCTGCACGCCACTGACTTGATCCAGAAGTCTGTCCATCCGTGCATGGCACTGGCTTCGTCGCTTTGAAAGTCAATGAAAAGTTCGTGGATGTGGAATCGCATTCGCGTATGGTACTTGGCTGGCAAAAAACGTTTCAACCGGTCACTTTCGACGCAATCCCAACTTCCGGCGTGATCTCCACAACAGAATAATTTCTCAGCAAGCCTCAAGCAACAGGTGGCGAAAAAGATATTTTGTAATTCGTGCTTTGGCTAAGATGGGTGTGGTTGGACTTACTCGCTGGTCTAACTTATCCCTTTTCTAGCCTACTGAAATGTAATTCTCTGTCATTAGTCAGATGCACACAGTAGAGCTATATCCACAAGCACAGGAAAACACTCGAACTGATTGAAAAACCCCATAAGCACGTTTCACCACTTACGGCAAACTATATTTAATTTTACTAGCCATTGATTGCTACGTAAATCGTCTCGCCACAGTCAATTATCCCGTATTATTTCAATAGAATACACTTAGTTATACATTGTTTTACTCCAGTTACGAACCATAGATGAGAGCACGTGATGACGGACTATGTGACGTGTTTTGCCTACGAAACAGTTGGTGCTTTCGGTTTGAAGCCATCCCGCTTTGTGGTGGATGTGTGTGCCTTTGTGGCGTTCACCAGACATTGATGTTCTCCTGACTTTGCAAGTTCAGTGCATACGTTAAGCACAGTGGTGTAGGAGGCGAGGGTGCAGGGGTTCAAGCGCACCCCCAAGAGTGTTGATTTGTCGAAAATTCGGGCAAAATCTCAATGAATTCGGGCACAAAATTTCGACATTCTGTAACAATATTATTGAAATGATTGCTTGGTTTTGCGTGTATCAAAATTTGATGATTTTGTAATATAAAAGGAAGTGGCTATAGGTCCGTAGTACTGAGTGCTTTTGCCTCATGGAGGTTTTGCAACCTCTCCGGTGGCGTTGCGTAGCTTGTGTGATTCACCACGAACGGGATGTGCGTGAAGAATAACACCATTATCTATGTAGCGCGAGCAAGCAATAGTAAGAGAGATTGCGACGTGGTAGCTCTGCCGATATTAACGTGTGAACGATTGAACTTGTTGACTAGCGTACGCGAAGAGAGATTGCGAGCATGATCTCTATTGTTGCTTGCTGCAGCGGGGCGAAGCTTTGCGCATATGCCGGTCGGGATTTCCGATCGCATCAAAATGGTGCTGTGACCAGGATGTGAAGGTCGTGCGGAGTTCAGCCTTCACACAAAGAACGTGCGATCGGTGCAGTTCGCTGTAAAAAGGAGGGGATGTTGTTGCAACCTCTCCGGTGGTGTTGCGGTGATTGTGTGATTCACCACGAATGGGATGTGCGTGAAGAACAACGCCATACATATATGTGGCGCGAACAAGCAATAATAGAGTGATCGTGGCGTGGAAGCTCTGCCGATATTAACTTGTGAACCATTGAACGTAACGACCAGCGTACACCGAGAGTGATCATGGCATGTGAACTCTATTGTTGCTTGCTGCCACGGTGCGAAGCTTTGCCCATATGCCGCTCGGGATATGCACAAGCTTTGCGCATATGCCGCTCGGGATATGCGCAAGTCCGATCGCAACAGAGGCAAAATAAACATAATATTGGTAATGTCTATTTTGCCTCCATGAGGCAAAAGCAGTACTACTGGAGCATTTTGTTGTTAGTCAGATACGGTTGTTTGAAGTGATCACATCACAACTTCAGATTTGGAGTGCGTGACCTGCTTTGTGT
>Ga0210059_1015623_pt1 | contig 11052 bp, 9 predicted proteins | sample Ectturendosymbi2_FD_188042 | JGI IMG/M metagenome (GOLD analysis project Ga0210059, IMG submission 188042) | Ecteinascidia turbinata endosymbiont from Florida, USA - Sample 2 (SPAdes) (version 2) | ecosystem: Host-associated > Tunicates > Ascidians > Unclassified | place: Key West, Florida... | reverse complement strand
ATGAATCAGTGGAGTTTTTGTCAATTTTTAGAATGTCAAGCCCCCCCGCACAAACGCAAAGCCCCTCCGCAGAAACGCAAAGCCCCCCTTTTGAGAACTTTCTGGCGACGGTTCTGGTCAGCGTGGTGCAGTGATGCAAGCAGTGGGCATGTAGCTACAAGAATGGGACATAAAATACATTCTTGACATAACAAAGCCTTCCCTTTGTTGAAGTGAAGTTGAAGAGCATGCGCAAAAGTCGCACTTAGTTCGTTGCAATCTCAGTTGGCAGTGGGGGTAATCACAAAACGAATAACATAACGCATGCCTTCTATCTGCAGTCACGGCTGCAAACTGCTGTGTTAGCAAGGTCTGCTGGAAAAGCTGGTGACATGATGCAAGCGAGCAAACCAAAACGAACCCATTTTAATTAGATAAAATGTGAACACCACCAGTGGCGTAGCGAGGCTGAGTGCCGCCCGGGACCCACCATAAAAGTGCCGCCCTTTCCACCCGTCAAATTTGCTTACAAAATTTTTAAATGAAAGAAGATGAATGTTTCGTTCTTATTTAAAGATATAAGGATTAATAAAGCACCTTCAAAAACGCAATCAAACTCTAACAAACTGAAATATGTCTTGTTTGTCGTTGTCGATATTATGAGTATGCTTTTTCTGCTTGTCGCCACCTTTCTCATCATTAATTTTTCTATTTTTTGCTTTCTTCACTTAGGTGTATACAAACCCGACATGTTTCGTCAAATATTCTTCCCTGTTGGTTTTTAATATCCGGTAAGCTCACCGTATGACATTTTAATAGTTTAATCATTCCCGGCGATAAAACGAAAAAATTAAGGGATGTGATGGCGGCATACCTACTTCACACATGTAAACATTTATGTGTGTTAAAATTTCGTATAGTATCCCCGTCTTTAACTGCAAATAGTAGGCTATATAATCAATCTGATAATATGATCCCAGTGATGTAAAGAACGTTTCATTGTTCACTTCACGCTTCATTACTGGTTTAATCCTCTCAGTATGAATAAAAGGCTTCAAACGTTAACTCTGTCGGCAGTAGTGGACACAGGCTGATTTGGTGAGGGGGGATGCGATGTCGATTTGCAATGAAACCCAATGCTTCACAGCACCATACTATGTAAATCAATCACTTTCGCATACGTACATTTACGAGGAAATAATTCTAAGCTTGGTTTAGATTAGAAGTTTGAGTGATAAAACTGGTCAAACTTTAACACTACTCCGCTACTGAACTAACAAGCGATGTGGCACATAACAACCATATGACGTAGTCACTGGCGTCGGCGCAGGTACATAGAGGACTCGAGAGAAACAATAAACAGTGCATGTGACGCCATATTAGTTATTCTCATTGTAGGTTGCGTTTGTTACAGCACAATTACCGGTGGCAGTAGCCAGTATGGTGCAGGAGTGCTGTTTGACTTGTATGTTGCAGCAAGTGAACGTTAGTCACTTGGATGCGGTTTAGATCAGTGCTCTTCAAATGGGGAACCTTACAACCATATGACGTAGTCACTGGCGTCGGCGCAGATACATTGAGGACTCGAGATAAACAATAAACAGTGCATATGACAGCATAATAGTTATTCTCATTGTAGGTTACGTTTATTACAGCACAATTACCGGCGGCAGTAGCCAGTATGGTGCAGTAGTGCTGTTTGACTTGCATGCTGCAGCAAGTGAACGTTGTCACTTGGATGCGGTTTGGATCAGTGCTCTTCAAATGGGGAACCTTACAGTTTTTAATTGTCGTTTGGAATAGTTTGCAACACCCATAGTAGTAATTTGTGCATAACATTTGTTATTGCAGGTAATTTTGATGAAATAACAACAAGAAGCGGGTTGATTCTGTTTATTTCGAAACCGAAATTAAGCGAACGGAAAGAAACAAACAATTCGTAATGCGTGAAAGCACGAAAAAACGAAAGCGAGAAAGCACGATCATTCATGGGCGTCCGCAGAAATTTTTCCAGGGGTGGCAAAGTCAACACTTTTTTTATCATTTGCAAATTGCTGACGATCAGTGTTCTCTCTAAGATAATTTTACACTGAGCAAATATTTGTTTTAGTGAGCATGATTATTTTAGGGCTGAGTAAGTGGAGTTTTCAGTTAATTACAAACTTTATGAATTATATAATAAATACACAATCTTATCAAAATACACATTTCATTCAAATAGCTTCTTGTTTGCGTGCTTTTCCATTGCTTTGGAATGTTGCAAGTGCGCGAGAATGAGATTTCACTGCGCAACAGTTCTGGTGGTCCTGAGTATCCTTTCTACACTACAAAGAAAATGCTCCATGTTACAGTAACAATCACAATAAACGCTTCATTGGCAGCAATAGCCAGATATATTAGTATTACGACAATTTACACAGTAGGCCAGCTGCAGATTTTCAACACAAGGCATTTCTGTTCAAGTAAGCATCGCCCTGATGTGTAAAGAAAGAAGCATTGGGTTGCCATGGTTTTCAACGAAACTACAAATTATGACTTCATTTACTTAGCAAGCAGGGCCGCACCCAGCTGATATATTCAACTGAACTAACAACTGAACATGTTTTTGAAAATTTCGGGGGGGGAATTGCCCGGTTGCTCCTCCCCCTGATTGCGGGGTCAGCTAGCAAGACTTGTCAGCATCACTTAGAAACAAGAGCTGTAAACGACTGGGATCTCGTCCAAAGCGATCAATAAAACCTTGCTGCACAAACCGGACAATTAAGTATGTTGACACGACTACGGACAAACTTACTAGACTTAAAACATCACGCAGGTTTTGCAAAATTTACCAGATGAATTATGAAAACTTGCCACAGCCAATATGGCTTTGCACTTAGTATTCACTCAGATGTCAGAACTAAACCTGGACGATTAAGACGTATTCCCACAAGCCTGCATAGGTGCATTCTAACAAGCCACGTAATTTTGTATTGAATGAAAAGAATCCTGCATAAGTGTAGTTTGACACTCAGGCACATTATTCACACTCGCACTGATAATGGATTTTTCAAACTTGTGGAAGCATTGCTATAGACTCACTCATACTTCTTTTCACAAAGTACAAATGTGCGTGGCTTACCGCTATCAGCATGTCACTGTCTCGCTGCGTTACCTGCCACGATGTGTACGTTCAACAGTCTCATGCAACAAAACACCTGCTACCGCAATATAAAGTGAACTTTTGAAGATTTGTTGCCATGTTATTGTTACGCAATAAAAACCAACAGTAGAACAATCCGCTCGCGACTTTCGCAACCCACCAGTGCAGGCGAAGGAGGGTACATGAGTGAACTGCAAGCCAGGGGCGACGTAGGGACACAATTCCCCGGGCGCCGGATCATTATGGGGGCGAATCACCGCGGGGGACGCCAAATGTCTGCTGGGGTCGCCGAAAATTCCTAACAATTTCACAATTATTTTCTTTAATACAGTAAATTTCCTTCCGAAAGACCTCACGTTCGAACATGGGGGCAGCAAACTTGCTTCTTGCCCCGGGCGTAGTCTAATCTCATTACACCCCTGCTGCAAGCTCATCACTGCATGACACTATATCTGTGAACCTGACTCTTGCGCAGTGTGAGTTTCATACCGGCAAAAGAAACGGCCATTGCAAGAATCAAATCAATTAATCGGAATTAAGATGCCGACTTCAGGGTTTTCCAGATATATTTGGTTCGTAATCCCAATTTCCAGGGGGGAAATGCCCGTTTTCCCCCCCTGGGGACGTCCATGCGATCATTTACTATTTCATATCAGGTTCCACAGCAAAGCCAGCTCATCTAATGAAACGAAGAAACGTTTTTGACTAATTGTTAGCATAAGTTAATTTTTAGCATCTTTAGCGATGTAATGTGCAGGACAAAAGTATTTTTGGCGATGATTCTAAATAAAATTAAGTGTCATGTCAACACCTCTTTAGGTCTGGTGGGGGGTGCATCCCCTGCACCCCCCCCTGTGTCCGCGCCTGTCTGTCGGCACTTGCGCCGACCCCTCTGTAGGTCCGGGACCCATTTCGAAAAAATATTTTAAACAAGTTTAAAACCGGCTATGGTTGAGAAGCGCTGGCTTGCAGTCTTCATCGTGACCTGCGCACTTGGTCTAGCTGTTGGGTTGGGCTTCTTCCAATTACGCGTGCATTCCTTGCCTTTGTTCGTTACCAACAGAACCATCGCCAGAAGGCCTTCAATTGAGAGACTACGTTTGTGCAGGGTGGGATTGACATTCTAAAATTTTCCAAAACATCTACTGATTTATAGTGTTTCATATTGCAATTTTTGGGGAATTGGAGCTTTTTGGGGGAACTAAACCCACTAAAGCCCCCTGTGGCGACGGGACTGATTACCAACAGACGTCAATTTTGAAAACTGTATCACCAAACCATGCCAGGTGGGACATAGACCTTTTGGATGCTCAGCAGTGATTACAACGTCTTACGTTCTACAGTTATTGCGATGAACAACTTTATTCAGTGCAGCCAGCCAGCCATTGCCAAGTTGTACAACCGTTTCGATTAGCGCTCTTTTTATTAATAGCCTTAACCATAATCACATCTAAACATATGGTTTACCATTGCGTTGGGTTTGAGACTAAGGTTCTTCTCAAATTCATCAAAATGAGAGCAACACCTTTCTTAAGCTTTTCTTGTTGAAATAACTTTTTCTATGACTGCAAATGTTTACGTCAGGGGTGTAGTGGCGCGGGAACGCGTGGGACGGGGGTTCCTACACCTTTTTCACGTTTTTCTTTCAAATGAGTTAGGAGCTGTTTTAAAATAGCTATTTTTTATGCGTTCCCACACCTTTTTTTCTTAGCACTACATTCCTGGTTTAAGCGTACCGTTGAACAAAGGAGACTTCACGAAAACCATATCGGCTGGCTCTTATTCACTCTACTTGCAGTTCAAACTGACAAATCTGAGCTCAAAGTTACCCACGCAAACAGATCAACTGCACTACCCCGCTTCAAGAACGTCATTTTCCCACAATAATTACGTCATGCAGGAAAACAGTGGCCGTGGATTGAACACCCAACCTTCCAGTTGAGAGGCGGACACTCTACCACTAGATATTATGCAGGGCCTTTTTTATCAGATTTTGAGAGGAGGGGAAAATATAAACCGCAAACAACTGGAGCCATAATGTTTGCTAGTCTGCCGTCGAATTAAGGACGTTTGACTGAGATGGCTGAAATGGCTTTGTCTGGCGAGGAAGTTGTAGGGACTGCGGCACAATTGGCCCCCAAGTAGGCAAGACCGTGACTAGGAGGGCGAAGCTTCCCTTGGAAAAAGGTGTTGGAGGTAGTTTAAAACTACTGGACATAGTTTAAAAAAATTGGGCCCCTCTCAGAAAACTCTTCGCTCCCTGTAGTGTCCAAAGCTGGTTGCGGGCCTGCAGGTGTTTTGAAAAAGCCCCTATTTCAAGACAAACATTGGGGCACTTTAGCACATTGGATTTGACCCAGACGTTTGAGTAAACATTTTATCAATTCACTCACTCCACAGCCACATGTCGTGTTCTTTTAGGCTAGCCTAGCAGTCTAGGGCTTCTAAACACGAAAATTGAAAAGCGTTAGAACATTTAAAAATGTATTTAAAATAATAACGAAAAGCTAGAACTAAAATCCTTTCAGAAATTAATTTTTCATCAGCAAAGTGCCGCCCGGGGTCCGCGGCCCCCCCTTTGCTACGTCACTGAACACCACTAAGAGCTTTATGTTTGTTGTAAGCTTTCGAGGAATCAGCCAACAAGTGGGCATTAATTTGATCTTTTGCGGTTATTCAAATTTGCACTAGTGTATCTTCAACTATCTACTGCAGTTTCAACACAGGTTAAGAGTTTGAATCAACTTTTTTGTAAACACATCATGGAAAGAGGTCAACAAGTTCAACACAAGCTGTTGTTGCTTTCTCCAATCTCCAGTTCTTAGTGTGTTTTCCAAGTAATAGCTCAATAATGCCAGACAGATGCTGTGTGCCTCGTTGAAGGGGAACTACGATAATGGCCCGAGAGTACATGTTTCCAAATTTCCAAGTGTTGAAGTACTGAAGCAAAAGTGGATATACGCCATTCGCAGGGACGACTTTGTACCAACACGACACAGCAAGGTAAGCATTTGTCGCAAAAGTGCTTGGCATTTTGAAACGTGTCTTCATTCAGAAAACCATTATTGTTGTTTCTGTTGCCGTTTTTTTGTCCGACTGGAAGAGGTTCATCGCGAATAAGATTTTGTTTACTAGTAAAAAGTAGGTGGTGATAATAAGGTTCACGTTATTGCTGCGAAACGATTTAAACTTTTCAGCCTGATGGTGTACTGTATTCCTCTGACCTGAAAAGCTAATGTACGTATAATTTACAATATACTATATCCCAATAAACTGTTTATGCAAAGTGATGTCACTATTACATTTTTTAGGTGAGCGAAAAACATTTTCTGAAAACGGAAATATGCTGGGAAACTTCAGCATTTGATGAGAAAACTGGACAACACCTGTCATATCGTTTAACGGTTCCAAGACTGTTGCCAGGAGTTGTCCCTTCACAAATACTAAACTGCTCAGATTATTTGTCGGGACCATGCTCATCGCGCAGGCCGAGTTTAAATGAGATTCATTTCAAAAGAACAATCCAATTTATCAAACGCATTGATGCAGAGTAGGCACGACTGGGAGCAACAGGAAGAGTACGATTTCTGCCTAACGTTGGAGGGCGTAAAGCACAAGGTGCAAATTGAAAATCCGTGGCAAGTGTTAGACAGCGACACTACTAACAATTTAAATATCTATATTATTCGATACTCAAGTAATGCTGGTGCTTCTGTTGACAAATGTTTAACAATTGACGAGAACTTAATGCTCACGTGCTATATGCCTTCTGTTAAACTTTCATCATTGGATAAGTTTCAGTTTCCTTTGAAAGTGAACAGCCTGCGCACAGTCGAGGAGGTGCGAGACGTTTTAACAAATATGCAAATACCAACCTGCACAAACTGCTCTGATAGTCAGTTCATTTTAATTTTGCAATTGGCTTTGTCGCTGCTCATTCCCTCAAAATCGGAAAACTATAAATTTCACAGAATGATATGGTTCATGTGTGAGCAGTTGGGTTTGATGACGCAAAGTGTTTGTTGTTGTTCCTACGATTTTCTTGTATTCGCTTCTGTTTTTTACAACACTGCACCAAATGCGTACAGGTTTTTACGAAAAAGTGGCAATTGTATTCTGCCATGTTTAAACACCATTCGCAAAATAACATTGTCAAAAACAATGAGCTCTTTCATTGAACAGCGTGACAGCACGTTTTTGTGTTATGTCAAAGAAAAAGTTAACATCTTGCAGCCAAACGACAAGACTGTAGTGCTTTTAGTTGATGAAATTCACCTCCAACAATTTTTTTATTACAAAGGTGGTAGCGTTGTATGAACGGCTAGCAACAGCAATGAAGCAGCGAAATCAGCGTTTGCTTTTATGATTAGCAGCATCGTGTCTAAGAACAAAGATGCAATGCACGTCCTTCCCACTTGCAAAATAAACGCCAAGGATCTGTTTGCCCTAATCAAAAGAACTATCCGGATCTTGAAGAAGCAGGCTTCCGCGTCATTTCTGTCATCACATACAACAACGCTATTATCAGAAAAGCAATGTCATTCCTCGCAGAGCCCCACGAGCTTTCGTTTGTGTACCCCCACCCGTGCGATGTATCGCGTCCCTTGTTTTTTTTGTTCGATTCCGTGCACATTTTAAAGTGTGTTAGGAATAATTGGGTAAACCAAAAGTCAACCGGCAAGTGTATGATGTACCCTTCCGTAAAAAGTGAGAAGGTGCAGGTTGACAATTGCAGCATCAACCGTTTCGAATTAATCAAGCCAGTGATCATTGCCCAGGCTACTTTTAATTCACTTGAGCGTTTACATCAACTGGAATGCGACTCGATTGTGAGGTTTGCCTACAAACTGTCTTTGAAAGCGTTGAACCCTTCCCCTTTTGAGAGGCAAAATGTTAATTTGGCCGTGCGTATATTTCCGATTTCGTCTCTCAAGCCTTGGTCGAACTTGGCAGCAGGTACAACATTTTGCATTGGCACGGTACCAGCGTTTACATTAAAATTATTTCCACCTAGTGAGATGTAGTGAACGTTAAAACGCCAATGAAGGGATTGCATAAAAAAAACTTACCAGCAGCCACTGACAGAACGCGATCCCGAACCAAGAAGTTTTTTAAATTTCTTTTTGGAATGGCTGTGTGCATGGGAAGAAATTCCTGGTGATTATGGGAAATTAACCAAAGAAACTTTCACTGCATTATGGAACACGTGCTACGGCCTCCTTGAAGTAGCAGATTATTGTTTGTCAGAGCTTGGGTTAAACTACGTGCTTTTGGGAAATTTTCAGACAGATTGCCTGGAGGCACGTTTTGGTCAATACCGTCAACTTGCTGGTGGAAAGTATAACATTTCATTACGACAAATTTATGGAAGTGAGAAAAAACTTCGCTTACTTTCCACTCTGAAGCTGAAAGATGCGGAAATCACTTTGGCAAATTTTGATTTAGATTTGAATAGCTTTGTTTGCGCACCAAACGATTCAACTGAGCAATTGGTGCTGCTACGCGATGACGATTTGTGAAAGTTGAAGAGTATTTACTTGCAATCACTTACATTGCTGGGTACATTTGCTTTGCTATAAACAAAAAGTTGCAGTGCATTTACTCTAAAAGTCGATTGACTTGGGATTGTGGTGATGTCCGTACATTGAAGCTTCTTTCATTAAAGGCATTTCACGGAGTGGTCTTTTATTACCGTCACCACAAATGGTTCGCATTGCTTTGATAAGCTACTTGGTTTTCAACAAGATTTGTGAAAGTGACGAGTATCAGAAGTTTCCTTCAAAGCGCGATTTTGTTGTTAAACTATCGCAATCGGCCTTGGAAGCCGAAGAGTTTCCTTTTTTATCGTTGGGCATGTGTAAAGGCAACCATGATCCGCGTACAGTAGTAAAGATGGCTTGTTAGATTTGTTCAAACATTCTGCTGAGCAATTATTGCTTCAAAAGAAATGATCGACTTACCTGCGATAAACTATCAAAAAAAAGAAAACTGCAGACTAACTTGATTTGAAAAATGTGTAAACACTCACTGCAAGCTTAAGTACAGCAATGTCAAGCTGAATGTTATGATTACATGGCTTGACAGTACTTATAACTATAGTAATGTGCCTTGATATCAAGAAATTTGTGCAAATTTCTGCTGTGCCCGTGTACACTGCTTTGTTTAAATAAAAATATCGCGAAAACCATCCCCGCAGCACGACTGAATGCTTAGCACACGCGAGCCAGACAGACGATTCGCTGTGACGTAGGCACGTTTTTTGACGTACGCTGACAGGCCCTGTCTATCTAGGAGGCCCTGATGAAACCAGAACGGTAAACCGGGCCTTGTGTAGTGTGAGTGTCGCACCGGCAAAGAAACGTCAATGCAAAAATTAAATAACTTAATCGGAATTCAGGTTCTGTTCTGACATTAAGTTTTCTAGAAATTTTTGGTTCCTAGCCCCAATTTCCACGGGGGGAAATGACTATTTACCCCCCCTCGCGGACACCCATGATACTAAACGCAGTAATCAAAAAGCTTTACCATTTTGGCGCGTGGTGAACACCCTAAGAAGATGAAAAACCAGCGAAGGAGTGTTTTGATATTCAAGCGCGACGCCCCCAAAAGCGCGAAGCCCCGGGCATTTGCCCGGTTTGCCTAACGGTTAATCCGGCCCTGGGTGGTCCTCGCTACTTTTGCCAGGAATACCTGAACAACGCCTAATAACATTGGCCCTTGTGAAATTCGAATTCCCCTTGCAACGTTAGAGCTTGGTTGTGAAATCCCAGCAACGTAAGCACTGAACATAAAATGCAAAAACTCCTAAGTAGTAGCCTGCAGCAACCCCAAGCAAAAGTGAAGCTAATACATTTGTAGACTTCCTGTCTGATTGCAAATTACATTAATTCATTTATAGTATACTGTTTCTGTCAACAGGCATAGTGTCCTGGCAACAAACTTTGCTCCATTGGTGCACTAACAATACAGTATTTATTGTCAACGTTTCGAAAATCTATGCAAACTCCCTTCCTCATACGTTCAGCAAGAAAAAAAATCTAAGCATAGATACACACGACATTTCTTAAGATTTTCAGATATAGAAGTGGAATACAAAATTTCATCTTTATTCTTTGAACGTTTTTACAAATGTCAAAATTGCTATGCTATCGTTTGCAAAAAATCCACTGGTTGCGCGGCTGAAACAAACTCTGTAGTCACAACATTTCTGTGCAATAAGGTTTTACAATTTGTAATATGGGAACCAATTGTTGCCGGTGGTTTGTAAGTAATTGCATCTGCTTTCATTACCCAGTTGTAGAGCATAAGCTACATTGTTTTTAAATGTCTCCAAGGTCAATGTATTCTTCTAGAAACTGATTGTATTAAAGCGTAAGTGTTTAACTGCTTATATAAATATAAACTTTTGAAAGTTAATCTGCACAAATTACATCACAGTTTACAAAATTTTAGCTTGATCTTGCAAGAAACAACAAACCAACAACCAATGACATCACATAGAGTTTTGAAAAGCAAGATTCATTAAATAAATACAAAGCATTAAAGATAAATCAATGTCAGCAAAGTCACATTAAATCAATCTTTGCAATGATTGAAAAATTTGTGTTTTGAAGAATTTAATGTGACTTTATCCCCTTTTGATTAGACACTTGCTTTTGAAGTGAAGTGATGGTTGCAAAAGTGCAAGTCATGGAGATCATCCCGCTACTCACATAACAGGCGCAACTCCTAAAAACCGCATGACATTGAAGAATCGTTGGATTCAGCAAGGAAAGATGTTCCTTCTGGTTCCGTAAAAACCGCTGAAGAAAAGTTGAACCTTTATCGTGATTCAATCAAACATTCCTAAAAGTATAAGTATGAGGCTGCAGACACAGTTGATCACATTTGGTCCTTGGATGTGGAAAGATAAACGTTCTTGCTGAAAACTA
>Ga0210059_1015622_pt1 | contig 11053 bp, 11 predicted proteins | sample Ectturendosymbi2_FD_188042 | JGI IMG/M metagenome (GOLD analysis project Ga0210059, IMG submission 188042) | Ecteinascidia turbinata endosymbiont from Florida, USA - Sample 2 (SPAdes) (version 2) | ecosystem: Host-associated > Tunicates > Ascidians > Unclassified | place: Key West, Florida... | reverse complement strand
CTATTGCAAATCTACAATTTCTCGAGTCCAGAGATATAAAGCTACAAAAGCATCACACGGTTCACCCTTATTCACCCCTTTTGGTTGGTTCACCCCTGCAAAAATTTTATTCACCCTGGGGTGAACCGTTCACCCGATTAAGAAACACTGCTCTATTGTTGCTTGCTGCCACAGTGCGAAGCTTTGCGCACATGCCGCCCGGGATTGCAACATCAGACACAATTGCCTGAACACGAATCCCTAAACCTTAATCATCAGTTTCCTCAACGTATTAAATAAATAGAATAATACCTTTTGCATGCAAACATGGCGTGAAGTCAGAAATTTCGCATGTCAGAAATTTCGCAAGTCAGAAATTTCGCTTCACACCGGACTGTGAATCCCTTCAAGAAAATAAGATTAGGACCAGACTTGGACTGAGTAAATGGAGAAGAAACGCGATATTTTTGTTGTGAAAAGGCTGCATTAAAAAAAAAAATTTTTTTGGACTTCATCACGACTTGGACTTTGCACTCAAAAAATTTTGTCCTGTGGTTGGACTTTGACGGAGTTTTAGAAATTCAGGACTGGATGTGGATCGCAAATTATGACAGTCCGCTACGTCTGCTTCCCATGCCCAAAAAATGTCCAGAGATGAACATTGACCTGAGGAGTTCGTTGTAAACCTTGCTGCAATCCAGTGTTTTGATGGATTTGGATTTTATAGTTTCTGCTTCACCAGATTTCTATTGAATTTGACAATATTGTTTTGAACTTCTGCGCAACTTTCGTTTCAGTTTGGGAACTGCAGGTTATGGTATTGAAAAGTTTGGTTCAGTGGAGTATGTCAAATCCGTCACGATTAGGCTACATATTGTCTTTGCCTAAATGTTGATCCTTGTGTATGACTAGCGCAACAAGTCTGCTCTTTTATGTATCATGTCATCAAAGTTACCAGAATCAGTCTGACGTTCATTGATCCAGTCCCCTTTCTTGACTCATCATTGTTATATATATGGTAAACAGTTCATTATTGTTCATGTGTTGTCAGTGCCAACGAGTCGTTTATGTTGCACACCTGGTAGTCGTCTTGTTTGATATCTTACACGCTATTGCTGACCTTAACAGAGCTTCTCACTGCATCTCACTGCACTCATAACAGTGATAGGAATTTGGATTTAGACAAGATTTCGTTTTCAGTTTTGCTTTGCATTTTGAAATATAGTTTTTGGATTGGATTTGGTTTTGAAAAACATAAGCCCGTCATCACTGGAAAAGACTGAAAATGAAAGTATGAGGCCGAGTTCCATGATCACAATATGCAAGTACAAGACTGCATAAAATCGCGATGATTATGTTTGATATTATGTGCCCTATACTAGCTCCTCAGTGAAAAGCAAAGCCTCAGGTCTACCTTCGTGTTAGGTGGAACACTTGATTCTCAAAGTATATCATAACACCACTAGGGGTAAAAGGCAAAACAGCAAATTGGCGCCAATAGTGATCATCACTGAAGCAAAAAAAGCTCATTTCTTTGTTAGCAAACGAACTAGGTTTGTCAATCAGGGGCTTGGAGATTTTGTGAAAATCACTCTGAATCGAGTCTCGAGTCATTGATTGTGACTCGAGTCGAATCATTCTGTGAAAAACGTGACTCGAGTCGAGCTACGATCGTTTCTCAACGTGACTCGAGTCGAGTTACCAAGAATCTTGACTCGAGTCGAATTGCATTGACTCAAATGCTGCAGCACATTCCACAACTGTGCTGTGGCAGAAAGTGCACTGCTTACAGGGCATCGCTTGCTATGAATGGCTGAAAAAGGCCATCTTTTTTTAGAGAGCACAGAGTCGCAAAGGAACCGCTTGCTATGGAAGCAATAGTTCTCTGGACGCATAATTTCTACTGATGTTGGCCGTACCACTAAATACGAGGAAGCGCCGGCTCTGAAAAACCATTTCAACTGTCATTGCTTACAAGTTTTGACAATGTAGCATGTATCAGTGGGCTCCACCTGTAGTTTATAACGGTAACAGTCTGATAATATAACTTCAAATCCATGATTAGGAAAATGTGAATCATGCTCTAGCAACAAATCGACGTATTATATAGAGCTTGAAATCTAAATCTTTAAAGGTACTTTCTAGCTTATAAGGCGCTGCAGTGATTTCCGTCCATTGTGCAGCCCGATTCTATTCGGCACATTTTCAACACACTATAGCTGCAATCAATGACAAGGCAACGCTGTATTGTTGTAGCAAAAGTTTTTTCACTTTGTTCTTACTCTCGCAAGTGCTCTGACTCTGCTTTAATCTGTGCGAACCCTGGAAATTAGTCCTATAGACTAGTGGTCTTCCACCTTTTTCGTACCGCGACCCAGGCCCGTAACCACCGGGGAGCATTGCCCCAAAATTTTGTTGTGATAAAAAACTTTGTTTTAAGTATGTAATAGAAACAAAAATCTTTTCCCCCTAAAGTTTATTTTGTCCCTCTAAACCTGACAACTTGGCTACGAGCTTGCTTCTAAACGTCACCAACAAAATACCCCAAACCCAAAACTGAAATTTATTTTAAAGCCGCGCCAGCGGCTGGCGAGTAATTGTCAGAAGTGCACTGGCCACCATAGTGGTCAGCGTGGGCGTTAAGAGGGCAGGAATCCTGAATAGATATTTCACCACTTCTAACATTAGACGCATTTTAATGCTTCCGCCTATATTTTAACTTAGACACGTGCCTTGCCATAGGGGATGGAGTAAGCAAATTTTTAGGGGCGCAAAGGATTTTACCCGACTTTTCCCAAACGTGCCCAAAAAGTTGTCGTGCAACTTTTCCCGACCGTTTTTGTGGTGTGATATCCAAAGAATGGTCTTCCACTTGTTTTTCTGCAAACCCTGGGCGCCATTTTTCGTATTCAAGTGTTGCAGTTGACTGCATCTCCCTGAACTACTGAGGCAAGCACAAGATCGTAATTCGGTGCGCAGTGACGTACGCAGAAGATTTTCATGGGGGGGGTTCATTCAATGGCATACGTTGTCATTTGTATTTGGTATGCGCTGTTTGTGACGTCACAATTTGACGTAACAGTCCTGTTTCCAAGCCAACATTTTGGTGAAGTTTGTTGACATAATGTGCAGATGCTTCTACACGCACTTCCCTTATTTTATGTGTCATTGCACTAAGTATAAACTATCAGCGCTCCAAGCTGGGATATTGGAGGAAAATAAACTCAATCCTACGACACAGCAGTTCATAACTGCAAAAATATCAGACTGCGCGTTAAAACACACTCATCATTGCGTCAGAGCAATTTACAATTGCAAAATGAGGCTGCGCTAATGTCTTGTCGAATAGGCTACGAGCAGTGGAACACAGAAAGTATGCGGCTGGACTGGCTGGCGCATACCCCAGTTTGGAAGATCGAATCTTGCTAAACTGCACATAAATTGAGCCGAAGGCGCACAAAGGTCACAAGAAAATTTTAAATTTTTGTTATGTACAGAAGTCCAGCAAACTTTTACTTTTACCTGCTGAGACATTATCAAATGCCTGAATGCTCTTAACAACTGCTGTTTTTGAGCTCGTGCAACAGTCCTATCATGCTGCAGAAATTGGTGATGTAGCCAATGTAGTCAGCGTTTACGCTGATCAGCCTTAGCAGACAAAATAAAAACAATTGTTTTGGATAAAGTGAACAATCGCGGAACACAATCTTAAACATGTGTAGTGAACGAAAGGTCTGCAAAAAGTGGTGAGATGATTTCTAGATGCAGACGATAACCCAGATTCTCACAAAAACTTTATTACTTTTTGGCCCATTTACAATGTTCCTTGAAATTTGCATGCAAATTCATTCCGTGCGGTGTTTACCTTAGCCGTCAAAGTAACAAGCAAAAACGTACGCGAAAACAATTAATTGAATTTGCGCAGGTAATAAAGTTTTTGTAAAATATCAAGCTCAAGGGGGGTTTTTGACCTCACCCCCCCTTGTAGGTGCATTAAACTAACAGGAAAGCAACCAACAGCAATAGAAATCCATCACTGATTTCACTCTACTAATAATAGGTTGCATTATTATATAGGGAGTATGAATTACGATCTTTCGTTTGTGGTGACTGTAACAGTGACTTGTTACTCATGGTCACCATCTAGCGGTGACTATTTATTTGCATGTGGCGCCATCTACCCGCCGCCACACTAGCAACGTTGGGCACCATTTTTTTCCAGATTTTCAGAGATTTGGACCGGAATTCCAACAAATCAAAACTTTTTCGAGTGTTCTTGCGCCCCCTGCACCACTGTGCCTTGCGGTGACACGAACGGGGATTGCTATCTTCTGCATTTATCTATTAAATCTGGGATCTCTCCACCTTTTGTTTTTTCATGCACAGTAAGCTTCTGTTAATCCGGATTCGATTTGACCGACGATTTATCCGGTTTAGGGGAAGATCCGTATTAACCGAAGATGGTTGTTTCTATAGCCTGACGTCTTCTATATACTGCGATATCCGTGAAAATCACATAAATTGAACACATTTACCACCCAACAGCAGACTTTCGCAGAAATAAAACGAATTTATTGATGCATTTACAATGGTCGACTTACATCAGACTGGTAACGGCCATATCCAAGCAGTTATGAACAATCTAAGTTTACGATTTTAAATTGGCTACGAAAAAATCTTGATTTTGGACTGACGCAGAGATTTCTGACTGGTCCATAAACAGTCAGTCAATTTGGAAGGCAATGTCCTCCAGACATCTTACCGAGCACAATACACTCAGGCAGGGGCGAATGCAGCCAGTGGGGTTAGGGGGGCGATTTCAGTAATATTCATCAAGTAGTCAAGTCTCACTACATGTTCGCTGCTGTAGGAGAGTTGAAGTATATTTCACAACACTGCTATGAGAAAACAATGGTCGGTAAAATGGCCTTATATCGCGAATGTTGTTTTCCGAGTTGTACAAAATCATGGTGAAATAAAGTTACTTTCGTAGGTTTTAGGGGGGAGCGATCGCCTCCCCCCCCCCTGTACTCAGGCATAATGTTCTTCATGCGCACACTCAATAGGTCTACTGATCAATAGACTGAAACCGTGGTGCGGTGACCTGCTATGCCCGCGTGCAGTACCATGGCCAGACCAAATAATTTGGGGGGGCCAAAATGTTTGGTTTTAGGCGAATAACACTATTTTGTTTGGGATACCGCCTCTCAAAGCACAAAATGACTATATGTTCTAAAAATTGGGGGGGCATGGCCCCGTAGGCCCCCTTGCTACGCCTATGCCCGTGTGTGACGTGATAATCGTCTCTACGATTAGCCGAATGTTGCGAGCAGTAGTGGCCGTTGTTATCATAATTCAAAAACGTTCGTTGGTGATCGTTGGCACGCTTGTGTTGCGTCTGAAAGCTGCCGCATCTTTCTATGTGACTGGTCAGTGCATTAAAACACAACAGCGTGAAGTATACTTCACAACACTGCTGCGACAAAACAGTGGACGGCAAAATGGCCTCTCACCGCAAATTCTGTTTTCCGAATTGTACACATTCACGGTGAATACAGTTATTTTCGTAGGTTTTAGGTGGGACGGTCGCCTCCCTGGTTTTGGGTACCCGCATTTGTGGGGCAGTAACCCGCAGAGCTTTGGGTATAGGTGCGGGGCGCGTATGGGGAAATAGAAATTATTTGTGCGAGTAACTGAACGTTGACTCAATGCGAGTAACTGAACGTACTCAGTGCGAGTAACTGAACGTTGACTCGGGATAAGAAATTATTTGTGCGAGTAACTGAACGTTGACTCAATGCGTGTGAAAGTTACAAGAGCAAGAAATTCAACGCTACAGAGAGCTGGGGTGTAGCAACATTCTACAGTGGTGACGAGACAACAGATTGGAGTTTCCAGATCTCAGTGATCTTGCAGGAAATACGTTCTGGTTGATGGCAAATAACGCTGCTAATGAGCGAGTGTTTATTAATATCGATGATCATGTCGTGAATAGCAGAAAAGTAAATTTAGAGAGTTCGTCAATGAATGACCAACTTTTTCTACAGTGCTTAGAGAAAGAAGCGCTGAAGTTTGACTAGGTTTCACATTTTTACTTTCGTGTTTCTAGGAGCTTCTGTTGGCTTTGAAATGAACCACTTAAATAAACTGCTGCTAGCGATGAAACACATTGCATGAGATTTTGGTGGCTTTCGGACACACAGCAGCAGTTTGTGACGGGAACAGTGCGGGGTGGGGCGGGAGCTGGCAAGAATTCTCAATTCCTGCGGGTGTGGAGAGCGTTTAAATTTTGCGGGAGCGGACGAAAGATTTCAACCCGCGCAGGACTCTACTGCCTGAGGGGCGAGTGGGCTGCATCTCATGGGAAGGTTGATATCGAGTCCTGTCAACAGTTTGGTTTGAAAAAAGCTTAAATCTCTTCCTGGTACGGCAATAAGAGGCCTGCATATCGGAGCCTGCTGCATACGGCGCAACATTTCTGAGGCAAAAATCGGGACGCAACTCCGACAATCACATAACAACATGTCACTGCACTCGACAGACAAATTTTTAGTAATTCTGAAAGTTCGTCACAACAATCTTTCCATAAAACATTCAATTGTTACACAGATAACGGCCCCAATTTCATAAAATTGACCAAATTCAATCGCTGGCATTTACTGTCGCAAGCACTGCATTCTCTTTTCCTTTGCTTTCTCCGCTCTCATTATCCTTACTCCTCCACGGTCACGTGCATCAACCAGCCACTTGTGCTTCGATTTCCTTCATAGTTACTGTTGATGTCTGATTCTTTTTCATAGCTGGTATAAAATAAGTTCTCAATAAATATATATATATATATATATATATATATGAAAATGCACTGTTACTTTGTAACATGGAATCAATCTACCTTCTTACATTTGCATTTGATAGCTTCCGTAAACATATTTATATCTTTACAAGAAGCACATCACGGGCCACGATACTGGCCGCAGACCCCTGTTGGGTAATATCGGACCTGGACCAAAAAATAAAGACAACCATTTAACAAATTAAGATTTAAAAAATAACATTTCTGAATCGACTGTTTTCCTGGGAGTTTTGCCAAATCGGTCGTTTTTTAACCTTTCTTCCTTTCTAATCATATCCGAAATAAAATTGAATTACATCTGACATGTGTGTTTAGCTCAAAAGTAAAAAAAAAATGGAAAAACAAGGAAATTTTCCAGGGCGTGGTGCTTCGCAAGTATGGGAGCATATGACGTATGGTAGAAAATTATGCGAACTAACAAAACTGATTGTAACGTCACAACTAGACGCCAATATTCTATTTTGTTATTAGAAACCGACTTTAGGGTAATCTTTAGGAAGCTTTACTTTTACCAAGACCGATTTTATTCCAGTAAGACCAAAGGAAGCTTATTTCGTCACACCGTGCAACTAAAAACACTGTTTTGTTTATTCCCAGGTTGTAATAGCTATTTCTTAAATGCTTGAATTATAACGCATGAAAAATCATGTTTTTTCGAATACTTTGCTTTCGTGGTGGAGGGGATGATTTGCTTACTGTAATTCAATAATATTAGTAAAAAACTAACTAAAAACAACAAAGAATTAAACTGTACTGCATGCAAGAATTTCTGGATACCAGTATTATGTGACTTTTCAAAATAACCTTTACTGACAGCAACGAAGTTTGAAAAACACTTTGAATGATTTTTCAGGAAATAGCACTCAAATGCCAGGAGCGAAAATAATGCCACACAGAGACACAGTGTATAAACATACTCGGACAAACGGAGCGGTTGAAATGCAACCAAGGTAAAGTGGTGCGCTGACACCGGCAACTCCCGCGCGGGGTTTGGGTTTGTCGAACCCTGCACAACTTATGTGGACAGTGAAAGCAAACCGGCCTGGTACAACTTTCAGTGCCACTGCTCTTCACAGGTTTACGTATCAAGTTTTTGCGACTGTTTTTTTTTCGCAATAAACGTCCGTTAAGAACAGTATATTATATTACATCATATCTCAAACAGTAAGTATACTTACTTAATGAGAAACAGCTTAGAATTGGAAATAATTCTTTTCGTTGCACCCAGAGATTGTGCAGTATGACAATGCCATCCTTCATCATAACTCGCTGGTCGATCTCCCCCCAGTTAGACTTCTGATGTCAGGCAGCGGATTTCCCGTGGCGAAGCATATGATACTGAACAACAAGGTTTTGCAACACGCGGCCCATATTAATAACTATGTCGCCAAGAGCCATTTTCGTATGGCTGATTGCCTTACGTCATGAAATAGCTAAGTGATCATATTTATAGAAATCTTTAATAGAACATTGGAAGACAAGGTATTGTGCAAGATTTAGCACTGTAACAAGTAAGCACTTGCCTGTTGTACAACGCTATTTCCTACAACATCTGTGCAAAACTCATACCTGGCCAGTTACAGGGGTAGAAAACGCATTCGACCTTGTTCAGTTACGAGAAGATTGAGATATTTTACAAAAGTCACTGCAAAACCATGAATGGGCGACGATGTGGTTTGAAAGCAGAAAATGAAGAGCAAAGCGCTGACCAGAATATGAGGTTGGAAGAAGCAAGTGTAAAGCATTATTTTCGAAATTCGTGAATATCACATGTTCTATTTTCTTTGAATGCAATAACAATGTAACACACTGATCAAATGTTACAGTGTCTGCATGCGTTTCTGATAAGATGTACAACAAAGATCATCTTTTGAATCTTTAAAATATGCAGCTGCAGAGGGATGCTTACTATTTGACAGTGTACTGACGAATCATTTACAATTTTTTCAGCATTGTCCATGTTCTCCAAACTTGACAACGGCAGCTGAAAATTATCAGCCAAAGGCGAACCACTTTACCCTACGACAATTTGTTCAATGCAGTATGCAGAAATGAAGCAAAGATCTTCAGAAGCTGTTGATTTTCAACAGCAAACGTCATCAACTTTTTCAATATATTCTCCCCTCAAAAAACTTGTGTTCCTGTTAATCATATGATAAGACGTTTTAACCACTTCTATTCAACTTCTCGCCAAGCAAGTTATAAAAACATACATTGGTTTCACTTTACAAATCATTACAAAGGTTTATATTTATGTGATAAGTTGGTAAGTATAATAACATGTAAACTATGCGCTGATTTTGCGACAGAAACGGAACTACTCATCTGCAGGCATGAGTTTGCATGGATATAATGGAGTCAGTTCGAAGTTTGCATGACTTCACATGAAAAAATGGCAAATACCTTGGAGGTACGGCAAACTTACAGTAGCTCTTCCATTCGTACTTGAAAATAGAAAACATCACAGTTTTGATTTGATGCCAAATAAATTGGAAGATAATAATACTTGAAGTGCAAACAGGATTGTCTAAAAATACACAACCAGGGCCGGGTGTCCGATTTCCCAACCTTTTCCACTAACTGAAGCTTTCCCTTTTTAAGTTGTTCTTCAACAACATTTGTAGTTAGAGAATAAACTGTTTCTTCATTCTTTTTTGCATGCAAGCTACATTGAGCCATTTTTCAATTTTAAATCACATAGAAGCACTAAAAATGCACACAAAAATACGGTTGTAAAATATTGCTCTCATGCTGAATTCACCACATTACCTAACACACTGCAAGTGGAAGTGCAGTTTGCTACGTCGCTTTACAAGTGAATGAAATTGTTTCGGCTCACAATTTCAATATACCTTACCTGAATGTACGCAGCTGGTGGGATTCAATTTTTTAAGAACAGGTTCTCTTACTCCAGGACTCACTAAAAACACGTTCTCTCAGACTCATTATCAGTCTCCAGAGGCAAACCATGCTGGTTGGCCCAATAAGTGCAAAGGTTGATCTTTGTGTTGCCAGCTAGTACAGCCTAACACGGGAAATCATTGACTTTAGTAATTTCCTAAAATTTTAGTCTTGTTTTTCACTTGTTTAATAAAAATAGTAACAGGTCTATGAGAGGTTTGCCAAAATAAGTAAAGGCAATGGCTATAGTAAGCTATGTCAAATGGTTTTCAGTTTGACTCTTCACCTTGCCGACATTCGTTTTTTTTCTTTGCTTTTTTTCAGGTTCCGCTAAGCTGTTACGTTTATGGGTTAGTGTTGTTCGGTTAGGGTTAGGTTAGAATTAGAGTTAGGTTAGTGATAGCTTAGCGTTAGGTTAGCTTAGCGTTAGGTTAGGGCTACGGTTAGGGTTAAGGTTAGCTTGTAGGTTTATCATTTACTTACATTTACTTCCTTTCTACCAAGCCTTTTGCTGCTGCCATCCTGGCGGAAAAATAGACACTGCCTTTATTTTTGTGTTTATTGCCGCAAACATTAGAAAAATCAAAATTTTTGTGGTACCAGGAGATAGAACCTAACATTTCGTCAAAACGAAACTCCTTGATAGGCAGATACTTCGAGACCAGAGTTGCCAGATGTTCTACAGAGGAAAGGTCCAAATGTATTCACAAATTGGTCCAAATTAGGTCCACATTTACAATTTTTTTGGCCTTAAGAAATAGCAACTTAAAAAACATAGATTATAATAATTTTTTTTTATTATAATAATCTATGTTTGAACCTATGGTCCAAATAATTTTTTTTTGGTCCAAACGTGATTGAAATGGCCCAGATTTTGCAAATTTGGACCTAAAAAAGTCCAATCTGGCAACCCTGTTCGAGACGACAGAAGTCAAGGTAAGCCTCTTTCGCAGTCTCTCTCCTCATATTTTTTCTCCTTGGAGGGTGACAACACAACCTAGATCAACTCAGCCGCCAGTTGCTCCAGCCGCCAGTCGGCTCCAATACGGACGTCGGCGAAACACAAACGCGTTACCAAAGCGTGGCCACATTGTACGAATTGAACCAATATTAGCGATCATATCCGTGGAAATATTATAAAAATTTCAACCGAAATGGGTCATTTACATGTCTAAAAATATATTTTGCTTGATTCAAACTTGCGCTCCGATCTCGAATAGCTTGTTTCAGAGCGTTAAACTCTCCACCCTTTACTCAGCACTAAACCTTCAATGCTAGTGAAAGATGGCTTCAATCAAACGAATATTGCGCTCATATCCG
>Ga0210059_1015621_pt1 | contig 11053 bp, 8 predicted proteins | sample Ectturendosymbi2_FD_188042 | JGI IMG/M metagenome (GOLD analysis project Ga0210059, IMG submission 188042) | Ecteinascidia turbinata endosymbiont from Florida, USA - Sample 2 (SPAdes) (version 2) | ecosystem: Host-associated > Tunicates > Ascidians > Unclassified | place: Key West, Florida... | reverse complement strand
AAAAAGAGTGGGCTACAGTTGACATAAAGAACTCCATGTTTCAGCACCATACTATCTGTCATCAAATACAGAGATAAGTACATCTCTGTACTGTTTTTTAAAATGTGATCGGGGAGCTGTCGTGTAAAGAGGGATCAATATTGTCCCAGATCTTAAGCCAAGATGCTTTAAAGACCTTTTTCCGTATTCCGTATTTGGTATGGGCCATTTGCCAAAAATATGCACCTCTAGTTGCACTGCGTGTTGCATGACAGTGTACTTGATTTACAGGGGTGAAAAGGTGGTTAAAGTTGTCAGGAAGGTTGCAAGAGAGAACTTTGTGCATGATTTTACCTAATTCAAGGTTATAAATGTCATCCAGCTTAAGAGGGTTGAGCTTTTTATATAGTGCTGTTATCTTTCTCCTAAAAGAGCTGTGTGTCATTGCTCTAATTATCTTGTTGTGTAATACGTTTAATTGGTTTAAGGTTGTTATGCCAACATCACCCCAAGCACCAATAGCAAATTGTAGATGACTATAAACAAAACTGAAGTAAAGTGATTTTAGTGCGAAGTAAAGTATGATAAAGTATCAACAAAACTGAAGTAAAGTATCACTCAGATACTGACGTATTCGATAAAAAATTCCGATACTGCGAGAAAGTTTTTTTTTCAAGGTAGGCTATATGGTTAGACCAAGTAAGCTTATCATCTATGAAAACCCCAACATACTTGATACAGGTTGTTCGGGTAATGGTTTTGTCATTTATTTTTACATTAAAATCAATAAGTTGGTTATTTTTACGACTTACAATCATGTATGGGGTCTTTGAATAGTTCAAGGACAACTTATTAAAGCACAGCCATTCATTAACTTTACATAGCTCCCTATTAACTCTGTTCTGCAGTTCTGTGCTATTGCTTCCAGAGATGGATAAGACAGTGTCATCCGCAAAACGTGTAGGAGTCAGGTTTTTTGTCAATGGTAAATCATTAATATAAAGTGCAAATAACAATGGGCCAAGCGATGAGCCCTGAGGGACCCCTTGGGTTATATTTAGAGTAGATGATGCACAGCCATCAATGACAGTGTACTGCTGTCGACCTTGCAAATAGCTAGCCAGCAATTTGAGAGGTAAACCTCTTATTCCAAAAAAATGATCTAATTTCCACAGCATCACATCATGATCTATGGTGTCAAATGCTTTAGACAGGTCACAAAAGATAGTACAAGTAATGAAATCCTTTTCCAGATTCTCTAGGATATTCTCCTGCATAACATACATTGCTAATGTTGCAGATAGACCGCTTTTAAAACCATATTGATGGCTAGATAACATACTATTCTGCTCAAGATAGATGTACAAGCGGTTGTAGAGAAGTTTTTCAAAGATTTTATTTATGGGTGAGAGGAGGGAGATGGGTCTGTAATTAGTGCATAAATCCTTTGGACCCCCCGTTATAAATGGGCACCACTTGAGCGCATTTTAAGCTTTGGGGAAAGTTCCTTCCTTTATGCAAAGATTAAATATCTGCAGCAAAAAGGGGATAAAGAATTCTTACACAGTTTAAGAATGTAAGTTGGAATATCATTTTGTCTATTGCTTTTAGAAACTAGTAAGTTGTTGATTACCCTATTCACCTCCTCAACAAAAGTGTCATGTAACACAAATGAATTTTTAGAGCCATTAACTTTGACTGGATATATATGGTAAACTGGGGGAGGAATCTTGCTTGCTAATTATTGTCCAATCGAGACAAAGTTGGTGTTGAATATATTGGACATGACTTCTGGATTGCTTGTGTAGGTTGATTTGATGGGGTCAACTAGTTTCTCTGGGGGGCACAAACTTTTTTCTTTAGAATTAATAAGGGAATTAATAACCTTCCACATTTTCCCAGAATCATTTCGACAAGACAAAAATTGTGACTGATAATAGTTTCTTTTGTTAATTTCCAATAATTGAGCAACTTTGTTCCTGTACTTTTTGTACTTTGCATGGGCCTTTTAACTACTAAAACCAGAGCGCACTAGAGCTCTATATAGCCTGTTCTTGGTTTTAATGGATTTGAGAAGACATGGAGTTATCCATGGTTTGTGGGACAATTTTTGTTTGGCCTTGGACAGCTTTTTCATGGGAGCCTGTTCATTAAGACATTTTTCTAGCAACAAGATGCCTGTTCATTTAGACATTGTTCTAGGAACAAGATGTCTGAACCTAAAGTTTCACATGGGTTGTTTTGGTTGATTGAGAGGTTATCTAAGGCTTCTTGGACCTTTGTCACAAAGCGTTCTGCATTGAAATTAGAGTAATCATGCCTGTTGCAGCTTTTCAAATTCCATTTTTCAGATATTTTTCATTTGATTGAGACAAAAACAGGCAAGTGATCAGATAGATTATTTATTAGAATTCCTGGTGTTAGCTTACCGGCTGGAAAATTAGTGTACATGTGGTCTATCAGAGTACTACTGGTAGTTGTTATTCTAGTTTGTGTAGTAATTAACTCTAAACAGTTGCAACTGTTATATGTGTTAACGTAGTTTCTGACAGACAGCATTGTGTCTTGCTGCAGCAAGTTAATATTTATATCACCGCAAATCAAGAATGGCAATTTTGAGTTGCTCAAGTAATGCAAAGTTTCACTAAGATTATGAGTGAAGCTATGAATGTCATTGTTAGGATGTCCATATATCACGCCAATTACACACTTTTTATTACATATGCAGACCTCAATCCAGAAGCTCTCAGAGTTGCCAAATGTAGTTGGTATATCGTTCCTAAGTTGATATGATAAGCTGTTATTAATATAAATTCCAACTCCCCCAGCCAATGTATCAGAATCAGAGTGCAGAAAATTATAACCTACTAAACTAGTTGAAAAGTTTACACCTTGTTTTTTATTAATTTTGGTTTCACTTATAGCTATTATCTGAGGTGGCACCTGCTAATCTGCTAGAATCATGGTGAGTTTTTCAATAGTTTTTCTCAAACTTCTAATATTAACATGAAAAAGACATGCATTTTCCTTATTTTGAGTGTTTAGCTGGTTAAACGAGTCAGTGTCATGATAATCGCATCCCACTTCGATATCTTCATTCTTAATTTTTTCATTTCTGTTAATAGTAGTCTATTTTTAGTCTATTCCTAAGTAGTCTATTTTTACATCATTCGTGTTTACCACTGCATGAATGGGCAAGGAGTTTGATGCACAAGCATGACAGTAGTATCGTGCTGAGCCTGAAGCCAGCTCAGCAAATTGGATGTTGCTTACATTGAAGCATTTAAGATGAAGCCAGTTATTACAGATATCACAATGAATAACTTTTGAACTACAATTTAATGATTTTTGGCATTTAGGACAAACATCCATTTTGTTTCAGGTTATTTTCTAAATTGGTTAAAAACATGTATTTATTAGAAAAAAATCAAGAGTTAATAATACCATACTTTACCAAGTCATCTTCAGTTTTTATTGCCATTGCTTTAACTCCTTCAGATTCTCGTAGATAGGTGACTCCATCTTTGGCCCATATGAACTTGATATTCTTCTTTTTCTTGAATTGCAGGCAGAGGTTGAAGCGTCGTCGGTTGATCTTGGTCAGGCTTTCATTAATAAATTGTGTCCTTTAGGGTGGGCTTTGTTATGACAGCGCAGCCGATGTCTTTGGCTGAATACAGCGTCTCTGGTCTTCCTGGAGCAGAACCCCGCAATGATGGTAGGTTGCAAGTTTTTATCTGAGGCAGGAGACAGTCCGTGAGAGATACTGATCTCTTCCGCTTTCAAGTCCACTCCCACCATTTTTGAGACACGGAGAACTAGATCATCAGTGTTCTCATTCTTGTTCCAGGCCAGTCCTTGAAACTCAAAGCATTCGCGACGGCCATACTGTTCAAGGTCGTTGACTTCCTTGTGAATCTGGCTCGTCACTGCCTCAAGTTTGCGGATATGCAGTTTGAGGTTCTGGTTTTCAGCCTGCAAACCTTGACCTCTTCATCTTTGGATTGTAGCCTTTGCTTCATGTCCTCATATTGTTCAGACAAGAATTGTTGACTCCTTCTAAGCTCTTTGATTTCTTCAGTTAACTGAAGCAGCGAGGTGCTGTTATCAACAAGAGACTTAGATAGCTTGTCAAACTTATCTGAAATGTTCTTTACATCATTCTTTGTAGCAGGTGTTGCCATCACGCTTCTTAACAGCATCAGAGCACACAGTTCAAATTTTACAGTATAATAAACCTAAGCCTTTGTTGAACTGGAAAACCCTGGCGTTATCAACACAAAATCTGGTTAGATGAATAGAAATAAAAGATACAAATTGTTGACGAATATTTATCGAACTGATCATATGCAGTACCGACAATTGACTCTATGCGTACCACAGTTTGCTGGAAGCCCCCTTGGATCTTGAGGCCCTAGGCCAGTGGTTCTTAACAGGGAGAAATTCCTACCCAGGCAGGAACCACTTCATGGTTAAGTTCACCTACTCATTTTTAGGTTGACATTGGCTCTTTCAGTTGGTTAGGCTATATCATTTATATTTGTAAGATATTTATTAGACTATCACACAGTTTTGTTGACAGAAAACATCTCAAGAATATATAGTTCCCAGAAAAAGATTGGCAACTGCACAAAAATCTCTTGCTTATATAGGAGATAAGATTTGGGAATCTTTAGATCAAAATTTAGAAGTACAACCTTTCTATATTTTCAAAAAGAAATGTAAATTACACTTCTTAAACCAATATTAACTTGTGTCAATTATATGCTACCTTAAGTATTCCCCACTGTCATAATTAAAAATTCTGATGGTACAAACCTTAAACCCCATTAACATAGCACTATCTTATCAATAGACTAGCGGGGTACCTAACTAGAAAACTACCTGGTTATATTAGGTACCCCGGGAAGATGCACATACAATATTGATTATATATCTATTTATGAGTTTGCTTGTTTATTTTATCTTGTTTATTTGCTGTTTTCGTGTGTGTTTGTTTCCCAAATAAAAATGAATGAATGTTGACAAACTTTAGTGCCATTATTTGACAGCAAATGTTTTTTGTCCCACTTGCATTAATCAGGTTATTGTCTTCAAGGAAGAGCATTGTTCCAATTAGTCTACGAACCCGAACAGGGGAGGAATGGAAGTTCCACAGGGGAGGAATGAAATGTTCCAAAATGAGTAAAGGGAGGAATGCAGTGTTTTTTTAAGCCGTTTTTGGGTGTCAAAATGACACCCTAAAATTTTGCAATGACACCCTAAATTCTGAAAGCCAAGAAGGTATGGTTTTGCCTTGTATTGAAGTAAAACGATTTGAGAAAACACGTTTTCCTGCATGTGACTATTGCAACATGGGATGCAATGATAGGCCGACACAATTATCTGGCTCAGAAGTTGGAAGCGGAAATTGTAAAAATAGTACCTGCGCATTGTCGTGTGCACCGCTTCGCTTCGGCCTGTTGCTATATTTCCGCAGATTTGTACAGTCTACGAAAATGTGAAAGCACTTTAATGCAATTGTGGAAGTGTTTTGCTGTTTCACCGTTGCGATCGGCTTGCCTAGCGAGGCATCAGGCTACAATGAAGACAAAAGGTCGTCAGTTGCAGCGCGCATGCAAAACAAGGTAGTTGTCGAGTGAGGCAACTGTGGAGAGCTAGGAGTGATATTTTGGCTATTTGGGCTGCATTGAAGCAGCTGTGAGCATGCGCAATCAGGTGGGGGACACGAGGGACGCTCCCCCACTTTTGCAGACAGTGGGGATATATGCCATGTTCCCCCACATTTTTCTCTTTAGGTTTCATAATATATTGGTTTCACACCAAGCTGTTCCCCTCGCATTTTACAACAAAATTGCGCCCATGGCTGTGAGCAACCAAAAATAATGCAATGGGCATTTTTTTACCACGACTTGTGAAAACAAAAAGATTCATTATGGTGCTTTCCTTTTCCTAACATTGCTTCCTCATCTGACAGAACTGAGCAAAGTTTTTCTAGCGGGATGTTTTAACTTAGCGCAGATGAAAGCTTGCATAGAACTGTGCATCTCTAAACTCTCTGATGCCGCTTCTGAATCCGAGCTTAAAGCTGATTGGGAAAGGATTGTGAATTATGGGAATTTGAAACGCTGGGTGGTTTAACTGACTCGTGTGTGTCAAGCGGCATGGCGTTTTGAAAGGGCACCGAAAGGTTGGCAAACTGATCATCCCGATACACAGAAAGGGGGACAGGAGCGAATGCACCAACTACTGGGGCATCTCTCTCCTTAGTTTCCATGGAAAGTTTGCGCCAAGTGCCTTGTGAAAAGATGCCGCGAAATAATTGAGCCAAAGCTGAATGATACCCAGTGCGGTTTTCCACGTGGCTGTAGCACAACAGAACAAAATTCCACTCTCCAACAAATTTTCGAGAAATCTTGGGAACATGCCAAAGACGTACACACATGTTTTATCGACCTCAGGAAAGTATATGACTGGGTTCCTCGTGAAAAGCTTTGGGGAGTGTTGCAGGAGTAGCCTATGGTGTTGAAGACCGTCTGTTACTGGCCGTCAAGTCACTGTATTCCTGCTCACAATCGGTGTCTGTGGAGTTAAATTACAACCGTTCACTGTAGTGTTGGACTCCGACAAGGGTGTGTACTGTCACCACTCCTCTTCATATTCTATATCAGGGTCTCGAAACTACATCCCGCAGGCCAAATCCGACCCACGAAGCCATTTCATCAGGCCGCAAAACACATTTTGCCAATATGAAAAAATACTATATTTACAAAATATGTGTTGATTTGGTGGAATGCAACATATCCCGAAACAATCACATTACTTCAGATGTCCGGCCTCGAACCGGTGTGCAATGGCTTATGTGACCCTCTCCCAAAAATGTGGAGACCTGTGATTTGGATAGAACCAGGGTTTTCTCAAACGCCAACGGAGCGATTCTCTGGGGTCCACGACTAGAGGCCTTCACTAGGTAGTTTTGCCGTGGTATTGCATAACCCAAGTGTCACGCTATATTAAGTATTCGCCAGTAAAACTTAGAAGGGGGCCACGGCTCACGAAAGTTTGAGGACCACTGGGATAGACAGTCACAGCCGAGTGGACGAAGGTGTCACCTTTGGGAACTGCAGAATCTACCCTTTGCTTTTTGCGAACGATTTGGAACAGCTAGTAGCAATTTCTCAACAGGGCCTTCGAAATGCACTTGATCGGTTTTCAGCTGCGTGCAGCCAAGCAGGAACGAAAACCAGCCCTGAAAAGAGCGATGTTTTATGTGTCTCAAGAAGCCCAAAGCAGTATGTGCAGCAAGTGAGTGGCAATATACTGCAGCAGGTGAAATTTAAGTACCTCAGTCCCTTGCGGTGTTATTCACGAGTTACGGAAATCGGAACAAAGGGATTGATACTCGGATTCCGAAAGCAAACGCAGTTCTTCGTGAGCTTTGTTGCTCCGTGATGAAAACGGGTGCTTTCAAAGATCGCAAATCATTCAGTTTTTAAATCGGTCTTTCTTTCGATCCTCACCTGTGGTCATGAACCTCGAGTAACGACTAAAAGAATACTTTCCCAAGAACAAGCGGCAGAGACGGGATTTTTGCGAAGAGTTCAGGGTGTGACGCTTCGTGACAAAATGCACAGGTTTGACATCCGTAAAGCCCGGAATATCACGCCACTTCTCCGAATCGAAAGATCCCAGGTAATAGATTAGGCCATGTGTCCAGAATCGCCCAGGAAAGATTGACGAGGCAAGTCCTGCTGGCTGCATCGGTGGGAAAGCAGTCGTTGATCGTGAGGTATTTCGGATCCACCTCGGACTGCTGTCCCCGCGACCCAACCCAAAGAAAAAGCGGGCACGAAAATGAATGAATGAGTATGGACACTGAAACGTTCTAATTAAAAAATTTTCTTTATATTTTTTGCCAAAAGTGAATGTCATGTTCAAATAATTAGGTATATTGAAACTTGGTAGTAATAATTAGGTATATTGAAAAAGTATCAGACATAGAAGGGAAAATCGTGTTGACACCCTAAAGCTCCACCACGACACCCTTCTGAAAACCTTAAAAAAACACTGGAGGAATGCATCAAAAAGGTTGGAAACCACTGCTCTAGGCTTAAAGCCTACATAGCCTATTGGTAAATCGGGCCCTGAGTGTACTCAACCTATGTGCGACTACTCAAAAACTAATTTCACAACTGTGTGTTTCGTACAGCTTTACTGTCCGTCATGAAATAAAAATAAGATGCGCTCTTGGTTTACCATAAGCGAAAATCTTGTTTGCATCAACCATTGAAAACCCTTTTATTTGCAATTCCTGTGACTAAAGAGTTGAATTTTTCTCTTTTGTTTTCTTGAAAACCGAACGCAATGTCGCAAACTGGAGTCATTTAACAAGTAATTGCCCATTAGCTGTCTTCAACTGCGCATAGCATTTCTGCAGCTTCGTGGTAGTTCGGGGGGTCGAACATGAAACGGGGGGGCACAGAGTTTAAATAGGGGGGCGGGCACCACTGGCCGCCCGCTAGCTACGGCCATGGAGGCCCCGCACTATCATTGTTGCGAGTTGTGGAAAATGGAAAACAGTCGATCAATTTGCGAAAAGCTGAAAATGACGATACGGAAGGAAAATGACGATATGGAAGGAAAATGACGATATGGAAGGACAATGACGATATGGACCAAGAGCGCTGAATAAAAAATTTCTAATGCCTTAATAAAATGATGCACAATTATTGCGTTTGTGGCTGCCTGCGGTACAGAAGCTGTCAACGGCACGGACTTGTGGCAATCGTGTTTGGCTAGCGGAAACAGGATTTTTAATCTCCACAAGTGAACCAACTAGCCCGTGGCCTAGGGGTAAGTGCGCCCGATTCGGTGCTGGTTGATCTGAAAATCCACTCTCGGCCGGGTCTTGCCAAGACTTTGTAAATTGGTTCAGTTGTATTTATTAATAAGCGAAATAGTACTGTAGTCTTATCATGCGCATGGTGCAGAAGAGCTGCAAGGAAAACCACCAGAACACAAAAAACAAACTGAGTCAAATGATACTACTCCTTGCACTGGCACAAACTCAATCGTGACGCTACAAGACCACTGTAGGTATAAAGTGCTGTGAAAACACCACATCAATCCAAAGTGAACCAACCGAAAATCCCACAGTTAAATATTTTACCAAATAAATTGTCAAAATATTTCGTAACTTTTACATCTATATTGTTTTATCTGTCCTTGATAAATATGCCCATCGGCGCTTTGCGAATCATAAATTTTGCAGTAGTTTAAAGAAAACTGAAACCGAAACAAATCACAATCAAGAGAATTAAACGAGTTTAATTTACATCACAAAAAGTTAAAAAACTGTACCCTAAAAAAACTGCTGTAATCCTGCTCAGAAGAAGCACTGTAATACTATCATTAGTAGTTGCCTTCACCTTGACTTTCAATGACATCTTACTCTGGATCAAAATTCCGAGAATAAACCAGTCTCTTCAGAATTTAATTTAGTTTTAGTGTCACTGTGTCAGGCATTACCTTAAGTGAGTATATTTAATCAGTCGCTCTCACTATTACTAAAAGGCAGGCCAGTATAACCCAAAGTTAGATTTTGTTTTTTTTTTATTTAAAGGATACTACTACACTGGCGGATCTATCGGTAACAGTTTGGCGCAAATGACTCTCCAAACGTCTGTGACGCCCCGTTGAATGTCGTCTCCTTTGTTATGAATGCGTCCCTTTTTGTGCGTATTCATTCATTCATTCATTTTATTCGGGAAGGAGACACACACAAAAAAACTCACAAAAAGAAACTAGGCCTATCGAGGTAAAAACAGAGAGCCACAAAAGCTATACACAACAGTTTGAGAGCCGGACATCTTACGCAATGCGATTGTTTCAAGATATGTTTCATTCTACCTAATCAACAAATGTTTCGTAAATATATTAATTCTTCATTATTGACAAAATGTCCTCTGGTCTCGTTACAAGATTTTGATAAATGTACTTTTTGTAATTTCACTCTTTGGATGACCCACTGCCTGGGATGTCCGGGGCCGTCGCCTCGTTCATCCCCCCTCTGCACATCCCTGGTAACAACATTGTGTAAGTTTTATTGCTGCTCTAAAAGCATGCCCAATATATCACTCTTCATGCACTGTGAACGCTGGATTCCCGTCCCATTGCGATGCAACTATAAAATGATAGCGAAGTCGGAAAGTTCGCAACCCTGACTTTCTGAAAGCATTGCGACGATGCCGTGAGTCAAACCGCAAGCGGACTCTTATTGCTGGAGACAGAGACTCTGCCTTGAAACGTCGCTAAGGTTCATAACTGCTCGCTTTGAGAACCTTGGTTATCTTGATGAGACTTTGCATGGGCATTCGACGTTTTGTGAATTGTAATTATTAGCATCCGCTGACATTTGACATTTCGTAATTTTTCGTAATACGTAACATTCCGACTTCAATGTGGCGTCCCCAAAGTGCTGCGCTAGGAGGCAGATATCCCCCTTTGCCCCCCTCGTTGCGCCACTGCTAGGAAGATGCAAAATCGGTTCAACAATCATAACAATACCACCAATATATCATCACATCGACTTTTGCTGCAATTGGGATTTTTAAGCAAAAGTTGTCCTTCAAGGTTAGCCTGATTTTTCGAAAAAATTGTCACAAATCTCTCCAACTCTAGCCTATCTCTTATCATTAGGAAAATTGCCTTGAAACAAGACTTCATATAGTCTTCGGTAGAGCAGTGCCGTAAGCAAAGCACGTCATAGTCCGTTATTATGTGTTTTACAAATTTTGGTTTGTAACCAGGGGCGTACCGAGGTTAGATGGTGTCCTTGCACTTGCACAAACTCAATCGTGACGCTACAAGACCGTAACAAGAAACACGTCTGGGGCTCCCATATTCAAACCTAAGGTTTTTTGGGAGCAAATGCACTGTATTGAAGAAAGTACTTGCGAAACTGTAGGGAGTTTTGGCGCCCTGGGCATTGTGCCCTCTCGTTACGCCCTTGTTTACCTAAGTAAAACAATGGAACTAAGTGCATTCTATTGAAAAAATACGAAAGAGACTGTTG
>Ga0210059_1015620_pt1 | contig 11054 bp, 8 predicted proteins | sample Ectturendosymbi2_FD_188042 | JGI IMG/M metagenome (GOLD analysis project Ga0210059, IMG submission 188042) | Ecteinascidia turbinata endosymbiont from Florida, USA - Sample 2 (SPAdes) (version 2) | ecosystem: Host-associated > Tunicates > Ascidians > Unclassified | place: Key West, Florida... | reverse complement strand
AAAAACTAAGAAGCAACAATACCATGTCTTACCAAATCTGTTTCAGTTTTGATTGCGAAAGCTGTGGTTCCTTCATCCTTCCGTAAGTATGTTATTCCATTCTTTGTCCATATGAACTTGAAGTTGTGTTCCTTTTTGAACCGTAAGCATTGGTTGAAGCGACGCCGGTTGGTTTTGGTGAGGTTTTCGTTAATAAATAAGCGTGCTTTAGGATGGTCCTTGTTATGAGCACGCAACCGATGTCGATTGTTGAAGACTGAATCTCTAATTCTCCTTGAGCAAAACCGTGCAATGATGGTGGGTTGCCGGTTACTCTCAGAGGCTGGAGACAGTCTGTGTGAGACACTAATATCTTTGGCAGATAGGTCTACATGCAAAAGCTTGGAAACACCCATCACCAGTTGATCAGTGTTCTCACTTTCTTCCCAGGACAGTCCTTGAAACTCAAGGCATTAACGGCGGCCATACTTCTGAAGGTTGTTAATATCCTCTTGCATTTGGCCAGACTCAGTCTCAAGCTTGCAGACATGATCTTTAAGGTCCTGGTTCTCAATGCGCAGGGTCTTCACCTCCTCATCTGCAGAGTGTAGATGTTTCTTCATCTCTTCATACTGGTCAGACAAGAACTGCTGGCTCTTTCGAATCTCCAACAAATTTAAGCACTTCGTGTTAAATTTGTTGTCGTGAGTTTGCCCGCACATAATGGAAACAAACGCACCTTGCTGCTAATGCCTGATTCCAGTTTACAGACAGATGGCCCTTCGCGTGTTGGAACAAACAAGCAGCCGTCAGGAACAACGCGTTTGCCATGTTTGTGGATTCCTTCGGCTGTGCATAGCACTTCAGGAATAGTATCTGATGATTACATTCAAAGAAGTCCATACATGAGCATCGGCACTGTTTAGGCTTTGCAAACTGTGTCACCTCATGCAGGAACTGGAACCTTAAATTTTCTCCCGAAATGTCGTAACAAATTGGAATCGTAAGAACTGTGGAGGTGAAACTTTCAGAAGTAACAACTCTGAAACATTTTCGAGATTTATCACAGACCTTTACCGGAAAACCTGTTGAAAGACTGTTTTCACTGAGAAATACATCAAAGCGGTATTTCATGCAAAACTCAGTTGCATCTTGTTGTTCGTTAATGTTCTCCTGAAATTTTCCACAAACACTTTTGAAAGCTAACAATGAACCATCTTTAACTTTAGTGTTGCTAAACAAACGGTGCATTATGTCTTCTATGTTATGTTGTAATGTTCGGCATATCTTTGTATCATTTCACCACCACTGCCTGATCGAGGCAGAAGGCGCTGAACAGACTGTATCATGGGCATCCGCAGAACTTTTTCCAGGGGAGGAAACGACATTTTGCTTACTTATTTTTTCAGGTTGCTGACGATCTGGCGCAAATGGACTTTCACAAAACGTTTTACCATGCAAACAGGCGCTCCATTCGCATCCTTTCTGAAATCGTATTCAGGGTGGAGGTGTACTGCATACGAATTCGCCAAAAGTGTGTACTGTCTGTCACAGCTTTTGCTGAATTGGTGTATAATCCAATATTGTTATCATTGCAAACTGCAGAAAACTGAGTCTGAGTTGGACCTGAACTATTTACAACCACGTTTGTGGTGCTCACATCAGTTTGTGCAGGTTAAATCTCACTTCGCAATCTTTAGTCTGAAATGTTTTCAACACATCGGCTATCAGAAATGCTTTTTCTTTTCACGAACTGCCTACTATCCCTTTTTCGAGCACTTTCTACAAATAAGTCATAATGAACAACGGCCAGAACAACATCAGCAGTGAAAAATCAAGGAAGTAAGTCACTCCCGCAAAACTCTTTCAAGCAATGAGAAGCAGACCCAGGCCCGCAACCATGTTTTAAGGTTAGGGGGGACAAAATACATTGCTAGGGGATCAGATTTTTGTTTTTATTATATGTTTAAAGCAATTTTTTCGGGGCCAACAAAATTTGGGTGGTACTGCCCCGAATGCCCCCGATGGCTACGGGCCTGATCAGACCTGTATGTTGACAACTTGACACGACTATCAGACAACTTGAAGTTAGAACACCACGCAGCATTAAAAAATAAACAGATAAATTTTGAAAACTCACCACAGAAAATGCAGCTTTGCACACACGCAAAAGTCAGGACTAAACTTTAACGATTAAGGCGTATTGCCATAAGCCTGTATAGACGTATATTCAAACAAGCCATGTTGTTTTATACTGTGTGTAAAGAAGCCTGAATATTTACTCAGGCACAGCAACGCAACCAGCTGATAGTTTCGGGAGGCTAAATGATTGTAACTTGTTGTACAATTTTCGGGGGTAAAAATGACAGTAACTTGTTGCTGTACCCAACATCTGACAGGTTTTTGAAAATTTCGTTGGGGAAAATGCCCTGTTGCCTCCCGGTTGCGGGCTTGCTCAGGATTCAGGAACATTGTTCACACTCACAATCTCACACTACCATTGGATTTTTCAAACTTGTGGAAGCATTGCTACAGATTGACTCAAGCTTCTTTTCACGCAATATAAAAGTACGTGACTTACCCCTATTAGCAGTCATTGTCTCACCGCATTACCTGCCAAGATGCCTGCGTTCAACAGTCACATGCGGCAAAACACCTACTATTTCAACTTGAAGTGAACCTTTGAAGATTTGTTGCCATTGTTATTGTTGCACAATAAAAACCAACAGTAGAACAATCCGCTTGCAAGTTTGACAACCTGCCTCTGCAGGCCAAGGAGCGGACATGAGTGAACTGCAAGCTCACCACTGCATGATCCCATGCAGAACAGTGGCTCTTGTGCAATGTGCGTGTCGTACCGGAAAATAAACTGTCATTGCAAGAAACCAATCAATAAATCGGAATTGAGGTGATGTCGTCAGGTTTTCTAAAAAACTTTTGGTTGTTAGTCCCCATCTCCAGGTGGGAAATGCCCGTTTTCCCCCCAATGGACGCCCATGGCTTGTATGACAGCATTGAACCAGAAATTGTTTCCAAAATTTGTAATACGCCTACTGTATCTGCATCATGCTGAATTTGTAGAAAATTTTGATGGGCACACATGACATTGTTTGGAAGGGTACGCGACTTTTCGGTCAGGCCGATTCGGTCTGGCCGTTTCAATCTGGCCAATTCGATCTGGCCGTTTCGGTCTGAGCCGTTTCGGTCTGAGCTGTTTCGGTCTGAGCTGTTTCAGTCTGACCGATTCGGTATGGCCGTTTCGGCCACGGGTCTTTTCGGTCACGGGACTTTTCGGTCTCGAGACATTTCGGTCAGACTATGAAATCTTGCAGAAATCTTACATGTTCACTTTTTAATGCAAACGTGCTTCCATCAACGAAAGGTTTTATTTAAAAAAACAACAAGCATGATGCAAGATCCAGCAGATAATCAACATACACATATGATTTTCATTATCATCAACAAGCAAATCAAATCATTATTGACATTTTGCAATTAAATAGAAATACTTCAAACTCATAATTACAATTAACGTTTAATCGCAGTCATGACTCCTCAAAACGGGGTTGGTACAACACCAGCTAGCGTGACACTTCGCCTGCCTATATATTAATTTCAATGAACGATGTAATTAGTTGGTTATGTACAGAAATGTCGTGATCGAAATGTCCCCAGACCGAATCAGCCAGACCGAAGCGGCCAGACCGAAACGGCTCAGACCGAAACGGCCAGACCAAAAAGTCTAGTTCCGTGTTTGGAATCCTGTAGAAGTGCAAAAAGTATCCACATCCGATAATCCTTCGCATGAAGATCACTATGATGCACCTCCAAAATGTTTGAGGCAATAGCATCAGCAGCATAGCATGCACAAGCACCACAAATGGATGAATCCTTTTGCTCAACCACGTAATCTACTTTCAGCGCTAGTGGAGATGAGCAGAAGTTTGACAACAAGCTTAAAAGGAACATTTTGATAGAAGAAACTAACTATGTGTCCACCAGGCTGCTGGAGTCGAACAGAATGACTTCCTTGTACTTTCCGCAACACCAGAACGGAAGAAAGTGTCATTTGCACAATATTGGCATGAAAACACGATCACGCAAGCTGCGACACGGTTCGGACAAATTGTTTGCTGAGAGTTTATCAATGTTTTCAAATTTTTCCCTTCTAACACCCGCCCTAAAGTAATGCACTATGCACATAAGCTGTCGCAGCTGCCGGTAAATGCAATTTTCAAGTTTGCCTGAAAATTCCTAACTAGATTTCAACTTTCTGGTAGATAATGGCGTCGAATAGAAACTTCTGGCGTTGCGTTTGCGAAATATTGATTCCGACAGCTTCGACGTTCGCCTTTTTCTTGGGTGAGAGTTCATGTGGTCGCTTAGTGGATTTTGGATGTTTTCTGCTTTTCTTCTTAGTCTTAAAAAAAAATTCCGCAAATTGCTTCTGAAAATGATGGAACTGTGATAGTCATACACGAAATCATCTAGTCTGTCCAGATAACCGTTGTTAAAATAATGGCGTTTCACGTTACCGAAGTGCTGTTCCACTGCTCCTCGGTTTTTGATCAGAATCGTTTGAAAACTAACGTCCTGCAACTTCAAAAACTTTTGATTGCGTATGGTGTAGTAACCGCTTTCCTCAGTTCATGTCAATCGATTTATACGTTTGGACAAATCTCCAATAATCAATTTCGATGTTGCACATATTCTTGATTTCTTGGTTTTATCAAAGTCATACTCATAACTTTATTGCAAAATTTATTATGTTAACAGGGGTTTGTAACTGACTCTTTCTCAACCACATGGTTGCGATAAATGCTTGATTGCAGAAAATCCTGCATTAAGAAAATAAAAATGTGATCGTGCTTCTTGCTGCAAATCTTTCGTTTTATTAGCGAAAAACTCTGAAGTCGCGTCACTTATTTCAAAGTTTTGTTGGCACCAGTTTTGACGTTTTTCATATTTTTCTTTCACAAAATCAGACGTCATCATGTTGTTTGTAAGAATGAAGAAACAGTGCACAACTTCATCGAGCTCCGATAACGTGGTACAGGAAAACATGATATTAATCTAGCACATTCCTTCTGGTATAAGATTGGATGCATAGTTCCTATCACACAACAGACAAGCATTTGTCATCTAGTGACTGCAGCAGTTGCACGCGATTTTCCTCAGCAAATCTAAAAATGTTGGCTTCCCTCGGACAATCCGAAACAGCGTTGTAATAATATGCCTCGATTCTCCGCACATTCCTTAAGTACAGCATTCCACTTAGGGAATGATCCATCTTTTATCATCAGTGCAGAATTTTGGTTGTTTTGCACTCCTTATTTGATCAATGAGAAACCTTTCGAAAAATGACTTATACTTGCTCCGTCGTGGCTTGTTACATTGCTCTCAACATGAAGAGAAACACCTTCTTCTACAACCGAGGCACCCAAACTTTCTCTGACCACGTGCCCGTTCAGCATTTCGCAGATGAGCATGCACCCCTAAAAGTTCTCATGACAAAATATTTTATGGTGACTAATCAATATTTTAAGAAGAAGCATATAATTATTTTGATAATAATATTCAGTGATATATGTACAAATATTTGGAAAGAAATACTATAAAAATACATTACAGTATTTCCTTTTAGTGCTAACCTTAAATGTACCCCATCAGACAGGCAAATGTACCCCTAAGGGCACATACACCCCAGGTTGGGAACCTCTGCTTTAGATGATTCCGAACGAGAATAGTGTATATTTGATAGTCTTTGTAAAGTAGTTGTCGGCGCAGCAAGCTTCCTGTTGTTTCAAATGCACGACATGCTTATCAGCCACGTCATTTGTATTGGTATACAAGTGTGCTGCTGCTGGATACACTGCGATGTGTCGTACAAACGTCTGTCTGCTGTTCTCCAGTCGTTTCCGAAAGAGTTCCAAATTTGAAAGCCAAGAGTTGGTTATCGGATTGCTTTCAGACCATCACTTTCGATGTTTTGAAGAACGGACTGGTAAGGGAGGTACGTCAAAGATCTTAAACAGCGATCCTGATCAGTGCATTGGTCAAGTAGTTCACGGTATGTTTTTGTGCCTGAACTTGTTTTCAATTTTTCACAAATGTGTTCTCTGCACTTTCCCGAAACCGGCCTTGAACGGGTTCATTTCAGTTTATGTGAACGTTTGCCAGAAACGCAGCGAGCTTCAACGTAGTTTTGCAATGAGTACAAACTAACCTATATTTCGCAGCAGCAACCGCAGCATTTCTGATGACTGCACAGGAAATATATAAGTATCCTCTAAAAAACATTCATTCGAAACATTAATTAACACGTTTTTCAAGGTTTCTGAAATAATGTCTTCCATGGGCGTCCACAAGCAGGGGAGCAAAACCAGCATTTGCCGACCCCTGGAAATTTGGACTAGCAACTTTTAAAGGATTTTGTGATCCCTACATTATAATATTCATGATGGCGTTAGTCACGCGTGTGTCTTAAAATCTTGTGTTTCATCAAAGTAAATGTATTAGCGCCACCAACCGTATGCCCTCCACTGCAGCCATATATATATATCCTCGTCTTCTTTCATATACACAGGGTGACACACAAAAAACGGTCATCACCAAAAATCGAATACCGTCCAAAATTTTATTTAGATTGACACAAAACTTCAGCTACATTAGGTCAAGCCTGTGTAGCAGACATATCCAAAGTTTCAAGTCTGTACTACAAAAAGTCTTTGTTTCAATGGCGCTCAAAAAATGTGCTCCAAATGAGCTCCCCGGCGTTGAAGGCACATTTGGATCCAGCGGGCAAAGTTCTCGATGACCCTCCCGCATTCCTCCTTTGGGATCGCTCTTATTGCTGCTGTGATTGCTGCCTTCAGGTCAGGGATAGTCTGGGGGTTGTTACCATACACCCTGTCCTTAAGGTATCCCCATAGATAAAAATATGGGGGGTTCAAGTCCGGTGAATGCGGCGACCACTGCGGGTCGCACCTGCGGCTGATCAGTCGGTCAAGGAAAAGCTGCTGTAGACATGCCAATGATTCGTTTGAGGAGTGGGGGGTTGCACCATCCTGCTGGAACCACTGGAGGACCCTGATGACCCCTCTCCGTCAACCAAGTGCTGTCCAGAACTTGCCAAGCACCTGGACATATCGCTCGGTGTTGATTGTCACAGACCGCTCGTTGTCGTCCTCGAACCAGAATGGTCCAATGCTGCCATGTTTGGAGATGGCAACCCAGGCAGTGCACTTTACAGAGTGTAATGGCCTTTGCAGACAGTGCTCAGGGGGTGTGCTACCCCAGAAGATGTTGTTCTTAGAGTACACGTGACCTGACAACAGAAAATGTGCCTCGTCCGAAAACCAGACATTGTCAATTGAGCTGCGTGGATAGACTTCTGCCAAAAATATGCCTCAACTATAAATATATTTTGCTCAGTAGTCCAGGGCATCTCGAAGGTCAAATTTGGTAGACTCTTAGAAGATTAATTCTACTTGGTGAATCTGAAAAATAAAAAGAATTGATTGATTATTTGAAGAGTTATTCAAGTTTAGGTGATGACATTTTTTTGTGTCACCCTGTATTTGTGTATTCCTTGTTACTGTGATGAATGTTTATAGTCTAGCGCCTTGCGTGTGGGAGTGAAGACGTTACACAATACAATACTTCTGATCGTCCATTTGGATTGAAACCTGAAAAGGAAAGCAAAATATCGATGTTTCACCCTCTGGAATAATTTCTCCGGACGCCCGTGGTGTCTGCAAACACACGGAAAACATCCCGAATATATGTCAAGCAATTTCGTCAAAAAATATCACGACAATTATCTCCTAAATGTCTGATCTTTCAGATTTGTAAATGCATGATCTTTTAGATATTCTGTCATAGCTCTCCACTCTTCAAGTGAAAGATTCACTACAGAGCATATATCTATGCTCTCAATTAGATCCAGAGATTCTTCGTTCTTTGTACTAATTTTTCATAATTGTGCAAGAGTTTCGGTGTAGAGCAAATTTTCTGCAGGTAAGGATTGAAAGATTTGATGAGTGGTGAAAGTATTTTTTGCTGCTTGATCAAAGTACAGTACCTTCATGTATGTGCTTACGACGAATACTCTGTTCAGAATAATCTTCGCTTGTTTTTTCACTGCGTATATTCTTTGAGACTGTTCAAAATCTGAGTTGTTCGGGATTATTGCGGTCAGGTGCATTGCCTTCAGCAACCTTTTTGTGAAGAGGATGTAGTTCACTATGAAACATATTTTAATACGCTTTTCTTTCGCACTTAGGCCGAAAATGGACATTTTTTCAACCAGTCGTGGATCTTTCACAATGCCTTGTACATCTTGCATCTTCGCTTCATCACTGACTGTTCTACGCGAAATGACGGCTCTGCGCGAAATTACAGCACCACGGTTGTCCTGAAACAATGCGTTTTGTGGCAATACAATCTTAGACATACAAAACCCTTTTCGAATAAGACCTCAATGTGCATTAGAACGGTCGGTTCAATTTGTTGAGCTGTGTTCATCAGTGTCGGGTGCGTTTTTGATCGTTTCATTCTTAATGTGGAATTCAACGCAATCGAAATCGACCCTTCAGTTTTTCGCCCACAGTTTCGGAAAGTACTTTAATTGTTCTTTGAATAAAACGTAAAACACGCTTTTCGCATGTATGCGAAAATTGCTTGAGAACGGTCGGTTCAAGTTGTTGGGCTGGCTTAATCAGCGTCGGGGTGCTATTTTAATCGATATATTCTTAATGTGGATTTCAAGGCAATCAAAATCGACCCCCCAATTGTTTTGCCCCTAGATTCGGAAAGTTCTTTAATTATTTTTTGAAAAAAGGGTATTACTGTGACGCTAACTTGCGGGGCTTCGATAATCGCTTATGACAATAATAGAAAATAGAAATGTTCTCCTTTTTCGAATTACACGTTTGACTGCCGTTTCAAGACAGTTCAGAACAGTCAAGAGAGGTTTCTATTAAAATAAATAAAACAGGTTCAATAACTAATAAATCACGAAAGTGCAGAAAAGAAGTGGATGAGGTCACAATCCACCTCACAAGTTGATTCAAATTCGAACGCACTCGACCGAACAAATTGACTTCAGGTGCGTCCGTACTACACCGCGCTTTACCAATAAATGTCGCGATCGCAACCGATCGGTCCGAGAACGCAATGATCAATTAACGTAACAAAAATGTTTCATCACGAAAAGGCAATCGCAATCAAAGACAGGCCCGGCGCCCAAACCAAATCGACGAACCAGTAAACAAAAAAGGAATTGCAAAAAGAAACCACACAAAAACGCAAATTAAATTTTACACAGCGCAAAAAGACGTTTTTGCGTAAGACCTCCATGTGCATGAGCACCGTCGGTTCATCTTGTTGGGCTGGCTTAATCAGCGTCGGGGCGCCTTTTTAGTCGCTTTGTTCGTATTTTTGACGTCAAGGCAAGCAAAATTGACCCTAATTTTTTTGGCAAACGTTTTTTAGATGTGTTTCCTCGCAGTTTTCGAACGCATAACACTTTTCCTTTGAAACGGAGTTGTTTGAAGTCGACGATTGTGCCACAATGACAGCGGTGTCAATGAAGCGCATTTTTTCTGTACCCGTATGTTGTTGGAACCAGAGTTGTAAGTCTGGCCGGGCCGGGTTCGGGCTTAAGTTTGTGAAAATGTTTCGGGACGATTTCGGGCCCGCATACGCAAGTTTTTTATACTACTCGAAGTAACGATTTTTTTCGGTTTTGAAGTGCATTTGTTCTGCTCACTGTGGTGACTTCTGTAAGTGAAGTGATTGTGATTTTTCTTCAGCCAATTCTATTTGCAAACACAGCTGCTTTCTTTTGTTCTCTGCTAGGATTTGTGTCACACACTTTGCAGAGGGCTACAGCGGTGAGGAAAGTAGCACGCGATGGCATTGCGTCGAAAAGATCAATCACTGATGCGATTCTTCGCTTGTGTTAAGAAACGATGGCTTACAATCCGGCTTTTCATGCCTATATCGCTATCCTAAGTAGTTCCTTTTATGCCTATAGAGCCAAGGTGGATAGTTTCGTGATAGTTTGTTTTTATGTTGAGAAACATTACATTCCGCAGTATCAGCATTGACTAACTAGCTGAGTTTGTGCTTGTTTAAGTTAATGATTTGGTCAAGGCGATTGCTATTTTGGATGTGATAAAATCGTTTACTTGCAGCTGTACCCGCCCACTACGTTTTTTTGATAACCCGCAGTTGCGCATATTTTGACTCCCTTGGTAAATTTGACTGTCGGGCTGAATCGGGCTTCAAAAATAAATGTTGGGCTCTGGCCGGGTTCGACCTTCAAAATGAGGCCCATTCGCAACTCTGTTTTTTTTGTGGTGTAGTCGTGTAGAAACGGTAAAGCCTGTCCTGAACGTTTGCATTGCATCATCAGCAGGGGTGTAGTGGGAATGCGCGGTAATGGCGGTCCCACATCTTTCTGCACTAGTAACGTTACTTGAAGATTTAGATTTTTCATTTCAACTTCTTCGAAGTGCCTGGGGCAGCATAAATTAATGAATGACAAGTTATGTCTTGTATATAGCATCCTTAGCGGTAGCACTACAGTGAAATAGGAAGATCCAGTGTGGAAACCTTGTAGGCGAATGCTCACTTTATTCGAAATATTTGGTGCAGTCTTTTTTTTGTTCGGTGTGGGAATGGCGTTCCACACCTCTTTTTTAGCACCACACCCCTGATCGTCAACAATCTGACAAGGATTAGCAAAATGCTGACGTTGCCCCCCTGGAAAAGTTTCTCCGGACGCCCATGCGTGCAAACATCGGTCATGGAAAGGAAAAAAGTTCAGGAGACCCCGCACGACAGACGTTGTCAATCGAGTTCAGTAGTTCACATCAAAAAGATCAGCCGAATAACCCTAACGCAGGGGTGTCAAACATACGGCCCGCGGGCCAAAACCGGCCCGTTGCGAGGTTGAATCCGACCGGTGAGATGATTTCGTAAAGTAAAAACTTCATTTGCTTGATAAGTTTATCCAGTCATACTTCGATAACTGGTGACTAGATTTCAATTACTTGAAACCTTAACGC
>Ga0210059_1015619_pt1 | contig 11054 bp, 7 predicted proteins | sample Ectturendosymbi2_FD_188042 | JGI IMG/M metagenome (GOLD analysis project Ga0210059, IMG submission 188042) | Ecteinascidia turbinata endosymbiont from Florida, USA - Sample 2 (SPAdes) (version 2) | ecosystem: Host-associated > Tunicates > Ascidians > Unclassified | place: Key West, Florida... | reverse complement strand
CACCGAAAACCCCGAACCCAAATCTAAAATGTTTTTTTTTCAGTGCAAACTAGAAGACTTCATGAGTCTTTCGAGGGCTCGTATAGCTCGCTAGCATCTTCCAGCGGGGAGTTATCGCGGGTTATAGCGAGCTACTGTAGCCGCCAGTAGGAGACTCATGCATTTTCTGAATTTGGGTGTAAAATGTTTTTTTTGGGCCATAACTTTGGTTCCAGACATACTAGCTCTATCGACGCGGGAGATCATCTAGTTTCCAAAAAAAATTGAGCCAAAATTTTGGACCATTGGATTGGCGTCCAAGGCCCGTCAAAATTGGTCAAAAAAACCAAAACACCCCCACTTTGCGAGCCTCTCCCAGGCGAACCCCTCACCCAAATCAAAATTTTTTTTTTAATAGAACCAAGAAATCTTGCCGCATCCGTAGAGGGTTTGAACAACTCTCTAGCTATAGCGGCTGGCGAGTTATAACCAAAAAAACTCGCGCCAATTTATTGGCGCGCGCGGTCGTTAAAAATTTAAAATGAGTTCGAAACTGCTTCAAAATGTCTAGTTTTTTTGGGTGCGTTCCCACACCTTTTTGTTAGCGCTACATCCCTGGGCCTGCAATACCGTTAACTTTGTTTGGGGTTAATTTTATGTACAAAATAGAATTGATGGCTGACCCTGTATATCCTTGAAGCAGTATCCTGACGTTGTTGGTAGCTCCTGAATATTTTTCCACATTTCAAACTCCTTCATTAAAAGTTGCACTGCTGTAGAAGTAACTCACTCCGCAGTAATTTTGCTCATTACGATGAATACCTGTATTTACTAACTGCTAAAGCTTTACCTTAACAGTTTTATTCTGCATGGATTGCATTATCACCAGGTTTATTCACCATTACGTAAGAGTAGCTAATATTTAATAGTATTTTGAACAAAATCATTTTGAAAAAGGGTGATGTGTACATTAAATATATATCATGAATGGGTAGATTGAAGGTAAATTAATTTAATCAAAACATAAATGAACATCATCTTGCATAACCAACATTTAACAAAGAAATTTAAAGAAAGCACATCGGAAACATGGAGGAAGATAAGTCATTGCCAGGGCCGTGACCAGGTAATTGCTTCCCAAAAGCATGTATAGTTGTTAGGTACAACATCAGTTACAATAATCCCAACCCCCCGAAAATATCAGCTGGTTGCGGCCCTGGTCCCTGCAGACCAATGGCTCCCAAACTTGTTCGAACCGTTACCCAAATCAAGGTAGTGATTAAGTCTTATTACCCTGAAAAAATATTTCACATTTCAGGTCGAAAATTTCTGTTGCAGTGATCAGTCATACAGACTAACATTGTGATTTTGGTTCCGCGTTACCCAACGATACAGACCAACATTGCAATACAGACCAACATTGTGTACAGATCAACAATGCAGACCGACATTGTGATTTTCCTTCCGCGATACTTGACGAAGAATCGCATTTTACCCCCAGGGGGTAATTTACTCCCAGTTTGGGAACCACTGCTGCCGATGAATATGCTTTTAATGCACAGGAGAAGACCACAGTGATTTAATGAAAATCAAGCACAACGCTGAAACGGTTCAGGCACCTTAAGTTTAATAATATGTTCTTTGCAGCACGTATATGTCAGCACAAAAAAGAATAAGTTTGCTCTCCACCAAAGTGTCTAATTTTACCACATTCGTCCTTTCAGCTTCACTTTTTACTTTGCACTTGACGATATCGACCGTTTGACTGAAATCAAAATAAGTGCATATCTGATATCAAAACCAACCAATTACTTGAGAGCAACATCGTTTAAATTGTTTTAATGATGGAATATCAAGGGCAACATTATAGGGAAATATGGCCAAATGCGTTTCAGAAGCCTACTTCAACGGTTGTCTGAAACACGACTCATATTTTTCACAGAACAATTTCGACTAAAAGTAAATGTAGATGCGCACGTTTTGTACATATTGGATAGCATCAAATAAACAAGAACACTAACACACCGCACGAATTAAAAAATTTCCAAACGTTCGGGTTATTTTAAAATGACTCATCCCTAAAGGTAAGTTGACATTTTGTCAGTTGAACACTTACAACACCTTCACTCAAGAGACTCCGGCAGAGACTAAATTGTGTGAACCACGCGTAGTTAAGACAAAGGCAACCACTGCCGAAAATTTTGCCGAAACGAAAATGTACAAAAACAACTCACGTGAGAGGAATTAAAAGTGTAAGCAAAGTTAATTTAAAACATATACGGCAGCCAGGACGTACTGGTGTACAGCTGTTGTTGTTTTTCGGTCATAGACACATTTTTTTAAAATGACTAAAAAGATTAAGTAAATTCGGTGACAATGTCCGAAAATAGACCAGTAAAAAGTTTTACGGCGAGTTTTAACAAAATTTTGGGAAAACTGACCGAAATGTCTCAGCAAAAAAACAAGTGCCATGGCGAAAAATGACGATCAACATCTTTCATGTAAATTTTCATCATCATGTTATCTGACATTTATCACAAGTCACTGTCAACGTGAAACAAGTGAATGAAACAGGCGTATGTGAAATGTACTTTAAAGTTCTATAAATTTAAGTCACACCCGCAACGGTCTAGGACAGTTCGGCGCCGCCGTTTCGGGGTTTGTGGTCGCAAATGTTTTATGCGAAAAAATTGTGGGTTTTTGAAATACTTTGAAGGTTGGAAAACAAAGGATGTTTGCTTCATAAAAGTGTTTTTGCTGTCATCCTGATGGCCAGTGTAGTTTCCCCTCCGTCAGAATTTTGGAATAACTAGTTCGACCGTGACCGCGGGTGTAAAGATATATGGCTTATGACATTTATTTTTGCTGGCATGAGGCGTTTGTGAGTTTGCACAAAAGTTAAGCCTGAACAGCATCTATTGCTTGATCTTTCACGTAGGTATCATTTTGATTCCATTTCACAGCTATTCTAAGAATATATCGTACTTTCTTGCCATCGGTTGCCTATCGGTGTACGAATATGCAGTAATGGCACTTCCAAATGCTTAGTATGCATCATGAATCGCAATAAATACAGCATAATTGGAAAGATCTGGGACAAGTGCTAGACTGACTTTTGCGCTTACACGCTTCCCAGACGACGGAAGTGCGAATTTGTGCACTTTTGTGACTTTTCAAAAGAAAACACATTTCACATTTCATTGCCGAAACGTCCATAGCCGAAACGGCGGAGCCGAACTGTCTCATTCCGCACACGCAACTTCTATTTCACAGCCACTAAACAGAACGCTTGTCATGTACATGAACGTTTCGTGCAAAGCTTGAAGTTTCGCTCGCAACTCCAACGTGACAAATTGTCGGAAGTGACCTAATCTGTCTTCTGATCGTCGCTCTTGCATGTCACGTATTTGTTCTGCAGTGTTCTGCAGGAAGCTCAGAATTTCCACGCTACCAAGGAGACCACACTATTAAAAAAATGTCTAACTAGTGATAATGAAAGCATTAATAAAACATAATTTATTTGTGCAATGACGTTGATTACATGCTTTTCATTTCTCAATACAAAAAATATGTATAGTATACAAATATTTAATGCACAATCTTGGTGTGGCACACAGAATGTCACTTAGAATAGCATTTTAACAGCAAATCATACTGTAACAAAGACCACAAAAAGCCACACCACTAAACAAAACAAAATTCATTGTAGGTGTAATTGTTACGTAAGCCTGGCTGGTACAGTACATTTGTTCCCTGGCTGACAAAGCTTTGGTTCATGTTAGACTTTTTAGCGCCACTCAACATTAAAGATTACTTACAAATGTCTTCAACTTGCATTACAAATTTTAAAGTGCAAACATGCCATTCAAACTCCAGAAAATTACTACTTTTGGCGAAGGGGTGAACTTTCATTACTCTTGACTTGTAAGTGCAGGCAAAGTCAACACTCTTTCCGGAAAGTAGTGGTGTAGGCTAACCACTAACCAAGATAATCAACGTCGAAAGTGTTGGCACAATGAGTGTAGATTTGGCAGGGAAGAAAAGAGTTGGCAGTAAATGTAAGCATAATTGACAACTACTAACTGCAGGTGCAGCCGATGGATAAATTTTTATTCGACCTAGCCTGCATTTCCAACTCTATCCTGGTATCCACACTTCCAATCCTGCTCAGTTTCAGGGCTACACCACCAAATCTATTATCCACCATGCTATCCGGGGAATGTGGGGTACTGTAGTAGTAGTATGATAGGCTAGTGTTAAGTTTAACAAATTGAATACTTGAAACTTGCTTGAGTAGCCTAGCTATTCGCCTATACCGTATTTTGCACATTACTTTCACGAACACCAATTCAAAGCGTTCACAATTGTGAATCATGCACACTGTCGAAACAATCTCTTGAATACTCACCTACAAACTGCAATTCATCCACAGTTATTATAGGCACACTTCATCGAGCCGTGCGGTTTCAGCGGCGAAGTAGAAAAAATCCTACATTCCCGCATAGACCGCTGGAGTGAGAACTTCACCGGCGGGCAGCCAGCAGTTGAACTATCCACGGCGGCCGCAGCATGGTAGATAGTTCAGATAGCCCTGTGTGCATCCGCCTAAACAATAACATGTTGACAAAGATTCACTTCAAGTTACGGAAGTAAGTAGGGTTGCCAGGTTGGAATTTTTAATGCCAAATTCCGGAAAGTTAGCCTTTTTCAAAGTAGTCATGAGAAAATGCTGTTTGGCATGTTTTTGGCCTTTTTTAGTGATGTTGGCAGAAAAAAACTATTGTTTGATATTTTTCAAAAACGTGTCCTTTTCAGCTTATATTTTGAGCACATTTTCAGCCTGTCTGTCAATTTTTTATGTCATTTGGCATATTTTGAGTAGCGATATGGCGTAGGCCTATTTTGTCCACCTGAATAGTTTTTCTGTAGTTTCTCTGTAACTGCATTTTGTGGCAGGAGTTTGTGGAATTGCGACAAATATCCGACCTTATGCGACGCTTGTACGCCCGATTCAAAGTATTATAGAATATAGACTATGGCATGTTGCATATTTGTATTTCATAACCTGTATTGTGTTGGTTCAAACACTTATATTTTTAAAATAGGTATTTTGTTTGTTTATTTATTTGCAATTAATCTAGGTTAGGTAACAATAACAACAATGCATTTTGCCATTGCTTATCCAGGCAATTCAAAACTAACAGGCTTCCATTGGCCTCTTTCAGCTTGTTTGGCATTTTTTGAAGCTATTTGGCACTTTTTGATTGCAATTTGGCACTTTAGCCCATCTGGACCTGGCAACCCTGGAAGTAGGGCGTTTTGTTGCATGTGACTGTTGAACGCAGACGTCTGTGAGTGGTAATGCAGCGAGACAATGGCTGCTGACAACAGTAAGTCACAGTTTTATACTGTGTGAAAAGAATCATGAATGAAAAAAGAGAAATAGCTGCTAACGAAGCGCATTTTTTGGTAATGCTGCAGTAACATAGCACATTTATTTGTGATATAGAAAGGGCAAAGAGGTTTTCTTAACGTCCATTTGCACTGCCTCGTCAGTAACGTGAAAACGATGAGCAAAATGTCGACTTTGCCCCTCACTTGAAAATTTCCTGCGGACGCCCATGACCTAAAGTAGCATTTTTGTCTATGACTAATTCTAGTTATAGTGTGACTCGACTCAAGTCACAATTTTTCGTGACACAGACTCGACCCGAGTCTCGATTTTTGGTGACGCAGACACGACTCGAGTCACGTTGAAAAATTGGTGACTCGACCCGAGTCATATATTTCACAGAATGACTCAACTCGAGTCACAATTAATGACTCGAGACTCGAGTCATAGCAATTTTTACAAAATCTCTGAGCCCCTGATGGGCCAACCCAGTTCGTTTGCATAGAAAAAAATGAACATTTTTTGCATCAGTGATGATCAACATTTCCGCAACTTTTCTCTTTTGCCCACAACTTGCATAGAAGAAGACCTGAGATTTTGCTTTCAGTCACGCTAGTGCGACTGATACATGCAAGCAAGAACGGCAAGGATAAAGGGAAAGACCAAGCAAGTGACACTTAAAAGTGACTTCCATGCATAAGGAAATGCGAGCTTTCACTGGCAGAAACGTCTGCCGCGATGACATCACCAACAACTGCCTAAATTAGCGCCATCGAGGTTCTGTGTTCAAGCCCACACTGTGGCAACCGGGCTACAAATGCTTCAATTGACACCTTATCGTAGGGTAATGTAGCCTATAATTTTCATATCGTGGTCATGCAAGAGAGCATCACACTTTTACTTTGGGTCGTTTTCAGATACAGTACCAGTAAAGGGATTTAAGATTTTCAGATACATATCTAATCCAAGAATTGCAATGCAATATATAATGCAAACACAACAACCGAATCTTGTTTAAATCCAAATTCCTGCTCTTGTTATTAGCATAATCCCATGTGGCGACGTGATTACATATAACGTTCAATTCTTGTAGCGTTCAATTCGTAGCAGCAGTAGAAGAGTGAACCTAGTCAAGTAATCTCAATTGCTATTAGGCTAAGGATCAAGTAAGTACTTTCCGCGATGGGTGTAAGCAAGGAATCGGTCAGCAAATTTTTAATAGGAAATCGATTTCACGTAAAATTACGCATCGTCAGACCTGAAAATTACAAGCAAAGCTTACGGGTGAAAAGTTGAAAGGCTGAAGTAACAGCAGAGAATAAACAAACTCAAGACTACAATCAAAATTTCGTAACACAAGCTCATAAATCACAACATCTTAACAAACTGTACGGTAGTGGTAGGCGTTACATTCGGCAAACGCCTATCACTAGTACGGTAGTGGAAGGCGTTTTGCCGAATGTAACTATTGAACGCAGACATTTTGGCAGGTAATGCATCGAGACAGTGACTGCTGATAGCGGTAAGCCACGTGGATTTATAGCAATGGTGGGTGAACTGCGGGTCGCCGGCATACTGTATTTTCTGGACCATCAGGCGTATCGGATTATAAGACGCAGCATCAAAAATTGAATGCTAGCTGTTTTTTTTTCATACATAAGGCGCAACGGATTATAAGGCGCATTTAATGAAGCAAAACTTAGATAAGTCAGACTGTATTCAACTTTTTCACAAAAACTCCCGATCGCCGGAGTCGCCATTGGGAGTTTAATTTGTCATTACATACGAGGGAGTTTAATCTGTCACACATGCCTAATCCGCTAGACACGAATAGTACAACATAAAAGTTGTAAGCGTGTTTGATTCGGTTTGCGCAATGTGGTCTGGAGCCCAGCGGAGTAATAGGATCTGTGGCATGTGCTGTCTTCGAACCACATATGCTGCTTGATCTCATCTAACAGTTTTTCGTGTCAGGATTTAGCAGGTTTAGGTGACAACCATCTGGCAACAATGACCATGGCTCTGAGTTATCAATAGAGGTGGACAAAAAGCAGAGTTTGGAGTCCACGGACGGAAGCGGACTCCACATGTTTTTTGTGAAGGGCGGAGTCTAAGAATCCTGTTTGTTGGCAGATCAGAGGAGGAGATCGATTTTTTCTAATTTTTTTGCTAAGTTTTTATGTGCAAACTGATTGTTTTCAAATTTTCTCGGAAGTTTTGTGGAGCTACTTCAAATATGTACTTTGTTGACACAGGATTATTTTAACTTTTCTATGTTCAGTGGTCTGTTTTTGCATCTCTTATGTGTTGCAGTGTAATGAGTGTATGCAAAGTCTAATACTATATAATTTATTAGGTCTGCTCGTTGAAGATGTGGCTTGCCTGCGCACTTACGCACTAGGCTAAAGGGAGATCCCAGTAGCTTTCGTGCTACTAGGGATGTTATGCTCAGCGCGTCGCATGTAGCAGCCACCGCGCTGCTACATCGTCTTCCCGCCTACAACATTTTAGTAATCTTCATGTGGTTTTGTAATAATTACTATAATCTGTTTGAGGTGAGGCAGTCAGTAGGCTACAGCTGAACAATACGCTCATTTGTGGGGTGCCTGTAAAAGGCGGAGCTCCGTAAATAGCGCAGCTTGGTTGCGGAGTTTTGATGACGTAATCGGAGTGGACAAAAGTTGAGTTGCAAAAGGAATAAACAGAAAAAAAGCAAGGGAAGAATATTTAATTGTTGCAAATAAATATGCATGGATGTTTGCGATGTTTAAAATTTATATACATTCACAACTGTTGAAACCTTTTTTGTCCCGGAACCGTTGTGAAACTCAGATAAGCAAAAATTATCAAACTTCAGAATAGACTTCTTTTACCGCAGTGTAATATAACCTCTTGCAATAAAATTATTTTTACTACCGTTTGGTTTTCATTGCTCAACGCAAAATATCGGTTTTAGCGACTCCGGAAACGTCACCAAACCTCCGCAACCAAGCTGCGCTTTCGCGGAGCTCCGCTTTTTCTAGGGTACCATTTGTGGATAACTTACCATCTTAGCCAAACTGATGTTTTGGTGTTTGGTCGAGACTTTTGTGTCTGTAATCAGTCCTGTCGCCACGGGGAGAGAGGCTTTGTTGGGCTTAGCCTCCAAACTCCCCTAACTTGAATCCTGATACACTATAAATCAGTGAAGTTTTTGTCAATTTTTCGAATGAAAAAAATAGCTGTAAAACGCAGGGAGCCATGGCATATGTCACGTGTGTGTCATCACATACGTTACTATTGAAAACTTTCTGGTGACGGTTTTATGTGTGATTGATGGCTACTGTATTTGCCAGCATTCTGCAATGTAGCCTTGGCCTAGACTAGTGTTAATGTACATACAGTATTGTATATTGTTACAGTATGCAGTAATGCTATGCAGTACCAAAACAAGGAAGTTTTTGGTAGCCGTTGATTGTGTCTTGCTTAGAAATGTATCATTCATCATTGGCTTGATCATTGTTGTGTAACAGTAGAGTTATCAAATGTTCATCCAATGTTGAGGTATGGTGAGTGGTGGTTAAATATGCACTGCAATTTGAAGTCATTTATTTCAGTCCTTCAGATTATATTTGTCAGTACACTAGTATTAGCGTTAATAAAGGTGCCCAGCTGTTAGTGAGCAACCTGAAGTTACACCAACCATGAAAAATAACTTGTCTTTCGACAGAAAAACGTTTTATGTGATATTTATGGCAGTGCCTCTTTTGCCTCACGAGGTAAAAGCTATGCTAGGACTATTTTGCCTTAAGTTGAACATGATTAGTTGAAGTGGTTACAAATGCATGGTAAGTACAATACGCTAATACAACAGTTCAGGGCAGGGTTTCCAACCTTTTTTTGACCGTGTACCTCTTCAGCCATTTCGACAGAAGAGCATGTGCCCCTGAAATTTCTTATAATAAAAAAGGCTGAGTAAAATAACAAAAATTAATTAAATTTTTATTAGAATTTTTTGGATTTTTAAAACTACAAACGTAGACTCCATTTTTAAGTCTTAAAGTTAATTTGTTGCAGCTATATAACAAATGTACTCTTGGGGTAAATAAATGTACTGCCATAGGTTGGGAACCACTGGCTTAAGGAGAGAGAGTGAGAGAGAGTTTATTGGCGCAAACATTAAACAATTTCATACAAATTAAAGCTAAGGTGCTGGGACACCGAAAAAACCTGTTAAACAGGTTGTCTCATCGGGCGTCCCTCGACAGTTCCATCAATTCTTATCGTGGTTTAAAGTTCTAAGTTGATGGCTGAATTTTTACGAATTTAATAAGGTTATTGTTTTGAAGAGATTGCAGTCTGCTAGATGATCAACACAGTTGCTTGGGAGTGCTGGGTGGTTCGCAACCGGTATCTATCGTGGTTTGCTCAGTTCCGCAAGGAGCTGAGCATGGCAGAGAAAGTGTAAACCCAGCTAAAGTGAAACTCTGCCCGGGTTTCCATAACCCTTTTGCATCCAAGCAGACAGTTGTTGCTCTGTAGCAGTTCATAGTTTTGTGCCAAGAAGTCAAATCTCCAACTTCTGCAAAAATCAGCCGCTTGAGGAGCCACGCGCACTGTTGTGTACAAGCTTCACAAGTTGTCCAGAAGCATTTCATGATGGTGAAGAAATCCTCCAAGGCGCCAGCCTGCTGCATATGATGGAGAAGAACCTTATCGGTGGATCGTCCCTGTAAAAGAAACAAAGAGACTGTGGCAGCAAAAAGAAAAACAACAACAACAACAAAAAATGAAACAGCAATAAACAGTCAATTCATGCACGCAAAACACACTAGAATCTAAAACAGATGTTGCATTTACAGTATATACTTTTCTGACCAAATCAATGGTACATTATCGTAAATCCAAGTTGTACAGCCCTCACCTTAGCGTCATTTCTTACATCGTATAGGATAATCAACCACTATATTCATTAACCAGTTTGTCTTTTAACTGCCTCTTGAAAGCAGGTAGCGAAATATCATACAAGGAAGGATCAATGGAGTCCCAGATTTTTGGGTGAAGGTGTTTCAGAGATCTTTTGGCTTTGACTGTCGAAGCCATTTGCCAAATGTATCCACCTCGTGTGGCAACACGTGTTGCATGGGAGTGGGCCTGACTTACAGGAGTAAACAATTGATCGAAATTGACAGGAATTCTACCCCAGTGCAACCTATGCATGAACTTGCCTATTTCAAGAATGTATATATCATCAATTTCAAATAAGTTTAACTTTTTATACAATGGTGAGACTCTTGACTTATAAGAGCTATAGGTCATTGCTCTTAATACTTTGTTATGTAAAACATTCAGTCACTTCAAAGCTGTTTTTCCAGTTCCACCCCAGACACCATTTGCAAATTGGAGATGACTATAAGTTAAACTGTAGTAAACTGATCTCAATGCATTATTACTTAGGGGGTATCTTAACCTATAAAACATTGCAACACTTCGGGATAGTTTCATTTTAAGGTTATATATGTCTTCTGTCCAAGAAAGATATTGGTCGATATACACCCCAAGATACTTGGTGTAAAATGTGTGTTTTATTTCAGAGTCATTAATTTTTACTTTAAAATTACAAGATTGACTTGAGTTGCTATTGATAAGCATATATGTGGTTTTTGAGTAATTTATAGACAACTTATTATATCTCATCCATTCA
>Ga0210059_1015618_pt1 | contig 11054 bp, 9 predicted proteins | sample Ectturendosymbi2_FD_188042 | JGI IMG/M metagenome (GOLD analysis project Ga0210059, IMG submission 188042) | Ecteinascidia turbinata endosymbiont from Florida, USA - Sample 2 (SPAdes) (version 2) | ecosystem: Host-associated > Tunicates > Ascidians > Unclassified | place: Key West, Florida... | reverse complement strand
GGAAGGTGTACGTACTGAGGGACAATTGCCCCCCAAGTAAGTATGTTAAAAAGACTGATTTCAAGCCAAACACTGGGATACTCTAGCACACTGGATTTGACCCAGACGTTTGGGTAAACATTTCATGAATTTGCTCATTCCACAACCATATTTCCTTGTTTTTTAGGTTAGCCTACCAGTCTAGGATTTCTAAACACAAAAACTGAAAAGAGTTAGAACTTTTAAATATTTATATAAAACTAATAAAGAAGAGTTAGAACTTTTAAACTACTTTCAAAAATTAACTTTTTCAACAAATTGCCACCCCCCAGAAGGTTCCGCCAGGGGTCCGAAGTAACCAGGCCCCATTTGCTACGCCACTGAAGGAAGGTGACTTCTCTTCTTGAGGTATGCGACACATGCTGTTGCATATTGTAGAAGATTGCTTGCTTAAGTAAAAAATGTGCTAAAGCAGGCGGCTACAGATTTCGTTTTCCGTTGGTCATTCATATTGAATTACGTTAAAGTTGGTTTTGTTTGTTTCAAATGGTACTTAATGCTATGATGTGTCTGTACTCAGTATGCATCACTTTCTCTCGTAGAGTACCTCTTTTATGCAGCAATTTTACTAGCAAACAACTAACATTGTTCAGTCAATTAACAGCAAGTCGCCCGTACTTGGTTGTTGTTGGAGAAAGGCTCCCAATGGAAGATTTTCTGGCGACGGTTCTGCCTAGGCCCGCAGACGCGGGGGGATATTCGGGGGCAGTTACCCCATATCTTTTTTGTGTCCCCCAAATTTTGTTGCGCTCAGAAAAATTTGTTTTAAACATATGATAAAACAAATCTTTTCCCCCGAAAAATGTATTTTGCCCCCCCCAAACCTTAAAACCTGGCTACGGGCCTGGTTTTGCCAAAATTGTGTCTGCAAATAGGATATTTTGTTTTAAAGGCCATTCGACCTCGAGATGTAGCATAACATAATTTTTTTATAAATCTCCATTAGGGGGGCCCCTGTAAGCATTTTTTTGGGGGGAAGAGTTGGGCTGATACGGAACTGATCGCATTTGATGGATACAACGATAATTGTTGTTGGTTTAATCTGAATTGCGCATCCTAAATTCAACAACAGAACGACTTGAATTCAGCTAACATTTGAGGTGGAGAATATTCCGTGACAAAAACTAGCAACAAATTTTTGCCATAAAATGAAAACGCATATTATGTGTCATGAACAGGTTTTGTCTAAAATTAAAAAAGGCAATTTGAATGAAAGCAACTTTTTTTAGAAAAGTCAAGCGTTTAATTGCGAATCGAAAATATACGCAACATTTCGTGGAACATGTGCACTACATAATCTTTGAACACAACAAATATTTTTCCATCGATTATATTTACGCATTCTGAGCACAGCGCCCTTAATATCCATCTAATAATCACTTAGTGCATCGCACCATCATCATGCTTGATTTCACATTAGTCCAAGATTTCCACTGGTACCAGGCAATCCCTCGAGTAGACAGACCTTCTCCCCATTGGCCATTCAGTTGAGCATAAGTACATTCGTTGTGCCACCAAGTACCACCTTGAACGACTGCGCAGTTGTATGACATTCTAAAATGTACAAAAGAGTTGCACAACAAGGCTGAAACACTGATATGTCACGTCTGAGGGGAGCCACAAGTCACTTTGAAAAACATTTGTACCGAATTGTCTGAAATCTGTTCTTCAAAAGCAAAGCTTCGTATTGACAAAATTACTTTGTTTTTACAGTAATTCACCGTGATCTAAATAATTCTATCCTTGTTGCATTTTATAGAAAAAATGAAGTGACCTTGTTTTTGATTAGTTCAAGGTCAATCTGCTTTGAAGTTTGCAGAAAACTTTTTTAAATGCAATGCAGGTACCTTCATTCATCACATTTGAAAGATCATGCAGACATATAATATTGTGAGAATCTAACAGAACTGCATGGTTGCGCATTACGGGTTATATTTAAAAAGAGGTATTTTGAAACGAAAGAATTAAATACTGTACCAAGCCAACGTCGAACGTAACATCCTATTGTTGTGGTCAAGGAGACCTACGATACAAAATGTAACTAGAATGCAAGAAATATTCAAACTATTTATGAAAACTCAAAAGCATATAAATAAAATAACCATGTTCAACGGTTTAGCAAGAATAGTTTGATTCAGGATGTTCAGGTAATGTCAACAGAATATTTTGCATTTCAAAAGTTAGAATCACCACTGGATTTCAAAAGTTTATCGTCGATCTAAAAATAACTAAACAAACAAACTGTACTATTAAGTAAAAGTGATGAACATTTTTCTGTCAGAGAAACTGAGTGATTGGAATCCCGAAAAAAATGTTTTCTGTAAAATGCTTCGTCCCAGCGTAAATGGTCATCACCACTTCAAAGTGTGTAAATCAATGGAAAAAATACAAGTGTGATGGAAAGTACAAAGTAACGTTCGCTCTGTTTGTGGCAAATGGTTTATCTCTTTTTTTTCTGAATAGCTTTTAACTTCCACTCTTCAGAGATTAATGTTCTTACAAAAGCATTATATCTATCATTCAAAAATTACTTGGTGTCCGCCGTGGTGGAAATCACAAGGAAAGCGAATCAACATTTCTCTGCCTTCTTAGCTTTGCAAGTGACTGCTTCTAACCTAGCAGTAAATGCTTATGTGCTGTTCTTTAAACTGGTTTACATCTGCTTTACATAGATTTTTCGATTACGGTATTTAGTTGCGTTGCATTTGCAGATCTTAATAAATTACCAAAATTGCATGACAGAAAATGGGATGTAAAATTATAGGAAAATAAGTCTTTTTAGATTTTGTAAAAAGTGTAAATAGTTTGCTTTGCTTCAGTTAAACCAAAAATTATGCTTTGTTTCAAATTCTGTATTACTGTATTACATTACCCGTCATTGTCCCGATCTACAGTTGCGAAAGCGTGGTTGTTGTTATAGCTCATCGCGTCTCCCGCCGTTCCACGATATTGCGAACACGTGAGCCGGAACAAGTCAGACTTGCCCGCAATTCTGAAGGTTCTGTTTAACAAATGATTTGAGTAAACTTACTGAGTTTGTTTTAAACACACATTATGGACTTGTACAGCTTTTGCATTCCAGTCCCTTCCTTGTTCGTTAGAAAACGTTTACACAGGTCAGATTCAGGTCACAAAGGAAATTTATCGCAAACCATCTGACTGGTTTGAAACAATGACTGTCCTCAAAACGTGCAAAATATGGAAAAATCGAGCACAAAAACCGATTAAAACGATGAGTCCCACTGTAAATTTTAACCTATTGGCAAATTCCGATTTGCTTTGCAAAAATAAATTTTTCTTTAAAGAACGTTTTGTTGCGTTTTTCGCCCTTGAGGCTGACATGCTGTTTAAGAAGTTTTTTAACAAGTTTGCGTTTCGTCTAAATAACGCTTGAAACACACTACACCAGGGGTTCCCAACCAGGGGTACAGTACATGTACCCCTATGGGTAGGGGAAGGTGGGGCACAGTAGGACTAGGGGCACAATCGTCTTTTTTGATTTATTCAAAAAGTTGAAAACGTTGAACTTTAAAGTTTCCGTGGTGATTCAGTCTCATACCAGCCGTAGTACTAAAGTGAATTTTTCCTTGATAGGCAGCCGTTGTTACGAGTTACAGGGCAAGTTGTGTTTTTGCTACCCAAAAGTAATTTATAAAATCGCATTTAGATTTGGGTTTTGCCCACGTTAATCAGCATCTTCTGTTCTGAGTTTTTGTGACGTTGTAGTCAGGGCAGTGCAACATAATTTGATAGTGCAAGATTTTAAATTGTTTTTAAATTGAGTTGGTACTTCTTCGTTTTATTTTTTAGATATGCATGGGGCACATCTGACAAAAAAAATGGGGCACACTCAACACATTGCCCTTAGCTTTGTCTAAACAAGGTAAAGCTTGAGGGTTATACTGGAATGCAGTACAGAATAATTTTAATCTGTGAGCACTTTTAGGTTTATTATGTGCTTGGAGGCACATTGTATTTGTATGGTAAAGCATGAATTTCAGCATACTGCATTGGTTTCATTTAATGTTTGGTAATCATACAAATTTGTTTTGCCTACGGTGATAGTGGGTAATTAGAATGTAAAAAAAGTGGAGAGGCAGTCAGCAAGCGCCTATTTTACATGGGATACCACGTGAACATTATGCAATACATGCAACCAACTTTTTATTGACCGGTCAGGTGTACCCCATGCTCACGTCGAGTGTGACCCAGGCATTGGGCACACTCGACAGAAAAAGTACCCTTTTTAAATTGATTGTAAAATTTTTTCTAAAGGGCGGTGTTTTCATGTTTTGGCATTACACAGGGTGACACAAAAAAAGGTCATCACCTAAACTTGAATAACTTTTGAAATAATTAATCAATTTTTTTTATTTTTTAGATTTACCGAGTAGAATTAATGTTCTATAAGTCTACTAAATTTGACCTTCGAGATGCTATGGACTACTGAGCAAGAGATATTTATAGTTGAGGCATATTTTCGGCAGAAGTCTATCCACGCAGCTCAATTGCAATTCAAAGAACGGTTCGGATTTCTTTAATTCCCTGTCCACTCAATGATCTACAGATGGGTCAACAAGTTCAGAACCCATGGGACTGTGCATAACTTCAATCGTAAAGACACTAACAGACAATCACACTCTGGACGACCGAAATCATCAAGGACACCACACAATGTTGCTGCTGTCAGGGACTCTGTTGTCCACAGCCCAAGCAAGTCTGTGCGTCGGCGAAGTCAGGAGCTTGGAATCAACCGGGAGTCCGTGCAGAGAATTTTGGTCGCAGATCTCCACATGTATCCTTACACGAGACAGATTAAACAAAAGCTTACACCTGACGACATGAGGAAGCGAGTGATCATGTCCCAGTGGTTTTGCGACAAGATTGACGCTGTGCCAGACTTTCTTGACAATGTCTGGTTTTCGGACGAGGCACATTTTTTGTTGTCAGGTCACGTGAACTCTAAGGACAACATCTTCTGGGGTAACACACCCCCTGAGCACTGTCTGCAAAGGCCATTACACTCTGTGAAGTGCACTTTCTGGGTTGCTATCTCCAAACATGGCATCATTGGATCATTCTGGTTCGAGGACGACAACGAGCGGTCTGTGACAATCAACACCGAGCGATTTGTCCAGGTGCTTGGCAAGTTCTGGACAGCACTTGGTTGACGGAGAGGGGTCGTCAGGGTCCTCCAGTGGTTCCAGCAGGATGATGCCACTCCCCACTCCTCAAACGAATCATTGGCATGGCTTCAGCAGCGTTTCCCTGACCGACTGATCAGCCGCAGGTGTGACCCGCAGTGGTCACCGCATTCACCGGAATTGAACCCCCCAGATTTTTATCTGTGGGGATACCTTAAGGACAGGGTGTATGGCAACAACCTCCAGACTATCCCTGACCTAAAGGCAGCAATCACAGCAGCAATAAGAGCGATCCCAAGGGAGGAATGCGGCAGGGTCATCGAGAACTTTGCCCGCCGGATCCAAATGTGCCTGCAGCGCCGGGGAGCTCATTTAGAACACATTTTTGAGCGCCAGTGAAACAAAGAGTTTTTGTAGTACAGACTTGAAACTTTGGAGATGTCTGCTACGCAGGCTTTACCTAATGTAGCTGAAGTTTTGTGTCAATCTAAATAAAATTTTGGACGTTATTCGATTTTTGGTGATGAACGTTTTTTTGTGTCACCCTGTATTATGTATATAGAGTTGCTTTATTGTGTGACAAATTCTAAGCTTGTTTGGACTTGAAATAAAGTAGCAGTGGTTGAAAATGCAAAAAAAGTGTCGACTGTACCCCACCTTCCCCTACATTTTCCTATCTGAACGGGTACATTTATTGTGCGCAGCCCTAACAAAGTACCTTTGAGACATAAAAACGGAGTTTACCTTCATAGTTCTAAAAATCAAAAAGTTCTATTTAAAATTCAGTGAATTTTTGTTATTTTACTCAGCCTTTTCGTCATAGGAAATTTTGGGGGTACCTGCTCATCTGTCAAAATGCTGAAGGGGTTCATGGTCAGAGAAAGGTTGGTAAACCCTGCACTGCACAGTGCACACATCTCCAGTGATCACCAAGAAATATTCTTTCGAATCTCACATCCCTCAAATCTTACTAACATCAGAACGCGCACGAGCGTCCGTCGGTCTAATATAGCATTTATCACAAAAGTTTTGCAAAGGTGTTGCCAAAGAAAATGGAACAGCAAATATTTTTCGACAGAGGAAACTTCCTCAGCGTAAAAATGCCAGTTTTTTTAAGGCCAACAAGCTTGAGACGAGGTTAGAAAAAGGCCAAAACGCCAAAAAAATTATGAGGCCAACCAATAAAAAACAAGGTCAGATTTCTAAACTTTGGCCTCTAAAAGGCCAATATGGCAACCCTGCTCATAAACGCTTTTGTTTCAAACAAGATGTTATATTTAAGACCTTCGGTGCGGGTTAACATATATTTTTATATAAATATAGACATATCATTCGTTCAAATTCACCGGTTGCGAAATAACATACATATATATATATCATTTACTTTGCGACTTGTCATCTGGTGAAAATAACAACGCGATAACCTTTTTCACACTTCTTTTTTGTAACGAAAATTTCCACAAATGATTTTGATACCTAGACACATTAATCCTGAAAATTCCATGGAAATTGACCAAAAACTTTTTGATTTATGAAGTTTTACATCAAACCATTTTGCTAGGCCTAGGCTACACGACTTTTTCCAAAACACTTAGGTGGTAACAGTTGATTCGTAAAACACAAAAACGTTTTTCGTACTCATTTCGTTGCAATGAAAATTTACGATAATGTTCTCCATGCCATACCCGCGTAACCCTTGAAATTTTCAGGTAATATGAGCAAGAACTATTTCAGTTATGCAGTTTGGTATCCAGCAACATTTTGCTAGGCCTAGGCTACAACCCTTTTTGCAAAACACTTAGGTCCTGACAGTTGTTGCGTATAACAAGATAACTTTTTTGTACTCGTGCATTTGCAAATAAACTTTCGACAAATGTTGTTCATTTCTATACACATCATCCCCGAAAATTTGAAGAAATTGTGCCGAAAACCTTCGGAATTATGTGCCTTCGTATCGGAACTACTCAATCGCCTACTAAGCTACAACACTTTATCCTGTTCAACAGGGATGAGAAGTTGTTATGTAAAGCACCGTAACTTTTTTGAAAGCAGTTTTTTTGCAACAAAAAATTACAAGAATATTCTTCTAACATTTATGCAACGTTTCTGAAAAGTTGTGTTCAATTCATCAAGTACTCTCCGAATTATTTATTTTTGAATAGAGCAACCGACTCTGTTCACAGTGCATCGAACTGCTGTTGCTGCGTGTGCAACGCACTTACCTAAGCAATTTGATTTAGGTTGAGTAAGTTGTTGCGTAGAAAACAATAACTTTTTTCATGCTTAGTCTTTTGCAAACAAATTTTGCACGAATGTTCTTCTTGTAAAAATGCATCTCAGCTGAATGTTGTAGGTCAATCAGACAAGTACTTTTTCAGTTATTTAGTTTTGAGTCTAGATGTTGGGTAAAAACAACCCAAAAACCGTCCGCACCAGTTGAATAACCGCGCGGAATTCACGCCGCACCGAAGGTGTTAAGTCATAAAATACGCAGAATAACAAAATATCTGCTGCATAATAAAGTATAGTGAACAAAATTACTGAAAGCTACGAAGAAACACTTTTCTCATACGAACCCATATTCCGCCCAAGCTGAATTACTGTCGAACCCTTGAAGCTCAATGCGAAGTTTGCATTGCTTGTTTTCAGTGATTTTATGAAGTTTCTCAAGACCTGAGACATGTTATTGGAGTTTAGGGATTATAAATATGTCATCATACGAAACGTTAAGCGATAACACTCAACGATTAACTGAAATTTCAGTGTCAATGCTTACGCAGACGTAGTGCGGGCTTTCCTTAGGTTTAAGTAAAGTTTTGAAGCAAATGAAGCTGAGAACTCAAAGTAGAATGCAAGCTGCCAACACCTTTGCACCAGTAATGGTAGCGAAACCTCTCAACAAATTTATTAGTCTCTAGAGTCTAGAGGAAAGTCGGGTTAGTTGACGCATTTTTTATTCTGTAGCTTGTAGCTCCTATGTATTTTTTTCTAGTAAGCTTAATTTTATACAATGCTAAGTTCAACCTTTTTCCTCGGGCCATGCTTTGTTTCAGAGTGAAAAAATGTCGGCAATTGACATTTCCGGCGCTTTACAAAAACGGTCATGAGTTGAGTCAACTAGCATTAAGGAAGGATTAGTTGACTCAACCTGTTGGTTAGTTGACCCATTTTGAATAAAATCATAGTAAAAAGTATTGCATATTAGCAAAGAAAAAAACAATCGTGACGGGCAAATATAATAACTGATTTCAACTTTTAAAGCAAACGAACGAAGGTTTATTCATCTGTCCATTCACATTTTACAGCCCATCCGGTAGAATCCAACGGCGCCTCTGCTAGCATAGATTCATTATTAATATCAATACAACAAATTGACATTACTCCCAAAGAAATACTCCGTAAGCTCCACAACCGTTAACCACTATAGTTGAGAAAGGTATTCAGCGTTCTTTAAAAATTGAGATGTTGCTTTGCTTCATAAGGAAGTTTTGCACTACGTTTCAGTGAGTCAACTAGGACGACCGCCACTGAGTCAACTAACCTTTCGGTGCCTTAAATCAGAAAAATGTTAGCCTATAATTTTCTGCTGTGAAATAAGTTACCAAAATTATATGAAATGTGGAGTGATGCTTCAGCGATAACCTGCCAGAAATATTATTATATACATACACATACAAGAGAAGATACAATCTTACGAATTAACTCCAGCACAATTTACTTTTTTGGGTCAAGAACATACTTTACCGGATAACCTTTCGGCCCTTCCATAACGACACGCCAACTTTACGTGGCTGTCATTATAGAATGTAAGCAATGAAAAAATGGAATATCTTTTGCGCCTTCACGCATGGCTGGTTAGATACCGGCGGTGAGTCAACTATATTGTTGAGTCAACTAACTCGACCTTCTCGTAGCTGTTGGGGCCGTCCATAAATGACGTCACACTATTTTGGGCAAAAATCTACCCCCTCCCCCCTTGTCACATTTCGTCAAAAGTATTTAACCCCCCTTCAAATATAACGTCACAATTTGCAACCCCCCCTTACATTTGCAATTACAAATTTCCATCTATTTTGTGTCTGCCTAGACAAAAATTTTCATCTGTTTTATAGATTTGATTTGTGCACGTTGTGGCAAGACCAACATTCTATTCGTAAAACGTCGAAAATACTGCACACATTGCTGTGCAAAAATTAAGCAGCAAAGTGTTTTCTACTTTGTTGAAGACCGAAACGAATAAATTACGTTGTGCGAATGCTGGCAATGACTGATTGCAGTTATAGTCCTGTGCTTGGATTTACCGTAGTGGCCGCTTTGCAATATTGAAGCAAAAACAAATCATAGGAACTTTTTGCAGAGTAGTCTATCTGCAAAAACGATTTCACAATACCGCACAGAAAACAAGTATGGCGTGCAAATGCAACACAGGACGGTAAATAACTCTTTGAGAAACGTTTAATGGTGGTTTCTGCATAGGCTAAGATAAAATGAATTTTTCTGAAAACTGTTTCCTTCGAGACCGGCGCGTGACTTACGGGAGGCTTCACTTTTCGTTGAGATCTGTCCGTAGTAAACACCGAACCACAGACCAAAAAAATGAAACAATCACAGTGGACTTTTGAGGTCCACGACTGCTTATGTTTTTCACAGAGGTTACGGCGTTTCAATAAACTGTTGCAACTACCGAATGGTTATAAGTCAGCGACACTCAACGCAAACACCCACTGGTCTGCAAAATAAAACAAAACTTCCTACTACAGAAAACAAACGAATCACTGAAATTGTTGGGTCACATGTAATATTTTTTGAATTGAAGTCAAGCAAGATATAACACATACAATTCAACAATCGATTAGCTGACTTCTCGTAATTTCAAGAACCGCGTTGTGCCGGTTGGATACCTTCACTGGTTCCAGCTATCCGTATCTGTTGAAAACGAAAGTAGTAATGTCTTAAGCCAAGCTTCCCCCACCTAAATGTTTACTTAGCTTCATGCATTTTCCCATGGAGATAAAAAATGTTCAGTTATGGTGTAAACTGGCATTCCACTACCAGTGCAACTTTTTTCTGGAATTATCAATTCACTTATATCCAGATTACCTTCATCTTGCCACTCTGCACTTTTCACATTCTCCGCATTTGCAATGATTACCAAAGACATATTCTAGTTTTACGAAAAGACTAAGACACCACATTCGTAACAGACTCTGTTCGTACCTAGGGCTGAAAGGGGCAAAGGGTGTTAGGCACACGGGTTTGGACTTTTAGCGTCCACACTGCAATAGATATTGAGGAGTGGTCCGTTATCAACGTGGTCTGTTACGAACGGGTCTGTTATGAACGGGTCTGTTATGAACGGGTCTGTTATGAACGGGTCTGTTGTGAACATGGTCTGTTATGAAAGTGGTCTGTTTTGAACAGGTCTGTTATGAACGTGGTCTGTTTTGAATGGTTTGTTATGAGTGGTCTGTTATGAACGGGTCTGTTTTGAATGGGAACCATTTTGAAGCATCGTTATGTTTTTATGAGTCACGAGTTTCGAACTGTTTACTGTAACCGCGTTCACGTCAAAAGCCCCCTCATACTGAAGGTGGTGGTGGCAATTGCATATGTTGCAACAATTCTGACCTCAAAAATAAAAATGTAAATTGTAGGAAATGATTCTGAAGTTTTCAGGATGAGTGGAAAGCTTAATTGACAATGCACCTCCAGATAGAGATGGAAGGAAGGATGAAACCCGCTTTAACCTTCAGGTATTCCAGAGCTAGCCTATATTGATTTGCTAGAAATTAAGAATAAAACTGTGGAATGCTTTCCAAGCAGCTATAAAATCCTGCACAGAATCGGGCGTCGAAATCTAACACTGTTTTG
>Ga0210059_1015617_pt1 | contig 11054 bp, 8 predicted proteins | sample Ectturendosymbi2_FD_188042 | JGI IMG/M metagenome (GOLD analysis project Ga0210059, IMG submission 188042) | Ecteinascidia turbinata endosymbiont from Florida, USA - Sample 2 (SPAdes) (version 2) | ecosystem: Host-associated > Tunicates > Ascidians > Unclassified | place: Key West, Florida... | reverse complement strand
CCCAGATTTTCAAAAGCTAGTTAATAGAATGGAAAACCAGTTGATCTATTAAAGTGTTTCTATTAAATTGTTTTGAGTAACACTTGTTTTGTTCGTTGTAAAACTTGCTTTGTTGTTTTTGTATTAACACTCCAAACAGAATTTGTGGCTCTCTCGTAGTTCTGCATTTCCGCACGTGGCTCTTTTATTGAAAACTTTGCCCACCCCTGTTCTATGCCATACAACCTAACCGTAATCCAAATGGCAAACCTGTGTCTGATTTTCAAAACTTACTAAAAAAGTACTGTAGCTTACATCAAAAGTTTTCCCATAAAAAGAGTCGTCTCTATTAGCAGAGCCGAAACAACAATGCTGAGAGCCCAAACGACAACCACTCGCACAGCAGGAATTCCCACTTGACCAGGTTCATTGTACCCAATGCTAGTGCCACGAACTCCGTGTTATAAGTGCACAAAGCCAGATACACTACAGTTCAAATGGAAAAATGACCACAGCAGGGCTATACCTCTCGCGGCAAAATACACACTATTTTTCTTTTTTTCCGATTGAAAGTGCACAACATGTGATGTTATTTTTATGGATTAGGTCACAAAATGACAGGGTGTTTTTGTTTGGAAGTGGCTATAGGTCTGCTGGCGGTGACACGGTTAGAATAGAACGCTGAATTGCAACATCAGCAGCACTGTCATGGTAGTCATGTTGACGTGTCTTACTGTGTAAATGGTTTTCGCGTTGACTATGGCCATGATCAAGCACCTTTCGTTATAGTAGTAGTGGTTGCACTTTTCATGGTACAGTAGAACTCGTCTCATTCGTCATCGTTTATTTCGTCAATTCGTTAAATTCGTCACTTTTTCGTCGGTCCCAGCAGAATCCATATTTTTTGTGTACATTTCTGTTCGCCTAATTCACAATCGCCTAATTCGTCAGTTCGCTCAATTCGTCACCTCTTTCTATCCCTTACAAGCGTTTTGTTCGTGTAATTCGTCATTTGCAGTTTCGCTTTAGATGTCTAAGCAGTCGGTACGTGTGGGAATTCAAACAAATTAAGGATCTTTACATGAGAATTGCTGCGCCTCGAAATTTGTTTATCGAATTTATACACGAGGTGCGAAGCGCGACCGGACTGCCCATTGAGAGAACGTGGAAATGTTTACTAAAGATTTGAATGGGGCTTGATTAAATGGAGGAGTCCAAATGTAGCAGAGGATTTAATTGTTGTATTCAACCATAACGTTATAAACTTCTATTTTACTGCAAATAAGAGCACTAGTTACTATTGTTGAAGTGTCTCTCGCTCTGTAACACACAAGCACGAGCGGTGAATCTGATTCACGTTGTCCTATGCGATGATGAAGGCGTTACTCAGGCTCGCGGCTGTTAGAGACACGAAACAGGCAGGAGAGTTGAGAGGTGACACTGTGCCCTTTATTGCCTCGAGTTCTGCACTGGTTTTAATGATGCAAAACGGCAGCATTTATCGACCATTAACACAGACGGCGACTTGTCTTTTACGATTATACAGCAGCAAACATATCGCAGTAAACAATTAATGGATCAGTCAGACGACAAATCGCTCATGGCACTACTGACGAAAAAAGGACAAGTAAGGTTCCGCGAGATCGTAAATACATGCACAGAAAGGCGAGCAGAAAAACGCATTCAACGAACGGCGTGAATATTGAGTCACGTGTTACGTAAAACGCTGTGTGAACATGTGAACGGTTTGTGCCCAGTCGGATGGCTCAAAGAGCAGTCTATTACAAAGCACTGGCTCCAGTCCGTACGTACTTGTCCATATAGTTGGGCCACCGGCCGCAACACTATGATAAAGTATACGAGCTTCTATGATATAGTTTTCACCCGTTTGCATAATTCGTCACTTCGCCTAATTCGTCGCTTTTTTCTAATCCTCTTGAGGTGACGAATTAGGCAAATTCTACACTTATATTTTTATTTATTTTTTCAAAAGTTTCCAAACTTTGTGGTCAGATTTGTGGTTAGGTTTAAAACCCTTTAAGTCCCGCGCCCGCCAAAATTTTAGCGCAGGTTTGCAACACTGTGACTCGCCATCCGATTGATCTGGAAAGCTGTTCAAACCATCTACGGATTCAGCAAGTCTTCTAGTTGAGATTGAAAAAAAAATATTTCTGGGTTTGGGGTCCTCTGAGGGGGATTCACAAGTGGGGGTGTTTTAGTCTTTTTATGGCCTATTTTACCCATCCTGGACACCAATCCAACATGCCAACATTTGGCCAATTTTTTTTTTTCGAAACTAGGCTATCTTACGTGTCTTTGGAGCCCTTGATTGTCTTTCTAGCATATCTGGATAAAAAATTATGCCACAAAAAAACAAAAAGTGGTCAAAATATCTACCCATACAAAAAGAAACCTGGGTTGAATAACACCCCGTTTGTATGCGGCCATAACTCGCCGTTAGAATAGGTTAGAGAGCTGTTCAAACCCTCTAAAGATTCGTGAAGACCAGTAGTTTAGACTGCAAAAAATTTTTTTCAGCTTGAGATGTCGGGTTTTTGTTGATGTTTACATATTGAGAGGATGTTTATGCATATTTGTTTGCATTTGGATAATAACGTCATATCCTGGGAGTCGAAAAATCTATCAGATTTTGTGACTCGAAGTTTCTTTGGATTCTAGGCTACAATTCGAGTCTTTAGAGGGTTTGATGGAGTTTCTACCATTTCTGGTTCAATAGTTATGACCAAACTTCCGCAAATTAATTAGGGAAATCCGCTGAAATTACTCAGCCATATCCTCAATGATTTCGGGTCTTCTGGCCCTAACTTGGGCACCAGTAACGCCAGGAAGTCGATCTAGGCCTCTAAAGCTTCATATTCCAGCATAGAATACAACCAAACTTTGAGCCACAATTTCGGCCGATTGTCCGGGTGATGACGTCAAAATAGAACAACAAAAAAAACCTAACCTTTTTCTAACGACACACACCGAAAACCCCAAACCCAAATCTCAAAAGTTTTTTTTACAGTGCAAACTACAAGACTTCACGAATCGTTCGAGGGTTCGAATAGCTCGCTAGCATGTTCTAGCGGCGAGTTAACGCTATTGAAAATGCCGCCAGTTGGAGACTCAATGCATTTTCTGCAATTTTCTGATTTTGGGGTACAATGTTTTTTTTGGGCCATAACTTTGGTTCCAGACATGCTAGACGGTCAATCAAGGGCTCTATAGACGTGGCTGATCGTCTAGTTTCCAAAAGAAGTTTGACTCAAAAAATGGCTCATTGTATTGGCGCCCAGGGCCGGTTAAAGTGGTTCAAAAATTCAAAAATATGCCTTCTTTGTGACGTCACCAAGAGAAAACCCCCCACCCAAATCAAATAATTTTTTTAAATCGAAACTGGTAGACTTGTTGAATCCGTGAATGGTTTGAACAGCTCTATAGCTATAGTAGCTGGCAAGTTATAGCATTAAAGCTTTTTAAACCAACCCCAAAATCCGGGGATTTGAAGGATTAAGTGTTAGGTTTAGGTCTAACTCTAAAGGGTTAGGTTTACTGCGTTTTTACCAAGCGTAGTACAGTTTACTGCACACTTGTAGTGAGATTAGTGTCATGTTACAGGCGACAGATGAATAAGTTTTCAAAAATGAAGGTCCACTGGTGGAACTATAACTACTGCCTGTTTGCTGCTTATTTGGCCAGCGTCGCAATCGGATACGGGTGGATATCGGATACTAAATTTCAGAAATTTTCGAATAAGGATTGGATATGGATATGCAAAAGGGTTTTTCGGATATGGATCAGGAATGAAAAAATCAATATCCGCTCACCTTTGCTGCTTATGCTAGGCTGCACTATAGCCACTGGCGTATTAACCGTAGTAGCAAATGTAGCCATTGCTACAGGCCCGGTGGTCCTTTCTTTGTTCTTTTTGTATGTATGAAATTTTTTCAGTCCATGAAACCATATTTTTGCTAAATTTGCCAAAATCAATTAAGCGAATATTTTCAAGTAAATGCTTTTACTTTTGCATTAGACTACTGTGAATTGAAAATTAAAGTATTTTACAGTCACTTGCAAAAGAATGGGGCAACCGAAGCACAGTAGTAGTGTAGCAGTCGCGCCAGCGCGACCCATACAAGTGAGCAAAGTCGGCCAAAGCAAGAAGGGAAAGACCAAGCAAGCGACACTTCTAAGTGACTTCCATGCACATGGAAGTAAGAGCTCTCTTTGGCCGATTCGTCTGGCGCGGAGTTAACATAGATGACGTCACAATCCTTCCCGAGGTTCGAGGATCAATCCCACACTGAAGCAAGACTCAACAACCGGGGAGTTCCGTTTCAGTAGCCAGGGGTGCCGAGGGGGCCGTGCCCCCAATTTCTCTAGGTGTTTTTTACGTTTTGCACTTCGAGAGGCGGTATCCCACATCAAATACTGTTGCTCGCTTGAAGTCAAAATATAGGCTATTCCACCCCTTTCAATAATTTTCGGACTGGCTACCAGGGTTGCGGTGTGCGGAGATTTTGGGTGTAGTCGGATTCCTAACAACACTGAAAGTCGGATTTTCTTTGTCCGACTCCAACTCCAGATATCCAATTGGATCATTTTTTAAATCACACTCTTAAATTGGAAATTCCTGTTGAAATGGTACAATTTCTTTTGAAACTTTTGTTGCAACAGAGATTTCTTGCTGTGCACCACGATTTCCATTGATTTTAAACAGCTAAATTTCATTTCCTTTTCGTTGAGTCAGAAATTTTGGAAAGGCTGGAGTCGCAAATTTTGGAAAGGTCGTAGTCGGATATTTTACCTTCGACTCCGCAACCCTGCTTGCTACGCTACTGCACTCAAGCTATGAGGCAAAATTGCAGCAATATCCGGATATTGATTGATTGTTGGCCTATTGTTATGAATGGCATTCTTTTGCGTATTATTGCATCACTGACTTGTTCTATAAGTTATGTCACCTTTTTGGTACAGTAAGCCTCGATTAATTTGGATTCAATTTGACTGATTATCCAGTTTAGGCGAAGATCCTGATTTATCGAAGATGGTTGTTTCTAGCCTGACGTCAGTGGCGTACGCAGAAAATTTTCATGGGGGGGGTTTCATTCAGTGGCATACGTACGTATGGTGTCATTTGTATTGGGTGTGCGTTGTTTGTGACGTCATATTCATGTTTTCCAAACCAAAGTTTTGGCGAAGTTTGCGCTGATAAGCCATAACAGACAAAATCAAGGCAATTGTTTAGGATAAAGTGAACTATCGCGGAACACATCTTAACATGCGTAGTGGGCGAAAGGTCGACAAAAAGTGATGAGATGGTTTCTGGATGCAGATGATAATCCAGATTCTAACCAAAACCTAGTTATTACTTTATGGCCCATTTACAATGTTCCTTGAAATTTGCATGCAAGTTCATTCTGTGGTATTTCCATTTAGTTGACAAATTAACAAGCAAAAAGTATGCGAAAAAAATTAATCCCCTTTGCGCAAGAAATAAAGTTTTTGTAAAAGATCAAGCTCAAGGGGGGATTTTTACCCCAACACCCCTTGCGTACGCCTTTGCCTGACGTCATCTCAGCACTGCAATATCGGTGAAAATCACTTTGATTGTAGCCTACACATTAACGACCCAGCAGTAGACTTTCGCAGGGGCAAAACGAATTTGTTGATGTATTTGCAATGGCAGCCTTCATGTACATTAGACTAGTAACCGCCACATCCAGGCAGTTACGAACAAGTTAAGTTCATAATCTTAGATTGCTTGCCTGCGAAAAAATCTGGGATTTTGGACTGACGCAGAGGTTTCTGCGACTGGTCCATAAGCAGTCGCTCTATTTGGAAGGTAATGCCTTCCAGACATCTTCCTGAGTGCAACACACTCAACACTGAGCAATAGACTGAAACCGCGGTGCGTGCGGCGTGTCTAGAGGGTTATGTTCAACGTAATAGGTTACAGTGGCGGATCCAGGGGGGGGGCAGTTTGGGGCAACCGCCCCCCCAAACGTCTGTGGCGCCCCTTTAAAATAGCGCCCCTATGATACAAATGCGCCCCTTTTGCTGCTTAACGAAGTAGAAAAGAACTTTAAAATATTCTAAACAAACAATGCTTTACACTTCGTTGAACTTCAAGATTCACGTGCCGGACTTTGACCCAGCCTCTTGTCGACTGGAATCAACAATGCTATTCTTTCGTAATAATACCACTATTCTCTTATTTCTTCACCGCGTGAGAAATGCTCAGCAATTACAAACGCGGTCACTTTCGTCAGCACATTTCTGGACTTGCCGCTGAGCTGTGCAAATGTACTTTTGTTACAAGTTCATTTATAATGCTTGATGGTAGCTTTGAAAGGAAAAACAGCAATGAAAATAAGAATGTAATGGAAAACTTATAACTAACGTACGATTCAGGAAGCTTGCAAAGCCAAAAACCAGTTTCACGTATGCTACCAGTGCAGCAGAGGCGTAACGAGGTTAGATGGCGCCCGGGGCAAGAATCAAGTTTGGCGCCCCCATGTTCGAACCTGAGGTCTTTCGGAAGCAAATGTGCTGTATTGAAGAAAGTACATGTGATACTGTTGGGATTTTCGGCGCCCCCCGCAGTGACGCGGTGCCCGCATAGTGATTCAGCGCCAGGGGAATTGTGTCCCCTTTCCACCCTCGTTACGCCCCTGCAGTGCAGTCCGTGATTCCGGAGTAGATCTGCATGGTACCAGGGGCGTAACGAGGTTAGATGGCGTCCGGGGCAAGAACCAAATTCAGCGCAGCCATATTTGAGCCTGAGGTCTTATGGAAGCAAATTTACTGTATTGAAAGAAGTATTTGTGACACTGTACGATTGTTGGAAATTTTCGGCGCCCCCCCGCAGGCATTCGGCGCTTTTTTTGAACAGTGTCACATCTTTTTTATAATCTGGACTAATAGGATTGATAGTTTTTTCTTGACATCAGCAGCCCAATGTTCAAATATATGAAACCAGGGACGCTGGAGCAGCGGTAGGGCAGGAGGGGGAAATAAAATAGTTGAGTGCTGTGGAAACTTATAAAAAACAAAACAATCATTGCCAGTTATGCTTGTTTCTGTTCAGCATCAATTTGACCTCAATAATAATAACAGAAATTACAGAAAACCATTCCGAATTTTCTGGGTGGGCGCATAACCTCAGTAAATCTACTTAAATTCGATCTTGATAGACAATAAATTACCTATGATACTATTATGAAAAGGCACATCCGCCCCATTGCTCCTCTTTCGAAAGGGCAGGTATCTGGGCATGTGATTTGTCCATTTTTTCCGTGGAAGCACTGTTGCGTGCATAGTACAGCGAGGGCATTGGAGCATAAAGTGAGAGTGTTGGAGATGGAGAAAAGCTGCAGATTGTACTGTAGCAGCTTTATCTAATGGTTCATACTGGTAACTTCATTTCGGATGCTGAAAAAGAGCAACCATCACAGAGTATTCCCGCGCCGCGGTAAATTTGTCAAGCATTGACCGGTCCGCGGTTAGAAAAAGATTGGGGACCACTGCCTTAGGGTATATCTTTCAAATATTTGTTTTTAGATAAAACATTTTTGGGACAACAACAGTGTTCTCAGTTATGTGTAACCTGTGAAAAACTGGGCCCATCTTCTTGGACTCGCTTCAAACTTTTTGTGAATTATGATATAAAGCGATTTTAAACTATTGTGATTCCATGAAAGATTGCATAGTTCGACCATCAAAATTGTCACCTTTTAGCCTACAAAAGATAACCACGTTTATGTGATATCCAACGATTTTCACAAAGAACCTGGGGTATTTAACAAGTGAAGACGTTTTGGCGCCTCCCTATTTGACTACCCCCCAAACGCTTGGTCTGGATCCACCACTGATTTAATCAGAGCCTGATTAAATTTGTCCACCACTGATACGTTATGCCCGTGTATGACGTAATAATCGTCTCTACGATTACCTGGATGTTGCGTGCGGTTCAGGTCGTTGCTATCATAATTCTAAATGTTCGATGGTGATCGTGAGAACGCTATTGTTCCGTGTAAAAGCTGGCGAATCTTTCCTAGAGACCAGTCAGTGCACTTAAAAGCACACAACAGAACGGACACGCGGAAAAATCTGGATCACGATATGTGAAAGAGCAGATTTCATCCGGTATTGGCGATCGAAGATCCGGGTTAAAAAATTCGGATAAACCGAAGATTTTTACAAAGAAAAACGTTAGAAATCATTCGTAGCACCAATTTTATCCTGTTTTGGCGAAGACCCGAATTAACCGAGGTTTACTGTACTTTTAAAATGATTTGGCATCTGTTCACCAGCCACTTGGTAGGCTACTTGGAGTCTATTCTCGTACAGTGGAAAATGATTTGCGCATTTATTTATCTCTCATAGTGACCCGCTGCAGTGGAGAACGGTCATTTTCTAAACTTAAGATTGAACGGAGCACCACCAGTGGCGATTCTAAGGGGGGCTCTAGGTGGGCCATGACGCCTAGATTTTTGGCTGGCCGCCAGTTTGGCCTTCCTCATTTTTGTGCTTAATTTCATGTTCAAGATCATGTTGACATATACAGCAGATAACTTTCAGCGAACAATACAGTACTTCAAACCAGTGGTTCCCAAACTTGTTCAAGCCATAACCCAAATCAAGGTAGAGATTGTCTGTTGGGCCTACCCTCAATACTTCGCAGTGATGGCTCATAATTCAGAATAACATCGTGGTTTTGGTTCCGCGTTACCTCCGAGAAGAATCGCATATTACCCCTAAGGGGGAATTTACCCCCAGTTTGGGTACCACTGCTTTAAACGATAAGCCCTCTAGCTTGCATTCAATATTTCCCAAATGCATGATAAACTCGGTTGTTCTTGACGGCCGGGTATGGGAGTTGTTTATGACGACACACATCAGTACACCATGTGTAGTTGCTCGGATCCCGCGTGAAATTTTTTCAGATTGCGGTCGTGCTGTTGAAAAATTCATTTAGAAACTAAGAAACAGTCGCATAGTTAGGAAGATTGATCTTCCGTGCACTTTCATGTGAGGTGGAATTGGGTTATACTGCTGTCAACAGATTGTTGCTTACCCTTGTAGCTAAATGTTTGTGAAAGCATTAAGAATTGGCGTCAATTAACTTATCTGAATATATCCTGATAGCAGTCGTGTGTTCTGTTGCCGTATGTATATGACTAGGTAACTGGTTTGTGACTTCAGTTTAAGTCCACCCAAACATGTTCATTGGACTTTGTAAGGATTTTCTGTAACGATTCAGGAGTGATTCTTTCCGGGAGGTCAAACATTTATATCAGAGGAACACTTGAAAGAATTTGCAAATGTATATTCGATTAGTGAAAATGATTTAAAACATTCAATAACTTTGGCAAAGGATTTGCTTCGGGGAAGAAGTCGCAGCTGCCTACATCGCCCGAACAATTTCTTTCATTTATAGCTCCTTAAAAAGCTATGTTTGATTGTTCCTAATAGGTGTTAACTCTTCCCGCTACGAGTGCTTCATGCGACAGAAGTTTTACAAAAATGAAATTATGAAAAATGAAAGAATGAGTTATATTGTCCTGCTTTCAACTGAATAGGTACGAGAAAAAACGTTTTCAAACCCGCAACAGAAGGCATGATGTTTGGAACATTTATTTACAACTCAGCAACAAAAGCATGACGTGTACCACAGAAAAAGCACGTCCAGGTCAGTGTTCCCCAAACCTTAAACATGGCTACGTCGGGCCTGTCTGAAGCAATCGATACTTTTGCATGAGAATTTATTCCGACCAATGCAAGTGCCGTCCCCCATTATGTTTGGTCCCCGGTTGCTGCATACATCCGATATTGTATTTAAAAAATGTTTCCCCCTCTTTGTGGTTTTTGCCCCCCAGCTGCGAAGTCCTGGCGACGGGCCTGTGCATAACTTCATCAAAATCATAATTGAGGTGCGTTGCCACCTCTTGTTGGGGGGGCATCGAGGTAAACGGAAGCAGGAATATTCGAAACTGTGAGATACAACGTTATTTTGTGTCTGTTCAAACTTCCTGATACAAATACATCACGAGCTCGGATTGCTTAATTCAGAAAATTCAAAACAAAGGCACGAAACAACAAAATAGAGCGGGCAGCTACCTCCTAGTGACGACAACCCTGATGAAGACGTGATTGCAATCTATTGCGAGGCGTGTCGAATTTTTGTATCAAACATGCCATCGTGCTCAGCATTACCAGAAAACGCGTAACAGTTGCTACTTAAGTTCACGCGTACATGAATTCAAGCCCACAACAGAAGGAAGGCATGATGTTGAGAGCATTTATTTACAACCAGCAACAAAAGCATGACGTGTACCACAGAAAAAGCACGTCCAGGTCAAGTGAACATGTGAAGCGGCGTGCCACCCGAAATGGACGGCGCTATGTTTGGAATGGGCGCGAAACGGAACATTCCGTTGTAACGGATTGCGGAATCGAACAATATAATTAAAGCAATTTTCAACCTTGCGTGCCGCTCGACGCTTCTGTGTATGCTTTAATCGTCTTCCAGTTTCACATTGTTGCGGAAAAGATTTCGCTTTACAGCCCGGCGCTGTATGGCTGATACTCCACATTGTAGGCCAGAGGTTCAGTGTTAAACTCAGAGCTGCGCAAGGTTCAGTGTTAAACCCACGTGAAACCGCACCACAAGAGCCGACCAACGTGTGCGTTTCGTGACAAGGAGTGTCAGGCGCCATCAACAAAAAGTCCAAGCAAACGTAAACCTTCCAAATCTGCACAAAAACATTCATCGCCGAAAAATCCAAATAACATCCGAGCGGAATGGGTCGTCATCGCGTCACAGCTCGATCCCTCTTCACCTCCTGAGGGGGGTTGGTGGCGCATGCGAGTATGCCCGCTGGGGCGGGAGCACTCCCAGCGCTCAGCTGCCGGCTCTTCGCGGGAGAAATTGCAAACCAGCATAACGTAAAACCGAACACAACTCACTTAAACAAACAAAAACAGAACTCAATTCACGCTGCAGAGATGCATCAGGTCGGTTAATTTTGATCTTTATCGCCGCTCACCTGTCAGTATTTTGTGTTAAA
>Ga0210059_1015616_pt1 | contig 11054 bp, 10 predicted proteins | sample Ectturendosymbi2_FD_188042 | JGI IMG/M metagenome (GOLD analysis project Ga0210059, IMG submission 188042) | Ecteinascidia turbinata endosymbiont from Florida, USA - Sample 2 (SPAdes) (version 2) | ecosystem: Host-associated > Tunicates > Ascidians > Unclassified | place: Key West, Florida... | reverse complement strand
CGTACTTTAGCCGATTGAGTGCATGGAGAAACAGGGGAGCTTGCTTGAAACTTAAACCAGAAACCAGATAACGGTCTGGAAACCAATGTAGGGACCTAGTTGGTAGGACCGGTGTCGGATCCTTTATTGGCTGCGCGGTGTCGATTAGTCGGTCGATCACGATTCCACAGCGATCTCTACTAGTTGAGGGGTCAACGTATTTGTTGCAGGAGCACAGGTCAGTCTTCCAAACTACGCGACCTGACGTCTTGAAGTTGCCAACAAAAGCAAGGCGAAATAAAAGGCTCTCACCACTTTGTCCATTGATACCTCTCCAGTAGCACTGTAGTTAGTCTTTCATAATAATGCTACAATGCCCTTATTTCTCTTCTACGTGAAAACTTCCAAGCCTTACTCAGATCAGGCAAACGCGATCGTTTCCGTTAGCACAGTTCTGAACTTGCAGCTGGACTGCGCAAAATTGGTTTGCATTTGTTACAAGTTCATTTTTTGTTTGATGGCGGCCTTTCAAAAGAAAAGTTGAATTGAAAATAAGAATTCAATAAATATTGAAAACTTATGATTGACGCAATATTTTAGAAACTTGCAAAGCGAAAAACTAGTTTCAGGTCTGCTGCCAGTGCAGTCCGTGGGTCAGTAATAGATCTGCGTCGTAGTTTTGCAACATAAAGGTAAATGAATGAGTTTCTTATCCGAAGTAATGCCACTGATTTAACCACAATACATCATGTGAAAAGCTAAAACACCATATGTGCGTTAGCAAACAATTTTCCGCTATCTGATGAAAATGCATTGAGTGTGCACAATTAGCGCAAGGAATTACGACCTAGCAACGGTGCCGGATTAACAATAGTAGCAAATGTTGCAATTGCTACGGGCCCCGTTTTTTTGGGGGCCCCTAGGTCTTCTGGCAGTAAAACGTATTTATTACCTTTATATAAGATATTTCTCAATCTAAGAAATCAGTATTTTGCTAAATTTTCCGTAAGTAGTAAGCAAAGGTTTTCAATTGAAGACTGCTTGTGTCCAGAAATTCTTGTTTGGTTATTTTTGTACAGTTACATAACAAAAGGCATAAGATTGCGTTCAGTAGTGTTGCCATTTAAGCTGATTTTCTGATAAATCTAGCACGGTTTCCTCCCTGTTAGCTGCAAAATTTCCAATCTAACAGTTAGCTGATTTTCTGGCAGGATCTTACCAAGGGTTTGACAGGTTTAGCAGGCAACAAGTTCCTGACCAAAAACCTGTTTCAACAATTTTTCAAGATGAAAACTTTTACACCTTCTTCATCAAAAATGTACTTCTCTTCTTTATGACGTTTTTAATCGGGAAACACCAGGAAAAAGCGCAACCAACTGCGTACAGTTATTTGGAATTTTTATTATGACGCAACGAAGTTGTTTCAAGCAGATATCTGTATATAATAACAAGTATTTAGATAGCTTGGAGAAGCTTAAATGATTTGCTTCTGTGCTTAGTGAGCGCGTTAGGTCAAAGCACAACATTGGCAGAATATGTTTTCATGCCACGGCACGATATATTCAAGTGAATCAGTTACACTAGTAAGTGTAGTAATGTCTGGTAAAAACTTCCTGGTAAACCAAAGCTGCCAAAAGCTTCGATTAATATGGTTGCAAGATTCAGAACGTAGAAGTTGGCTCAGTGCCAACTGCCTATCCTGCTGATTCAAGTCTTCTGCGAAGTTTCCAATAATGCAATCATAGCGAAACACTGTGACCTTGAGAGGCATAATTGGTAGCGAAAGCACTCAGGTAAGACTAAAGAAATTTTTGCATATCCCCTAATGTAAAACAAAGTTTTAAGTTACAAAGACCAGACTTAGAAAGTCGTAGGTTTGAAGCCAGGTCCGTAACCAGGAGGGGGACTCGCCCCCCCTGCAAGAATTGTCGCCCACCTTGGAAAAATGTGATGGAACTAACTTAAAACTATTGGACATTATTAAAAAAATTTAAGCCCCTCTCAAAAAAGTATTTGCCACGCTTGGTACCCCAAGCTGGTTACTGGCCTGGCTGAAGCTATGCTCAGCTTGTTTATCGCTGAACATTGTTCTACTGTATGAAAACTTGCAACCATTTGAAAGAGATCATCAAGAACTGTGTGCCATACAAAAAAACGAGGTAAGCTGCAGTTACGTTGCTGAAAATTTTGATTGAAATAAAATTGTGGGCCGAAAAGTGCGGTGGTCAAGATCGGCATCTTCAGCCCATGCTCATTGAGAGCGAGTGCAAGACTAAAAATTAATATATTGCATAACTTTATAGGTTTAATTTAATCACCTTAAAATTAACAGATTTTTCAACAGCATTTCCCTGCTTTTAATAGATTTTAGCTGAAAATTTGTGAAAAGACTTTCAGCAGAATCTAGCAGTTTTTTTCGACACCATTTAGCAGATTTAGCTCACAACCATTTGGCAACACTGGTGGTCAGCATGATACACTCAGACTATCAATTTCACGATGCGAACTGAAGAGACCATGCAGAAATCAAAATTAGTAGCACCGATGCCTTGTCCACACTTCATGGTTTGGCAGGTGTTGAGGTGTTTTTTTAACTTGGGGCCCCGCGCTCTTGAAATGCTACGGGCCCCGCGTTACCTTATTCCGGCACTGCCTAACAATGCACTTATGCAGCACCTACTCGGGGCCAGATTAAATGAACGTGAGGCCCTGGGCAAAGTTGTGACCGCGAGGCCCCCTAAACGCTTACAAATGCTTTCGTTTCAACTGTGCAGAAGCACCGGTCAAAAACGTCAAAACTGATACGATTTGGCAGCATACACTTCAGAGACAATTGGGGTTACCATGCACGGCGGTGCGTATGTGGTTTAATTTGTTCAATCAGAAAGTTGTAGCACAAAAAAACGAATCTTCAAGCATTCTCATCAAGTTACGGTAGTAGGCGTTTTTTCGCATGTGACTATGGCTCGCACAGCGGGTTTTTTCCACCCAGATCTGCTTTTTTTAGTCAACCTGGGTGGCCAGGTTTAATTAGGAAAATTGCGTTAAATCTGGGTTTTTCGAAGTTGTAAATTCATCAGAAACTTCAATGTGTTCAATGCAAAGATAACTTTATATTACAGTGTTTGCATGCGCACATCAGGTGAGAAAGTACTCATATCGGATGAAGCAGAACGTGTTCAATCGGTTTCATATTTTCATACAAGATCATTGTTGGGATAATATATATTATGTTATTGTCCTTAATGCCAAATGAAGAAACTGGTAAAACAAGGGTTGGGACTGATTGTTTAAATTTCGATGTTTACCTTTGCATAAGTTTTCTTTTTTAATTTTAATGAGAGGAAGAATGCATAAATTGGGATTCTATTTTAGTGGGATTTTTGAGTCTGCTGCTGTACATGATTGCACAAAATCTCCTCGTTTAAGAACAACTGTACTCTTATAATTAGTGAGAGATAACATCAACAGAGTATATTACCAGTGTTATGAAACAAGTCTTGAGAAACCAAAAGGTCGTCAAAATGTTAATATTTGCGCTGCAGAAGGAAATTTGGAAGAAGAACTATAATTAAATCAGTGTTTGATTATCGTTACAAATAAATCAGTATTCGATTGTCGTTTCAATTAAATCAGCATTCGATTATCGTTTCAATTTAAATAGTCTGGGTTTATTTCAAATCACTGAATAGTAGCCCTGCATGTGACTGTTGAACACAGACAACTTGGCAGGTAATGCAGCGAGACAGTGACACTGCTGATAGCGGTAAGCCACGTATAGTTTTATACTGTGTAAAAAGAAGTACGAGTAAATCTGTAGCCGTGCTTCCACAAGTTTGAAAAATCCATTATTTGTCTGAGGCTGTGAACAACGTGTCCGAGTTAGTAACGTAATCAAACGACTTTTATATAGGCTTCGTTTCACACAGTATGAAAATACGTGACTTCTTAGGATACGTCTATACAGACATATGGGAATACATCTTTATTGTTTAGGTTCAGTTCTAACTACTTAGTGAGCACTAAGTGCAAAGCTATATTTGCTGGGTGAGTTTTCGTAATTAATCTGCTCAGTTTTTGTAAGCCTGCGTGGTCTGCTAACTTTAGTAAGTTGTGAAGAGTGTTGTCAACATATAGTTCTTCTCATTGCTTGAAATTGTTTTGCGAGAGTGTCTAACTTTCTATTTTTTCACCGCTCTCATATGGTGGCCGTTGATTATTCTTAAATTATGACCTATTTATAGAAAGTGTCCAAAAGATTATGAAAAGAAAAATAATTTCTGGTAGGCGAAGTGCAGAAAACATTTCAGACAAAAGACTAAGAACTGAGGTTCAACCAGCACAGACTAATGGGTTAGATAACGTAAAGCGTTTTGTGAACATCCGTTTGCATTGCATCGTCAGCAGGCCCGTAACGAGGAGGGAGCAAGGGGGCGAAGCCCCCCTGAAAAATATTTGGACCCCCTGAAAAAATGTTTTGGACGTAGTTTGAAACTGCTGGACATAGTTTAAAAACGTGGATCCCTCTCAGAAAACTCTTCGCTCCACCTGCTGTCCCAAGGTGGTTGCGGGTCTGATCGTCAGCAACTTGAAAAGGATGAGCAAAATTTGGACGTTCCCCCTCTGGAAATATTTCTGCGGACGCCCATGGATGCACTGTTTTCGATCTAAACCTTGGGTAACAAATCGTGGTGTTGTTTGGTTCAATTCTTTCAAGTCACTCAAAAACGATGAATGCCAAAGTTGTCAGGTTCTTTAACCTATCTAAACGCAGTAATCAAGAAGCTCTACAATTTTGACACGTGGTGAACAGCCTAAAAACATGAAAAACCATTAAAGGAGTGTTTTGATTTTGATATTCAAGCGCGAGGCCCCCAAAAGCACGAGGCCCAGGGCATTTTCCCGGTTTGCCCAATGGTTAATCCGGCCCTGCACCTATTCCCTCAACGGGGACAAGTAAGAGAGGCACAACAAAAGTTAGAGGGGCACAACAAAATTGGGGTGCAGTACCCGCTAATGCCTCTACGTGGCTACGCGCCTGGCAAGAGCGACTAATGACCACGTGGTTTCGATCATTTTGTTCAATTGTAAACCCGAAGACAACTCACGCCGCCACGAAAAGCCAAATTTAGCATGGTGGCGACAATTGCAACCGACCGACAGTTAAACGAGTAATACATTGGTTAGTGTTACATGTATCTGCAATGTGCATAGCCTTGAAGTGCTGAGGCGGGACACTAAACCAACAGGAAAGCATCCAGCAACAACAGGGACAACCCGACGAGATCACTCTAATGACAGGCTGCACTATTATTGTACAGGAATAAGGGAATTTCGATCATTCGCTTGTGGTGAAAATTTCGGGGTCTTGTTGCTGATGGACTCCATCCACCGGTGACCACTTTATTGCATGTGGTGCCATATCCAGGCCGCCACCTTCATTCCGCCTACATCACACAAATTTGGGCAATAAAAGCATTCTTCTTGTGCAAAGTTTAACTTTTTTACTGGTGACTGTGGCGTTGGATGATATTCGTGATTTTAAATTGGTTATAGGTTGATTTTACTGTTGCGATCGGAAATCCCGAGCGGCACGTGCACAAAGCTTCGCGCTGTGGCAGCAAACAACAGTAGAGATGATGCTCGTAATCTCTCTTACTATTGCTTGCTCGCGCTACATATAAAATGGTGTTATTCTTCACGCACATCCCGTTCGTGGTGAATCACACAATCAACGCTACACCACCGGAGAGGTTGCAACAACATCCCCTCCTTTTTCAACGAACCGCACCGATCGCACGTTCTTTGTGTGAAGGCTGAACTCGGCACGACCTTCACATCCTGGTCACAGCACCATTTTATTGAGATCTGAAATCCCGAGCGGCATGTGCGCAAAGCTTCGCACCGTGGCAGCAAGCGACAATTGAGATCATTCTCGCAATCTCTCTTACCATTGCTTGCTCGCGCTACATATATAATGGTGCTATTCTTCACGCACACCCCGTTCGTGGTGAATCACACAATGAACGCAACACCACCGGAAAGGTTGAAACAATACCTGTGTTTGCTAAACTGGATAGTAGCAGATCCGTCGCCAGATCAAGAGCATTGGGGGCTTTAAGCTTGTTTTGAGAGGGTTTCACAGTAAAATACAATCAGTTGGAGAATCACTTTATCGGGGAGACTAGAGAACTTAAGTTTGGAAGTATTGCCTTTGAATTTGGAAGGCTCAACCCGCCTGTTTCATCTTCTGTTGAAACAGTGTCACAACTTCCCTTCATAATCTGTGGGATTGTTATTTTTTCTTCGCATCAGCAGTCCAATGTCCAAACATGTGAAATGGTACTAAGCGCTTTATTGAAATTCTACCTAGGTTGGTTGCGCCAAATGTATTGTAGAGCAATATGCTTTGAGGCCCAGAATGAATCTACCATGCAATTATGAGACCGTTTTTCACGATAACAGGCAGAGCTACCTAAAATGGGAGTAAAGACGTAGCAAACGTCCTTGATTTGTTTTTTGTTTTTGAACTGTCGCTTCAACAATAAATATGCTTTCCACGTACTTTGAACTGCACAAGCTTGTCTGGAAACGTGATCGTCATTTCAGTATTCATAAGGGTCATAGCCTGGGACTCAATTGAGTTGTCACTTCCTAGTTTTGCAACCTATCCGGTGGTGTTGCGTTGATTGTGTGATTCACCACGAACGGGATGTGCGTGAAGAACAACACCATACATATATGTGGCGCGAACAAGCAATAAAAGAGTGATCGTGGCGAGGAAGCTCTGCCGATATTAACTTGTGAACCATTGAACGTAACGACTAGACGTACGCGGAGAGTGATCATGGCATGTGAACTCTATTGTTGATTGCTGCCACAGTGCGAAGCTTTGCGCATATGCCGCTGGAGTTTCCGATCGCAACACTAGTGTAAGAAGAACCAATTTACGTCTACGCAGGTATGGGAAACATTTCAAACATTATTTTTTCTGATCCACGCATTATCCAAAACAGTGTTAAACACTAGCGCGCAGCATGGTTTTAGGGCAGTGGTCCCGAACCTCCAGGCAACGGACAGCTACGTGGTTGCGAAATTTCAAAATGTATACTGGTGGTGACACCACTCGCTTTCTGAGCATGCGATTGGTCGATTCTTCCCATGGAAGCGCTGTTGCGTGCATAGAGTGAGAGCGTTGGAGCAGTTATATCAGGCACACAAAGATGCAGCAACCTCATCTGATGGTTCAAACTGGTAACTTCATCTCAACAGTTGACAAATAACAAATATCATAGTATACTCCTGGGCCGCGGTAAAATTGCTAAGCGTTGACCGATCAGCGATACATAAAGGTTAGGGACCACTGTTTGAAGGTTGTATGGGATACCAACTGTGTTCTCAGTTACGTGTAGTTTGTGAAAAATCGGGCCCATATTTTTGCACTTGCTTTTTGTGAATTAACGATATAAGGCGATTTCAAACTGTGGCGATTCTCTGAAAGATCGCATAGTTCGACCACCTAAAATAGCCGCATTCATGGCCTACAAAAAGTAATCACTTTTGTGTGATATCCAACGATTTTCAAAGAGAACTTGGGGTACTTCATACGTGATGACTTTTTGACTGCTCCCCCCAAACGTTCTGTGTGGAAGAACAGATGTTCCACATAGAGATACGTGTACCAGCAGAAGTTCCACATCTGTGAATAGTCACTAAAAAAAGCAACAAAAAATGAAAAAGTTATTCGGAAAATTTGGACTTTGTGCAGATTCAAACTTTTTGCCTCCCATTAAATTTTGCCCCAGAGGTCAACTACCGGTAATTCTCGTGTCACAAGCGATTCTTTCCCATAACAGTTACTCATTAACGAAACGTCAAATTACGGTGCACATTTAGCTTTGGCTGCTTGTCAACGAGCCACTCATAAGCACAATCTGTATGGTGGACAAATATCGGATGAGGCAAGCAATCTTATTGACGTGGCTTAAAGTCAGCAAAGGATGGAATTTCTGGGTGTTGGAGAAAGGTGACAAATGCAGAAAAACCTGCAGTGCTGATGTATTTGTAACGTCATTATTATTTTTAGCAGTAACAGTCTTGTGAGTGGGATTTCTTGTGGAAGAAGCAAGAAGATCCAAGAGAAATGATCATTCGCTTGGCATTTTCAAATAGAAAAATGAAACTTTCCTAAAATATCGATTCTAATTTTGGTGTTAACACAGTCTGAGAAATAGGATCGCAGCAAAGAATAATATTTCATGCTTCGAATCATTATTTCATAGAAGATGCAAAAGACGGAATGTATCCACGAAGCTATGTTAACTAAAATAGTACCGGAAATTATTTCTTGTTGCGTTCCAGCATGCTCTATCCCATTTGCACTCCTCGTTGTCATTAATTCCGAAAGAAAGGTCATTTCTGACATTCTGGGAAAAGTGTTTCGTACTAGAATTATTTTAAGAAAAGCGATACTATTTCACCAAACGCGCAGCTATGATAGCAAACCCAACAATTTCATGAAAGAACTAGTGCCAATAATTTACCAATTACCTCATTAAAAGTAACTGCAAGCAGCGGAAAACAAATAGTTATTCATTTCTATAACAATGTGAAATGAGTTCCGTTCCACAAACTTTAGAATGAGTGCAAAGAAGACCTAAGCATTTTCAATGGCAAATTTTTGGGTTGCAGTAACAAATCTAAATCGTAAATGTTGCCTAACCACAAGCCAAACGCATGTGCAATTACTAAAAAGAACTTACCTTGAGGATTGATTGAGTTATCGCCAAGTTTTAACCCGTAGTCGTGAAGGATGAGAAGATTGCATTTTATCCAAAATTTAATAATTTTCATGGTTCTTTGTTAGTTTCATGCAGAAAAAGCAAACGAAGAAATTTGTTTGAAAAGACGCGGTTCATGCGACCTGTGAAGAAAACGAGAAAAAAGTTGTTAGCTTTGCGCAAAATACGGTTTAGAAGTAATGAAAGTTTAGATAACACAAATTCTTTTTTATCAATTAATTCGACAATTACTCTATACCTTTGCGAGGTAATTGGGTTTGCTATCACCGATGCGCGTTTTGTGAAATAGTATCGCTTTTCTTAAAAGAATCATATTTTCAATAAACACTGATAGTCTTTTTATTTATGTTATGATGTCAAGTAAGTGATTGCCTTATTAGAGACTCTGGATGTGATTTCTCACAGTAATCCGGTTTTTGATCTTGTTTTCCCGCAATTCCCGCATTCAGGCTGAAAGTGATGATTAAATATTTCAATTGGAGGTCGTAAACTGTCGAAAATTTGCAAAGTCCCCAACTCCCTGTCGTTTATGAGGGTATAGTTTTATGTTGTTTGAATAATGTGATTGTTGCTTTTACGTCTTTCTGCTTGTAGAAAGACGTAAATCTACAGCGTTGCTTTATAGCATCTTCTTGAAACCGTTGAAACCCTGGAGCGGCAATTCAATGAACACTTGCAAAAGGAAAGCTTCAACTTTATTCAGCCATTGGGAAAACGTGAGAGAGTAATAATGAAATTTAAAGTGCAATGAGACAGTGTTATTGAAATTTATGGGATAGAGATACAGACATATCAAATTTATGCTGCGATATATATTTATAAATTACTGTAGGTCTTGACGTCCAAAAAGATTTGAAGAATCTTTCAATAACTTGGGTTTTCTTGCGTCCTTCACTGGACGTCGCACTTACGCAGCAGTTGCGTGTGAAACAAATGAGGTGATAAATGGATGCGACCGTGGCTGTTGCTACATTTAATGCCTTTATTCAAAAACCAACACGTAAAACCTTGGCTGATTTTAAAACACTTTGATTAGTTTGCTTGTCTCGTTTGATTTCATCCACACAACCTGATTTATTTGCAATGATTCGATTACAAGCAAACACAGACCAGTGTGCAACGTGATTCAATGTCTCGTTAACCAGTGACGTTTCTGGGAAAAGTTGCTCACAACACAGTGATGACAGGTCACTGACCTTTCAGTAAAAAAACGAAGCAAAAAATATAAATTTCTGCCCGAAAGTGCAAAACCAACGTGTTTAAGAATAATGTGTTCAAAATTTTGCTACTTTTTCGTTTTGCATTCACAGGTTTAAAACCATGTGTTAAAGTGCTTTTATCGAGGTCCTGGAAGAAGATCTGCTAAAAGCGAGGATTTTGAAACATAAAAACCGATCGTACTTTAAAAATCGAAAAAGAAAGCAACAAATGCAATAATGCTTTGGGAGTAAACCGATCAAAAAACGACAAAAACGTGTCAATAATATTGTGAAACATTCAATAAAATTGTCCATAATAAACGCGTCAATAATATTGCAAACGATTCATTGTCCAAAAAAACCTGATTTCATGATATTGGCACAGAATGTGCGTTTCGCGGATCTGTACATGTGGGACACCGTATTTTAGAAAAGAAACACACAAATTGTGGTAAATGCTGCAAATTTCTTGCCAGCTGTCCGCTCTGTACCTTATCGTGGGTACATACCGTTTGAGATTAGGAAACCATTAAGTGCTTACCAGTGGTGAAAGTAGAATAATTTTCTTACCGGAACGATCCAGTATTTGTCAATACCCTCCCAAAATTTCAGCCATAAATATAAAAAAGCAATCAAGAGCACGTCTACTTTTGGCCCACCCTGTATTGTACATTTTAAAAATACAAAAAACGTACGGTACATTATGAAAACCACCGTTTCAAAATCAACCAAAAAGCGTTAGGCTATAGGCTACGTACGGCAACTTGCACTATCTCCGAAAGTGGTTCAGGCAATGCAACTTGAGTAGTCTAAATTTAACACCTCATACTATAGCCTACTTGCTAATACTGTATTTGCAATCTACATACCCTAAAATAGCAAACCTGATACAAATACTTTACATCGTTTGCAGGGCCCTAGGCTGTTTTAAAGGGGGCTCTTGTGAAAGGTTTGCGATTGATGTCATACAAATTAGTACTACACGCAGGACCGGATTTAACTGATGCGAGGCCGTAGGCTAATCCACTTGTGAGGACCCCTCACCCATTGTTGCGAGAAAAAAAGGAAAGCGTCA
>Ga0210059_1015615_pt1 | contig 11056 bp, 7 predicted proteins | sample Ectturendosymbi2_FD_188042 | JGI IMG/M metagenome (GOLD analysis project Ga0210059, IMG submission 188042) | Ecteinascidia turbinata endosymbiont from Florida, USA - Sample 2 (SPAdes) (version 2) | ecosystem: Host-associated > Tunicates > Ascidians > Unclassified | place: Key West, Florida... | reverse complement strand
GGTAGTAGATAAACATGCACAAAATGGTGCTACCACACTGCTTTGAAGAAACACAAGTATAGATATGTGGGACTAGTGAAGAGCAAACGCATGGGTGGCGCCAATAAAGTTGCTATAACGTAGGGGTGGCCAACTAGTCAGAGACCAACAGCAACATTTCTTACTATGTTACCGCAAAGAACCACATCATACACATGGACACACATGAACATCACCTCGTCCCTTACTCACACATATACCTTTGCTCAGCTAGATTTATTGTAAGTACCACACAACAACATGAAAATGACAGAACTTCACAAGGCATTTATTGTTATGAATGTTATTTTGTGGGACTTCTGGCAATTACGTAAGAGCCGCGGGTTGACCACCCCTGCCATAATGTTTAGCACTGTTACATAATGCTGTGAGTTCCAAGTCGACTGTTTTGTAAAGGTATGGGGGAGTGGGAGGCTGCGAAGGACCAGGGGTGATTTGGGCTGCAGACCCTCCCAGGACGAAGCTGCTTATAGTGCTAAGGGAACAGTTTATAACAGCACGTAAAAGTATGTTACTCTGAGTATAAAGTTTAATATGCGCAATACAGCTCATGATTAATTGAAGCAAAAGGCCTCTCTAGGACGAAGCTGCTTATGGTGTAAAACGAAGTTTCTTAATAAAAGTAAGTAAAAGTTTATTGCTCTGAATATAAGGTTTAATATGCGCAATGCGGTTACCGTGTTTATTCCATTGTGAACCGCGGCTTATTAAGTTTTTTCATCATTTCATGCGCCTTGTAATCAAAGGCGGCTTATATTTTTTATTTCTTTACCTTATTGAAATGCATAGATGACGCTCAGTCTTTCCTTGGCTACGTTTTGTCGACCAAACTCTCTTTTCATATTCCATTCTGTTCAGCATCGCGTTCACGTTTAAATCCGTCACAGGAGGGATTATGATGAACAGAAGGCAGTTGCAGTGGTGAAGCATCATTAGGTTGCCAATTTTAAATGCGAAACGTGCTTGCAAGTATGCGAAAGTATCTGAGACTTAGGTAACCTATGTTCAAGTGCGGCCTACAATCAAGGGCAGCTAACAATCGAATAAATACGGTATATGATTAACTGAGGCAAAATGCGTTGCAGGCAAGTTCAAGCCAACAGAAGAAATTGGTTTAAGGTTGTCACGTCACTTTTGCAGTTTTCACATATATTTCAAATATTCGTGATAGCTAACGAGGAAATGCGTGACGACAGTCATAGACCAGTGCAGGCGCTGCAATGGTGTCACAGAATTTAAGCAGGTTGAGAACAGGGAACCAAACATGTGTTTGTGAAATGCATTTTCGGTCGATATATGATTCATGCATGGGAACGGAAATTCGTTTATTGCTCGTTAGACACATGATTCGCAATGCGATTGAAGACTGAAGGCGTTCCACTACTTTGTACATGAGTTTAATGCGACCAGTTTTAGTGAACGCAGCAAAAAGCGAACTGAGTAAGAGATGACAGCGATACCCCATGAAGCTATTTTCATAGTAACAGCGTTAAAAAATTAAAAATTCAATTGGTTTAAAAAAAAAATTAAAAAATTCAATTGGTTGTTAAATGTAGACGATAGCTGTGTTTTATTGTATTTTACATGAACTAGGCCTCTTCAAGACTGTAAAGATCTTATTTTTGCAGACTTTTCTGCATTTTATAAATTACACGAGTCGGAATTCGAGATGTGTTCAAACATCTCATCGCTCGATTTAAAACAACCGATACTGGCTGTAGATGACATAAAGCTGTTCTTCCCCAGGCAAGAATAACATATTCATTCATTTTCATACCCGCTTTTCTCTGGGGAGGGTCACTGGGGCAGCAGCCCAAGCAGGACTCAAGATACTTCACGGTTAACAGCGATTTCAGATAGTTCTGCTGGATCCACATCAGGACGGGGCCAAGCAAGGTCGGAGATGTAGTCCCGCCCCCTGGTCCTTGGTCGACCTCTGGGCCACTTTCCTGTGTGTGTAGCCAGCAGGACTTGCCTCACCGATTTTTCCTGAGACATTTTGGTCACATGGCCGAACCAACGTAGCTGGGATCTCTCGATTTAAGGCAGTGACTTGACATTCGGGGCTTCATAAATTTCCCAGCTGCACACTTTGTCGCGAAGTGTCACGTCGTTAACTATTCGCAAAAATCCCATCTCTGTCGCTTGTACTTGGGATAGTATTCTTCCAGTCATTACCCAAGATTCATGGCCAGTGGTGAGGATCGGAACAAATACCGATTTAAAAACTAACAGCTTTCCTGTGTTTGAAAGCTCCCGTTTTGTGACCACAGGGTGACGAAATTCCTTGTTCCGCTTTTCGTCACTCGTGAATACCACCCTTAGGTACTTGAACTTCTCCACCTGCTGCAGTGTATTGCCGCTCACTTGCAGCGTGCACTGCCTTGGGTTTCTAGAAAGACATAATACCTCGGACTTTTGGTGGTGATGCCAGCAGCAGAAAACCGATCGAGTGCATGCTGAAGACCCTGTTGAGAAGATGCCAGCAGCAATACCAAATCGTCCGCAAAAATAAAACGGTTGATCCGTATGAGAAACGTTCTCGTCGTCGCTTGAGGCTGCTGCGCAGACCATTAAATATTTTGTCGTTTTTGCTGTTATTAACAGGACTTAATATCCTGGTAAATTGATTTGATTTTGTTCAATATTAAACCATTAAAACGCTAGTTCCAGAAAGAGGTTGTAGAAATACTGCACTTCATAAAGCGCAAGATTTTGGTATTGAAACCAAGAAGGTTTACGCACAACAACAACCGGTTGTATTATCTACAAAAACACGAACAACTAAGATTTTCGCTGTGATATATTTCTTTTTTTGTATGAACTTAGTGTTTGTGCACTGGTTTCCAACCTGTTCGAATTCTCATCAAAAATGAACTACATTACTCGAACACCTTCTAAAGGTGATTTGATCGAAAAGAAGTTGCTTGGTTTTCTCAAAATGAAGCAAACATATCATTTGCCCTTGTGTTTAAATTCTACAATCAAATTGATGGCGTAGCAGTGGGTTCGCCCGTTGCTCCTCTGCTTGCCGACGTTATAATGAACTATGGCAGCAAGCAACCATAGAGATCACCCGACGAGATCACTCTATTATTGCTTGTTCGCACGACATGGGTGTTGTTCTTCGCGCACATCCCGTTCGTGGTGAAACACACTTTCAACGCAACACCAACGGAGAGGTTGCAACAACATCCCTTCCTTTTTACAACGAACCACACCGATCGCACGTTCTTTGTGTGAAGGCTGAACTCCGCACGACCTCCACATCCTGGTCATAGCGCCATTTTGTTGCGACTGGAAAGCCCGACCGGCATGTGCGCAAAGCTTCACACTGCGGCAGCAAGCAACAATAGAGATAACACGACGAGATCACTCTATTATTGCTTGTTCATGCCACATGTGTATGGGTTTTTCTTCGCGCACTTCCCGTTCGTAGTGAATCGCGCATTCAACGCAATGCTAATGGAGAGTTTGCAACAATATATTTGTTGCTTTCAGCGACATAAGTACGCTGGACATTTTCTTTAATGCATTCAACAACGTACGTAATAATATAACTTTTACCAAAGATTTGGGGTGCGGCGACTCTCTTGCTTACATGGATGTTTGTAACAGAAAAAATCAGGCTGGAATAGAAACAGCAACGTATCGTAAACCTACTCATTCTGGCCTCTACGCGCATTGGACAGGTTTCATCCGTCACCACCAAAAAGAAATCTTGTGTTTGGATTACTTGACCGGGCTTATAAAATCGTCAACACATATAATGCGATACACAATGAAATCATGAAAATTAAAAGCATGCTGATAAAAAGCGGATACCCCAATGCATACCTTAATCGCTGCATCATGTAATATCTCAGCAAGAAACGTGAAACTTCCATTAATTCTTTTACTAAAAAAACCGCCGATGTCAACCACCATCAGCATGTGTCTCCCCTACCTCGGAGAAATTTCCTATGAAGTCCGGCAAGAAATGCAAAGACTTCTGCACCGCTATGCCATCACGCCCTTTCAGTTTCGTTTCATACGTGAAAGTGATAAGTTGAAAAAATCTTTTACACATAAAGGCGAACAGAATCATCTTCGTCGCTCAAGTGTAGTCTACAAACTAACATGCACGTGTGGGTCAAATTACATTGGACAGACTCGCCGGAATTCAATAACCCGAATCAGCGAATACAAATTTGATCAACGTTCTGAAGTTTGCAAACATCTGTTGGCCAATCCCACGCACCGTTTTAACTTCAAGCAACCGGAAATATTCGGAAGCATCGTCGGTCAGAAGGAACTTCACGTACTCGAGTCTCTTCTGATACAGCAATAGTTCTCTACGAGAGATCTCTATCCGCTTACTGCTTTTTAATGCATAATGGTCTATTTGACGTAATACAGTACGAACGCCCTAAAATTGCATCCTTGTTTTTTTTTTCTAACTGTTGAAGCTGAAACGGTGAATAAAATAATGCATTCGATATTTGTAGCGATTTTGTTCGCAATAAGAATCTACAGTAACTCGGTGCATTGTCAACCAAATCAACGAATTTGGTTACGCAAAATACCCAGTGAGTTTTATAACATTGAAGTCGATGGTACGATTCAAAGCAGTGCTGTCTTGCCTGTGAGAGCAATTCTAACTTTAACATTCATACTATATTTGACAAATGCTTTTTCAACAGCACCTCGCAAGTATGTCAGCATCTCAATTACATGCAACTGATTACATCAAGAACAAGGTCACAAACTATTCTCGTGTTCTTCCTGCTTCCCGTACTTCATGCATTTCTGTAACATTATTTATCTTAGGTTAGCTTTACCCACCTCCAGTAGCTGGGAGTCCCTTTAAAAAGGATAAAGCCATTTTAAAAGAGCTTTTCAACGTTTAATCACAGTATAACACCGCAGTACACAGGCTTGATGCTTGCTGTTGTGAAAGGATGACCTATATCCGCTTGAACAGAAATTGTTGCAAATTAGTTTTAAATTCTTGCTTGCAGGAGGACGTAATCAATTATGCTGATGAACTGCGGCACGGGAACGTTTCCGTTGAGCCGGCAGAGGATGAAGACAACCAGGGCGTATCCACCACTGGGATTCAGTCTGTAATGGGTGTCGGCGTATTAGCTGCCTGTGTGGGTATCGGCGCTATTTTCTTTTCCAGGAAATAGTGTTTCTGCGTGGACTAATGGAATTGATGTAGAAGGTATATTTTCTTAGGAAGATTGTATCAGTGTTATCGATGTCGCCCGCTCCTATTACATGTGGCACGAGAGCTTACTGCGTTGCCAAGCACGACAACAACCCGCTCGGATGATGGCATTTTATTGCTGATTGTGGCAAATGAGGTGTTCCAGCTCCATCTGTGACGTGATACTAGCAACTTCTCACTGGCTAGCCAAGTTGTGATGAGCAGCTCGTGCTGAACCTCGAATCACTTTTCAAAACTTCCCGTTTCGTATTATCCTGTTCCGGTCAAAACGAAATCAAGTAAAAGTTCTAAATTATTGTGAATTATGATATTGGCTTATGGGCCGTCCAGACTCATATTTTGTCGATATCTGGTGTTGCGTCATTTTCTTTGTGTAAAAGCGGTTTGTCGATTGTTGTTGAATGAATGTTTTCTTAAAGTGCTTTACTCACCGATATTAACACTTACATGGTTGCGTTTTTAAAATTTGGAATGTACGTTGTCGTCTGAAAGCTGAACGACATTGAACCGAATTATCTTCCACCCGGCATTATTTACCAAAGCTACAGTTTGATCTCATACTTCCGTAATGCTTCAGGGAAAGCTTATCATGTAATATAAGGTTGTTGGTGAAGAAACGATACCTGTTGACCTGAAACCTGATAGCGAAGCAAACGTCAACATAAATTGCTTTTGTCAGAAACCAACGGAACGTAGCTCTGGCGCGGTTTCGACCGATTCCGCCACTTCAATGCAATTTATTATTTATTTATATTAGAGTTGCGCTGTGTGAAGGAGACCGGTCGAAGTGAAGGCATCGCATGAAAGCAGACACTGCGTGTTGCGGTGCACTGCACATGGCATGCCCTGGAATCTTTCATGTACTTTCGATGCTCCATCGCCGCAGCGCAATGACCCACACAATGTTGTTGCTTACTTTTCCGAAACTGCCCCATTTGCATAAACCAGGGGGGTCGCGGGCCACGCAGCGCCTGATGATGAGACACCTGGTTCCTGTGTGGGGGGCTCTGCTGTTGTGGCGGTGATGCGTTCCGTGGAAAGGTTACAAGTGCCAGATATGACGTTGTTTGTATAGTTTGGAGCTGTTTGTTTGTATTAGGGGGGGTGCTGGAAACTTGTGCCTGTACAAGTGTGAGTCAGTTGTTCAAAACGCAAGTCTACGTTGTTTTGTCGACGGAGCGGTTTCATTCTTAAAGTGGTCTCTTTTTTAGGTTTTAACGTAAGCGCAGTTTAAACTAAACCCGTGTTCGCAGTTACTTTTATGTGCCTGAAGCAAACACAAAGGGGGGGAGTTCTGAAACAAGCACTGGGGGAGGGAATTCAATGTCATGCAGTTTCAGGGTAATCATAGTAATTATGTTTTTACACTACGAGTTTTCCAACGTGATGAACAGCACCAAAATTTCGCACCCGAAAAATTTGGTCGTTTGGTTCGTTTGTCTGTGGTAAGGTTGGAAAAAAGGTTGTGGTCTGATTTGGTGGTCGATCTAATTTTGGTCGCGATTGAAGTTGAAACAAGCTTTTTTTGCTCCTCACCGACAAGATACTCTGCATGGTCGTAATCCTGATATGCAGAGTCCCCGCTGCAACTCCCAAAGCCACTCCCCGACCACCTCCGATAAAAAGAGAGCGCCAGCACTGGCTAAATATTTTTTTGTAAAGGAAACTGGTCGGAGAAATGCGCATTTAGTGGAATTTGCTTTTATGTATCTGCTGTTCATCACAAGGAATATGTTTCGCGCATATCAAGATCGATGCGGTATTGCCAAACCGATCAAGTGTTCAACAAAGTAGACAAGCCTCTTAAAAGTATTTGAAGTTGAGTTTATTTGTTTTCTTTCATCGACAAATGATGCTCCGCTTCACTTCTATCGTGTGAGTGCTTCATACCTTCCTTTCCTCCTCCGTCCAACCCTGCGTTCAAGTTTCATGTATTTGCTCGGTCATGTGACAGGACGCTTTGTGTCCGAACAGTGGCGACCGCGCATGTGTTGCAAGCACTTGCGCCATTGCGCGTCATTTGAAGTTCCCGCCAGTTGCGTGGCTCTGTTGGAACCCAACCCTGATAGGTCCGCGGCTGTGATGTGGGCCCGATCTTCGCAACAGTCAATGTACTTGTGTTGATTGGAGTCACTCATGCTTGCCCGGAAGTGACGCGCCCCGAATGAAGCGGGTTTGAGAAAGTAATGACTTTGCTGGACACATTTTAACTGAATGGCCTCTTGCCTTGTGACGTTTACAAACTCTGTGTTCATTTCGTTTCATTGTCACTGTGCAGTTGTTGTTGCGTTTGTTTGTGAGTGCGTTGCACATAACTGTTGCGGGTTCGAATCTCACTCTTGATACCCTCACTCTTCGTTGAACAGGACAATGGATCTATTGTTTGTTTTTCCACGCTGGCGTGCGCACCAATGAAAGCGATCAGTGAAATGACGTCCGGGAGCGTTGATGGTGTGTGAACGAACTTGTGGCTTTCTTGAACGCTGCTGTTTGGAAACATAGGCGTAGCCAGGGGGAGCCATGCCCCCCCCACTTTTTAGAACATCTGGTCATTTTGTGCTTTGAGAGGCGGTGTCCCAAAGAAAACAGTTTTATTCGCTTAAAATCAATCATTCGCCCCCCAATGTTTGGGACGCCCAGCATTTGCAAACATCGCCAAAGCACAGTCCTTACTGCAAAACCATTCCGCCTAATTTCCAAGTGCTACCGGAGTAAGAACGGCAGACTTGGCCCTGGGGGTTTTGGGCCCTGGGCGGCACCTTGAGGGCTTTGTCCCGGTTAGTCCTTCAGTCAGCCAGAATAGTCCCACACAGTGGTATAGCGAGGTCAACTGCCGCCCAGGGTCGGCCAATAAAGTGCCGCCCTTTCCACACCTCATATTTGCTTACAATAATTAAAAATGTATAGAGTTCAACGTTAACTCTGTCAACACTTGCACGGGACCCTCTTAAGGTCCGGAAACGATTCGATAAAACAGGTGAAACAGGCCTATAACCGGCTCTTGTTGAGAAGCGCTGGCTTGCAAGCCAAATTTTCAATTCTGCATCTTGCAAGCATACATGTTGAAGCTTTTGGCAATACTGTGTTGCTTTGGCTTACCAAGGAGTTTTTTACCAGACATTACTACTTACCGCCGCAGGCGTAACTGAACCAGTTGGATATATCATATATGTCGTGGGATAAAAACATGGTGTCCGTTCAAAACAGACCTGTTTATAACAGACCATTCAAAACAGACCACGTTCATACCACAATATTCATAACAAGCCCGTTATGAAAATTGTCTGTTATGAACGTGGTCTGTTTTGAATGGTCTGTTATGAGTGGTCTGTTTCGAAAGGGAACCAAAATACATATCCTACCAATGTAATATTATTACTTAACGTGCTCGCTAAGCATGTGACAGAAACAAATCATTTGAAGCTTCACCAAGCCATCAAATTACTTATTATTATGACGTAGTTATCTGCTTGAAGTAGCTTCGTTGCTTCATAATAAAAGTTTGCAATGATTAAAGGCAGGTGGTTGTGCCTGGTCCTGGTTTTGCCAAATTTAAAGCGTTTTGAAGAAGATAAATGATTTAATGATGAAGAAGATGTAAGGTTTGCATCTGCAAAAACTGTTGAAACATTTTTTTCGCAGGAATTTGTTACCTGCCAAACGGTTTTCAAAATTCTGCTAGAAAATCAGCACACTGATAGATTGACAATTTTACAGCTACTGTAACAGTGAGAAAGTCCTGCTAGATTTGGCAGCAGATTAGCTAAAATGGCTGCTCTTGCTATCTCGGTACAAGAACGTCATTTTTCGACACCATTACGTTAAACAGAAAAACAGCAGTTTTATTGAAACTGACCAAAGCTAACTTTTCTGGATTCTTCATTTCAACCGTCAGAATTTAATACTGGCAAATCCACCTAATGACCAAGTTACAGCTTGTGGCACTTATTGAAAATATCCCCATGAACATTAACAAATAGTATGACGCATGCCAAGAAACATTTGTTTCCAATGGCTAGTTGTCAGGTGATGTAATGATGTGCCGTTGGAGTATTGCTAAGGATGGAACGATAGGAGAAAAAAGATCAAACAGCTTTGACTATTAACCGTGATTTCATGCAGGGCCTGTATTAGAATTTGAGTGGAGGAGCATTGTAAACCTCGAACTACCGGATCAGTGACGTTTGCTAGTCTGCGGTCGAATGTCATCTCTTCGCTTTGTTCAAAAGATTTTTGACTGGGGTGAGCGAAGTGGCTTTTGCTGGAGAAGAAGGTGGAGGGATTGGAGGAAAATTGCCCCCAAATAAGTTAAAAAAGCCCCGATTTCAAAACAAACATTGGGGCACTTTAAGAAACTAGATTTGACCCGTACTTTTGACTAAACATTCAATCAATTTGCTCACTCCACAGCCACATCTATTTTTAAGGCTAGCCTACCAGCCCAGGGCTTCTAAAAACAAAAACCGAAGAGTTAGAACTTTCAAAGTTTTTTTCACTGTAAAAATAATGAAGAGTTGGAACTATGAAACTACTTTCAAAAATTAATTTTCAATCAACATATTCAAAAAACGACTCCGGCCCTTTAAAAAATCAACTCCGGCTCCACTCCTGTTTTCGAAATTCGTTGGGACTCCGGCCGGAGTCCTCTCCGGCTACTGCACACCTCTGCTGGGCAGATAAATTATAGCCAACCGTTGTGCTATATTTCTCAACTTTAATGCAGAGCCGTGATGATATTTGATTATGGCTTTGTTTTCGCAAATACACAATCATTTTCACACTTGTGTAGAGTGACTGTGTCAATAAACATAGCCTATGCAAGTTTGTTTAGAGGACAAGTGTAACTTTCCCCAATTTACAGTATTGTGTTCATCATATTTGTGAACTATATTAACTCTAGCTGAATATCAACACTGAAACAGCCTTCATGTTTTATTTCGAGACGTTATAAAAACACTCCTAAAAACAAGCAAGAAAAGACGACTGACATTCGAAGATGTACGTTGGCGAAACATCTTCTAGAACTAGAAAAATAATTGCGAAACTTTTTTAGAAAATATCTGAAAGAACTTGCTCATCCGTCTCTCATTCGTAAAACACACGATTGGAGATCATTTTAAGTACAAGGACAAGCAAGCACATCTGGAACGATGCAATGTGGTATATAAACTTAAATCTATTCTCAAATTTTCTGCACAACAGAATGCAGTGCACTAAAATAGGGGAATTTAAATCTTCACACAAAAGAATATCTTGCGGGGTCCCTCAGGGTAGTGTTATTTCGCCTTTACTTTTCCTTATTTACATTAACGATATCACAAAAGCATCCTCTTTTCATACTGCTTTATTTGATGATGATATTAATCTCCAATGTCAAATTCCTCTTTTAATGTTCTTCAGACAACTGTTAACCTTGAACTATGTACAATTGACCAATGGCTGAGAGCCAACAAGCTTTCTCTTAACTACAATAAGACTAATTTTATGCTATTAACTTCTCGAAAACACAAGCCTGCTTCATTTAAAGTTATCATAAATAACCACAACATTTCCCCTGAAGATAACCTAAAATACCTAGGTGTCCTTCTTGACAATAAGTTGAGCTGGAAACCTCATGTACAAAGAGTAAAAACTCAACTATCAAGAGCTTGTGGAATTCTATCCAAACTTAAACATTATATGGTAATGGTTTATTGTTTCATATGACTCAGCCAATAAGCAGAAGCACCATAAAAGCCATCGCATGCAGTAAACCAACCATTAGCGAACATTAGAGCAAATGAGAATACAATGGCACAATAGCTG
>Ga0210059_1015614_pt1 | contig 11056 bp, 5 predicted proteins | sample Ectturendosymbi2_FD_188042 | JGI IMG/M metagenome (GOLD analysis project Ga0210059, IMG submission 188042) | Ecteinascidia turbinata endosymbiont from Florida, USA - Sample 2 (SPAdes) (version 2) | ecosystem: Host-associated > Tunicates > Ascidians > Unclassified | place: Key West, Florida... | reverse complement strand
TCCCAGTAAGTCTGGGCAATTGTGAGAATGCGATTTAGCCAAAATGTGTATCATTATTAACGGTGTTTGTTAACAAAAAGTTGGAATTGGGTCTTCACTGCTATGCAGTCAGTGCACATCCGGATGACTCGTCCTTGAGCCCCCCGTAAAAAAATCCTGGATCCGCCTATGTTAGAGCAGGTGTGCACAATCTTTTCGCTGTTGCCGGCTGCGTTAGGTTTATTTTTATGAATCTCGGCCGCCAGTGAGTTCAAGATAGTTTTATTTTTTGAATGGCTTCTATTCTGCTTCCACACACTGAGCCTTCCCTGCTTCCACATTTTATTAATGCACAGCCGCCATACCTTATGTTTCAAATTACATGTGCACGGTCGCATACATTTTTATCGATGGCCCCCCGCTATGCTCCCATGAACTAGATCATATGCGGCATACCTTTTCAAACAGAACATTTTCAAACCTGGTAGAACGTATTTATGCAAGGTGCACTTACATGACCTCTGTGAGCAGGATCAACTCATTACTGTATGGTACATTTTCAGCCTCAGGTGGTAGCACGAACGTGATAACGGCAGGGCGCAGTCCATCACCTGATGAAGAGGTCTATCCTTCAAGATCGTCATCTCCTCCGAATACTTCCAGCACGGATGGAGAAGTTGATCAGCGAGCAGCAAACACGACGTTTCCTTCTCCATCTCACATGCCACTTCGACCAGTACCGTTGTTGGCTCCAAGCACGTTTAAAGACGCGTTTTCTTCGAGCTTGTCGACAGACCACAAGAGCAGAACAGAACGCTACATAAATGCCTACCACGTTTCAGCTTTGGTGTCACCAGTGCGCAGGCCAAGGCAACTTTTACATTCCCATCGCTTCAAACGATTTTCACCCAACAAAACTTCATCGAATAAGTTGGGATCTTGGTCTACAACACAAAAAAAACAGCAGACCTATTCCAAACGTAAACAACTGGAGAGTCCCAAAGTTAAAAAGGAGGCTCAGGAATCACTGGTGCGTGTCACGAGATAACTGTCGACTTACAAACTTTAAACTTGAAAATTGTGTATTGTTGCTATCTTAAACATATTTCAATGGCTGCAATCATTACTGAAGATTTACCATGGCTTAGTGAACTTCTATTTTAGCAAGATGTACTACCTCCAGGGCTGTAGCCAGTGGGGTCTTCCAATTCGCAATTGGTGTCCTCTGCTGGAAATGAACGATGACATTGGTTTGGGGTCTTTCATTTGAAGTGGTCCCCTCTTTGTTTGTTGGCCCTCCTGTCAACCGAAACCTAGCTAAATCGAAATTGAAAGAAATAATTGAAAAACATATAATTTCAGTGCGTTTTTTTCCTATAACAATATTTTGTCATAAAACTGCTAAAATGCATTTTCACTATTTTGGAACTTTCACCAAGGCGCTTTGCTCAGATTCCGAATTCTTCAAAATTTGAAAAGAGGGATGAAGGTCGAGGAACAAGCTCAAACAGAAACAAACGTTCCTTATCTTCTTCTTCATATGGTTGTTACCCTGGTGACCCCCTCCTTCCCATGCGTCCACACAATGATATCTTTTATGAAGACGTTGGGAACTCACTGGGTTGGTTATAGTTGTAACTTGGTCTTATCACAATGCTTTTGGTCGTTAAAGTGTGACATGCAACAAAACGTTTGACAGTAAAATTATTTTGCGCAACAGGCATATTTCTGTTGTCCTTTGATCGCGCTTGAAAGCGATTTTAGCGCGCGGCGAAAGTGCTCTCATTTACTATTGACTGGGTTAACTTGCATTTTGACTAACGTGCTTCAAGCTGAACGGAAAAGAACTCGTTAAGGCTATTTTTTAATTCTCAAAGGCTTAAGCCTGAATTATTTTCTAAGATTGATGTAGATTTACTACGATAAACCATGTTTAAGGTTACACGAATAGACAGTGGATGCCGATACACAATTAAACATACATTGCAAAGAAAATTGTTTCAATATTCTTTAAAGCTTTTCTGTAAAAGGCTGTTTGTTTTACCTCTATAGCTTCATTTGTGGCGAAAAGGAAGATTGGAAACCGAATTAACTCTGTTTTTCTACGAACGTATTGAAAGATAAAAGCTTACATGGAAGCAGCAAACTCTCGTATTTTTGCCAGATATGCCAATGTCCCAAGATTTTGAAGTTTGGAGAAGACACAGGAACCTTCCTTCGGACTACAGAGTATTTACACCTTTGCTTCAACCAGTTTTCGGTTTTTATGCAAGCAGTTTACCAGGTATGGATGGCTTTCAATACACAAAAGAAGGAAAGCCTTGCAAACGCTTGTAAAAATTTCAAGACAATAGATTTAAGAGTCGTTGTTGTTCACGTATCTTACAAGAATCTTTAGCATGCTTAGTGCAGAAGTAAAATATTTGAATTCAAACATTTTCGTCTTTTCAACATAAAGTTTTGGTTTAATCGTGATATGTGTTATAGCGATAACCTCTACCTATTTTTTCAACTTCAGCATCTTCCGGCTCTTTACTTGCTGTTATCTGCGGCGATCCTTGACTGCCCACAGCTTTAACTTAAATCCTGTCTCTACCAAAGTCAGTAGCACCTTAGCACATTTTGATGTATTAAAAAGGAAATCGATTTCACCGCTATCCCGGCATCTTCAGTCCCAGTAAATATTTTCTTTTTAATACATCAGTGTATGCTGATTCTGGTGACATTGACTTCATAGACAAAACATATAAGTTATATTTCTTATGATGCTTTTGGCTATTGTCATTTTATCAGTCAAACGTTGTTTGATTTTAGTTTACAGTGGGGTACGCTGCTTTGTATTGCTGACGCAAATTTCTCTCAGAAAAACTGTGTTGCAGCCGCGTTTGGCCCAAAGTTAAGTCATTTGTGGGAAAACACTGATTTAAAATACCATGTGATGGTATAGAGATAAGCATTGGCCCAGTTGCTATCTCTTGCTCTTTGCACACAGTCGGATCACCAACACGTCGCATGATCAGACCAGTTCCGGTGGCAGTCGATGACGGCTTACCTGCTTCAGTGGACAACGCAGAGCTGTTTACTTTTAGGCAGGAGGACATCAAGGTGACGTCATTTTTTTGCAGTGTGCTTTGTGTAGACTACACACAAGTGTGGGGAACCTTTACTATGGCCCCCAACAGAATTTTCGTTGCCCAATTTAGAACACAACATCGCCTCAGTGCGGAACTCCATGATAAGCAGATACTTAGACAGTAAGCCACGAAAAGTCTGTTGTCCTTTGATCTTTTGAAAACTTTTGAAAAAATTTGATCTTTTGAAACTACGTTCCTTCTCGTAGTTTTTTTCCTTATTTTCTTTAGGAAGATAAAGGTAGAATTTTAAGATAAACTTTATTATTTTTTGCGGTCCGCTAGCGATGATCCGCTATTTATGCGGCTCGATAATAAATAGGTTACCAGCCCTGTTGTAGAGGGCCAGCGCAGGTCCTTGTTAACTATCTCGACAGCAATGCAACATTCATACCTTCCATAGCAAATTTGGCAGTATTGTTTTGCCCATGATCGACGTGTATTTTTGTTTTTGTTTGTTAACATCGCATAGTAAAGAATCAGTTGGATTCTCTCGTTTTTCTATCGTTACAACGTGTGAAACACAACTGGCGAATAATTTTCAACTGATTGGATTTCATGCTGCGCGGGCTGCTGTTTCACATAAGACGGATTCTTTGATTTTCGACATGACTTGTCCTTCCCATTTTCTGGGATGGCGAATACATGTCGCTCAGCTGTTGGCGGTTTAAGGACCAAGGGAAGCATTTTGTGACCAATGAACTTTGCGAGAAAATTGTTGTCAAGTTATATAAAAAATTTCCATTTTTGGGGAAACAGCTGCTGAATTCAACGAGCAGACGAGCTTTTTTATTGATTTTCTGCGTCAAGCAGAGGAAAAAACGTAGTGATGGAACTGTGTACGTACAATCTACTGTACACATAACTTATCACAGGAGCTCCAGATCTCTGCAATGAAGCTATGTTCGTGACAATGGTGCCTAGCTTTTCATGTACAACGCTGATGAAAATTTTTAGCATTTGACAACCAGGCTGCCTGATCAGCTGGTTTCTTGTCTTGGATGCTTAGTACACTACGCATGCAATGCTGTTATGGAACTTGATTCATCCTTCAACTTTTGCACTTTCCTCAGACAGTTCATCTTTTTCTTGTTCACAGGCTTATGAAAGTCAGACTGCAAATCTTCGCAAGCCTGAAGAAATCGTTGCAAGTCAGGGTGAGGACAAATGTAGTATAGCCTATAGCTGTCGCTATATCAGTAAAAAAAATTGAAAAACATCATCTTCTGTCCCTTCGGGAAAATGCATTTGCAAAGGATTAGTTATTACAGACTTCGATCATCTTTAAAACATGTTTCACTACTAGATAATATAAACACTTTTGCCAGGTGGGTACCACATCTGAAAATCAAGCAGCGGGTCGGTGACGATCAAAGAACGAACTTGTTGGTAGACCCTATTTTTCTATCATCTATACGAGGTTATGAGGAAAAATAGTAACGTCTTTTTTAGTTCTGACGCTAAAGCCAGGCTACAGCCAAAATGCGTATGTCATTGAGAAGCTTTTGGTCGATTTTTCGGTACTTGTTTCTTGTTAATATAAAAGCTTTTTCAAGGCAAGTTTTATGCTTAGTGTTTCAGTGAAGCTATCATGTGTTCATGGACTTTGTTACTGCGTAGCATCCATTAATAATTGTTTATTCAAGTCTGTATCATCGACGTTTACAAATAACCTGCACAAAATAACTCAGATGCATGTGACGATTCAGGTGGTGAAGAAAACTGATGATGCAGGGTGGGTTCCTTATTCTTAGTTATTGTTTATATTGTCTTCACAACGTTGAATGTCAAAAAGTGGAAAAAGTTTCAATATTTGTGCCTTATTCCGACGAACGTAATATTGTTTGTGAATAATACCAACATGCCAGTGAGTCAGCATTGTTCGAGACGTAAAACTTTGGACAAAAATTATTTTTGTTTACCACAGAAGCACAAAGTGTGTAAATCCCAATGCAGAGGAAATTCGAGGCAGGTCATCTTCGTATCGTTCAAACAGTTAAATTGCCTCAGGCTATGAAGGTATTTGTAGCTAAAAATGCATCACGTAAAAGCGCACAAAACAAGCCCAACTTAGATTTCTCAAATAGATAAATAAAAAAAGTAAAATCACCCCATTTTCTTCCTTTCAGAAAAACACTGTATGTACTTTCTCAGTCAGCGTACTGCTAGATGCAGGTGCTACGCTTGGTTTGCTTATGCATTTTGGAGCGATGAGAGTAATGAAGAGCTCTAAGTTTGCTGTAAGCTTTCGAGGAATCAACCGACTGGGATCTGCTCTCATCTATTTGCCATGATTCAAACTTGAGCATATATATATTCAAGTAAGTACTTTCCACAACGGGGTAAGCTAGGAATCGATCAGCAGTTTTTAATAGGAAATCGATTTAACGCAATACTACGCGTCCTAAGTCCTAAAAACTTATTTAAAAATTCTATTTGAATAGGTTTTAGGACTGAGGATGCGTAGTATTACGTGAAATTGATTTTATATTAAAAATATTTGCTGATCGATTCTTTGCTTACCCCCTTGTGAAGAGTACTTACTCGACGATAGACAATGCATCATTGTGAGTGCAGTTTTTTAAATGAAGGAATGTTATGACAAGTTACCAAAAAACGAAAACATTTTGCTCAACCTTGACTGGGAAATGATTTCATGTTTTGAACAAACTGAATAAAGATTGATTCACACAGGAATGTTCCTTGTTTTTATCGGAAATATGGTTTCATAAATTCTTTTTATGACAACTTTGCCATGCAGTTTTTTCTGTCTTGCAGTCTGCAAATAAATCAGCAATTTTTTCACGAACTACAAGCTGCAACTTTTTATAACACTTTTGCATATTACAGTAGTACAAAAAGAACATACCAAATATGCTTATTCCCCAAAATCAGCAATCCATGAGATTATCTTCACACCAATAGACAACTGAGTGTTTTTTCAAAAGCTCAAAAATTTTGAGAACCTGCAACGGGTGACTCAATAAACAGCGTCTCGGTTGGTGTAGTACGAGCTTCGCACCATTCGTTTTCCGCAGGTAATTCTGGAGAGCGTGGCTGCGATCGCAATGAGCCCAGAAAAAATGTTCGAATGGTACAACTTCACAGGCCGTCTCCTGCAGAGCTGCAGCGCAGCATGCAAGATGTCAATAACATGCGTCGTGGTAAGTGACGAAATTACATCAGCTGATTAAAACCAAAATAATTGTTAGTCACATCACTTTCCGCAACCGCACTTCCGTGGTCGCATCAACTCAGCAGTAGTTTAAGTGAAAAACTTTGTGTTTGCGACCGTGTTCATTTACCAAAGTTATCTCGTGTTTGAACTTCAAAACACGGGTTTCGTGCAAGCCTATGCGCTGGAGAACTTTTGCCCAACCAATGTAATTTTTTATTTACTTCCAGATGAAGCTGTTGCTAATGGCAGACTGCAGCATGCTCAGGCAGGTTACATTGAACTGAAACGTCCTGAAAATGAAGCAAAACAACTGTCTCCGAGCAGAGGTCGCTTGTCATCTCTTAAAAAATGGAGCACAAGGGAAATATATTCGAGTAAAATAGACAACGCAGAAGGTACGTCTAGAAGGTTACTTTGTTGTGACGGAGTTGCCCCATGCAGAGTTGACAGGACCATATCGAATGTGTAGCAGTATCCATCCAACAAGAATAAAAATGCAAATGTAACATCAAATTAAAAGACATTTGAGCTTTGATACTCGTTTGTCAGGATTAGACATGTCGTGTGCCTCTAACAGGGATGAAAAAAATAAAATTTGTGACATTGTCGTATAGCATGGCAAAGAGTGGTACAACTCTCGGTAAGTCTTTGTGTCCACAATCTACGGGAGTGGTTTTTAGCTGGAGGACACGCCTCCCCGGGGAGGAATCAATAAATTTCCAGGGAGGCGCGAGCCCTCAGGCGCTCTACAACATGGACACTTTTCGAACGATGAAGCGTTCGGTTCTATTTACTTATTTAAAGTCAAGGGGGCTTTAAACATATGACAATCACTTAAGGGAAGCGTGGTAGAAAAAAGGTCAAGAACCACTGATATACAGTCTTTAAGGCCCTGAAGATGTAGGTTCATTGTTACCGCAATAAGAGTGTGTTAGATGAAGTTTGATAACCGCCCATCTTTCATACAACTCTACACCTATCTAAACAGGCATAGGAAAATGAACCCTAAAGTTTTTTTGCTCCTAATCATGCATTATAAAAGCTACAGAAATATTTAAACACTTGAAGTAGCAAAGCATAAGGCGCGGAAAAAATGGGTGAAATAAGTTGATTGGGCAAGCATGCTAAGTGACGAAACGCGAATATTACAATCCAACGGAAAGGGGAGCTGGCAAAGAACACGACCTGATCGAGTTTACTGGCGCTAGCTTTATTCAAGCAATGTTTAAAACTCAGAAAACCGAGTAATCCTGTTGACCAACTTGCCTCGTCGAACACCTCTAGACAGTTACTTAATTTTTTGCTCAAGGTTTGAAGTTAAGGGCCGATATTTAGCTTGGTCTGAAGTCTTGATGAAATTAGATGCGGGCACATTTAAATGGAAGTTAAAATCCTGTTGTATAGTCAACAGTCAACATAACTGAGCAGTAAGCACTCTGACGCAATCGGTGTCTCTCGTGGTATGACAAAATGTACACACTGCGATGCAACGTCTAAAGACAGAAGAGCGACTTTTCGTCTTCCTGCATCTTGCGGTGGAAAAACCCATACGTCATTAGGAGAAAAGTGTGAAACAATGACCATAACAGAAATGACATGGAATAGTAAGACAACGCCATTACTTTTTGGTGCTATCCTTATGAAAGGTCAAGACTGTAATATGTATTGGGAAATAAAAACGTTTAAAACTCCTGTTTTGTAGAACGTTGCCGTTGGAATCTTACATTATCACATGTCATTTCAGTTTCGGTTTTTGCCAAACCTTCGTGGTAATTTTTTAAATAAGCTGACGTAAAAACCGGAAATACTGCTAGTATTACACAACTCTTTATTTATATAACACTATTTTATTTTTCAATGCAATTTTTCATGTTATTTAGTCTGTCTACAGCTGACCAATAACAACATTGCAAATTACTACCTAACATGATCCGGGAACGGGTGAAAGTGGAAAAAATCGAAAAAAAATTCAAATCGAAGCAGTAAAAATCAGCAAGCGATGTTTTTGAACAAAGGCGGTTCCATCAGAGTGAAGCAAAGCTTTTAATAATGACGCTGAGACAAAGACACTTTTTTCGGGAATCGCTAGCATTAATGATATGGCACTACAATAGCAGTTTAAGAAAAATAAGCGGAACCTTTATATTTGTGTGTCTGCCCCACTGGACAACGAAGAGCAGCATCTGATGGACAAATGTTATCTCAACTGATCCACATAGTGGCTCTCAAACTTGTAGTGATGTGCTCTTTGGGCAATATTTTGTCTGTCAAGTACCGTTTTAACTGTAATCATGAGCACAATAATGAAAATCATACCTGTAATTATTGTACTTTTACGTTAAATTTCATTATGTATAAACACACTTAAAATATTCATTTAAAACCTTGGCGTAGCTACACGTAGCGGTACGCGTGTTGAGAACCACTGAACTAGACATTTGTTCGTCTTTTGAATTGCACCAACTGGAGTTATCAGGTTATACAATATCATACTAGTCAGGAAACGCGAAGCTTTTATTTGTGAAGCCTATGAATTTTGCTACTGTAGATTTTTTTAGCAAAGTTAATAGCACAAGAGAATGGACAAAACTTTGCGCATGAATCGCAATAAAACTGTCTGCTCACACATGGGACCGCAATGCTGCTGCATTCCATCACTATCATCAACTAACGTGTCAACTTTTGAAACGTTTGGCTACCGATTTTCTTTTTCTTGATTTAGCTTTATCATTTTTAGCTGTGATAATATATGTAAAAGAAGAGAGTTGCATTATATTTGCTTTGTCCGTTTACCGAACAGGGTGTGTTGACATGCAACTAAGTCTTCCGAAATATAATTCTTCAAACAATGTTTTCACGATGCATTGATATGTAGAAATAGATGTGTTGTTAACTTTTTGTAACAATAAGTGCCCTCCAAGCGCTGGTAATTTCATTGTTTTGATAGGGCAGGGTGAAAAAACTGATCAACGCGTGTTAACGTAACATTCAACTTCAAGATAAAGTTTGTTTTTCATAAGCTTGTGCCAATATCAATCTCCAATTTAACGTTGTTATGTTTGATCGAATTTTAAATTTATTAGCTGAAACAACGACGAAACCGACGATAAAATCCACGAGTCCACAACACATCTTCGCATCCTTGACTATAGATAGGAAATCGTGCAGGGAAGACCTAAGCGCACACTCACACAAATTGTCCTGCGTAGTAGAAACTAAAGCCTTACCACAGCTGATGTTCGCTGATTTGCTTATAAGTTATGACGAGGTCAACCAATTTTTTAACCTAAAAACTTAAAATTTTGACTTCATAATCTGCAAATTTGAGCTTTATTTTGACCTATCAATATCCTGCGATTGCAAGTGAAATGCGGAATAGTATATATGTATTAGAAAAGAAAAAGGTATTTATTAGAAAAGAAACCGATAGGTTAAGAATCTTTTTTCTGTTGAAATAAAACAAATATCAAAAGTTTGAAAGTCCCAAACGAAACTAGAGCTAACAAACCGAAGACGAAAATCAATCCAAACGCATATGGGAAATATTCAGTGTAAACAAATCTCCTGAAGTCACTGAGAGGGTTCTACATTGTTATACTTCAGCATCAAGTACTATCACGCCTGGCGTACTTTCCATCGTCCAGCAGTGGGCAATACAACATTATTACGTCAGAAATTGCAAAAAATCTAGTATTATGTCAGAATTTCAACTAAACCTGCAAAAGCATGTCAATATCTGCTGTTGTAGCTTTAATAAAATATCGATAAAGAGAAACTATTCTGCAAGAAACTTTGACCTAACGATAAATTTTGACCTAATGATAGATTTTTAATTTTTTTTGACCTAATAACTTTGAAGTCACTCATGCTTCCAGAGTGAAATTTGGTTTGTGGACGTTTCATAAACTTTTAAAATAGCATAACAATTTTGACTTTACTGACTTTTGGTTGCCCTAGTTATGACGCAAACAACGCTTTTTAATTTAAGGCCTAAGTGTTGCTGCCAGAAAAAGAACTAAACCATGTTTAGTCTTCAAGCTAAAACCCAATGCTTACCAGACAGTCTTGCACTGACGTCAAATCATGGCATGTGCATTTTAGAAGTACAGAAAATATTCGCTGCTCCGCATTTAATTACTCATACCCAGGGTCGCCAACCAGCTTAAATTTTCGGGGGAGGCAAAATGCTTGTAACTTGTTGTTGTACCAAACAACTATAAAAGTTATTGGCGTGTTCAAAATGTTTTTGAAATTTTAGGGGGGACTATTGCCCGGTTTGCCACCCTGGTTGCGGGCCTGCCCATACCTCGTTCCAAAGGTAGAAAAACGCGATTACAGATGTCACTTTAAGAAAAACTGAAAACAATTAAGTATTTTAGTGCATAATTAACATTTGTTCCTGTAGAGATGTTCGCTAATAACATAATGTTCCCAATCATGAGCAAGTTCTAATGTAATCGATATGGTTGGAGTTTCGTCTGTACGTATAACTTTAATGTTGTTCCTTGGCTTTTTTATCTCGCCCTTACTGCAAGATTAGTGTGATGTAACGAACTGATTGCAGCGAAATGAAATCAAGGTATGCGATAGCCAACGCAAATGTTTTCCATTTAAGCTAATTATCCCACCAAGCGAAACTATCTAATATTAGTAATTAATTTCTGTTTCCGATCATGAATGGGGGAGATGTGTAAATTTTCCATTGTCCCTGGCCCCGCGAGAGGTGCGCTAGCTTTTTACTTTGCTTGACTAGTACGTCAGATCAGAT
>Ga0210059_1015613_pt1 | contig 11056 bp, 5 predicted proteins | sample Ectturendosymbi2_FD_188042 | JGI IMG/M metagenome (GOLD analysis project Ga0210059, IMG submission 188042) | Ecteinascidia turbinata endosymbiont from Florida, USA - Sample 2 (SPAdes) (version 2) | ecosystem: Host-associated > Tunicates > Ascidians > Unclassified | place: Key West, Florida... | reverse complement strand
GGTGGCCCCTTTCAAAGGAAAGTACCTGCACAGTACAGTTTCTGTAGGGGGCCCCTTTGAAAGCAGAGTACTTACTTATGATCTGCTTTGTAGTACATTATATGTGTGAATAATAAGTTTTTCATCAAAACTAAGGAAAATTTCTGCGCGTAACACCTCAAGGGGGGGCCCGAGGCAAGTGCCTCGCTCGCCTCCTCTTAAACACACCACTGCCTCTACGTAAACTTCTCAGGACAGCTGTTTCGCATACGTATGTGCTGCGTCATATAGGATAAAAGTATTAACCAATCAATGTACCGCATGCTTCCAAAACTCCCAGCACAGAACCGGAGACAAGCTTTGAGGCGCTAGTTGTGAAGTGAAACCATCCGTTTCATGAAAGTGACGTTGTGGTTGTAAATGTGACCTCACACAGTAGGACTCCATTGCTACCAATCAGGGATAAAGTGTTAACAAAAATAGTGTGGGATGTTGGGGACGCTCCCAAAAATCTAGCCATATTGAAACAGCTTTAAACTCGTTTTAAAGCAAAACATGAAAAAGGTGCGGGATGGCCGTTCCCTGCCCCACCACACCCATGCTATACAGAGTTGCAATTTTAGCTGATTTGCTGCTAAATATAGCAGTTAGCTGCTTTGCTAGCAGGCACATCCAGCAGCTACATTCAATCATGTGCAATTTTTGGTCGGTATGAATGTTGTTCACTGTGTTATTTCTATAACGTGCCATCTATTCTTCTGTTTTTTCATAGTAACGGATGTCTGGGACAAATGTTTGGGCGCAAAAATCTTCTGATGACACATGATAAAATTTGCCTGAGTTGCACCTTATTTTCTAAACCACGGGTTTGTCAAAGCCTCTTGAAAATACCTAATCCAGCGCACCCTCTTGTTCCACTCCCAGGTCTGTTCACAATCACCGCAGATGATTGTGAACCACTCCCAGGTCTGTTCACTGTTCACAATCACCGCAGATGCGAGCTGTAGGGACTAGGGCAGGCCTGCCCAACCTTTTAAGTTTTTAGTGTTGCGGGCCACTTTCACATGAGAAAATTTATTGCGGGCCACAAACGTTTTTTGTGACGTAACAAATAGCTAATGTGACATAACAAATCCCTTGATTTTTATATGTTTTATGCAATAACATGAGGTGATAGTCAGTGTTGCCAACCAGCATGTTTTTATGCCAAATTTTTTAAATTTGGCATTTTTCGGAGGTGGTTGGCATAAATATCTTTGATTTGGCATATTTTTCAACAACCGGTTCTTTGACATATGCATAATGTTGAACCTTCGTAAAATGGCCATTTTGGCCATTTTTGTTAAGGTTTTGGCCGCAAGCTTTGAAAAAAATCTGGCTACTCTGTCTCTGTTGTTTCAGTAATATCCCACTCACAAAAAAAGCTGCGTCACCCTGTGTGAAACTATTTTCGCTGAAGAATTTTATACTTTCACTAAACGAGGCACCGAAAGCGCATTATTTTTGTTTTCTGCTACTCAGTCAAACTTCTGCTGTTCAGCAAAAATCAAATAAGGCTCTTTTGCCAAACATCAAAACTTTTTCTACTGTAAAACTCGCGTTGTGCGTACAATCGCTATGTTTATTGCTTCACAACAATTTTTTAGTTTTAAACACCAGTGATAACTGCTGAAAAAGTTCGCATAATCTGTGGACGTTGCCAAATCACAAATCCCGGGTCACTTGAGGGTTTAGGTTTCCGAGAATGCTGCAGCGCGTCCGCTCAATCTCTTACCACCCCGTTTTGAAAACCAAATGTTCTTGGGGAACTACAGGAAAGTGTTCCCTTTGAGATGAAGGATAAATCACTTCACGTTGAACTTGTTATAGTTAGTTTGCTTTAACATAATTTAAATTTAACGAATTTCACATTTTCGTTCTTTTAACTCTACACGCAAAGTTAACACTGACGAAAGTTTTGGTTCATCTACGTTTAAACCTGACATAACCCTACCAAACGCTAAGTAGTTGGGCTTTTTTTATCATTGCAATTTCGCTGAAATTTTATTTGCCTCCATGTGTTTAGGTAAAAATTATATGATGCCATTCTTTAGCAAATGGCCATCGCCTGGGCTAAACAAGCAGAGTGTTGAAAAAGTTTTCTTTGATTAACATTCTTACCTGACACAGCCACACAACGTCAAGTGATTGATTTCTTTATCACCACGATCTTGCTAAAATTTTATACGTCCATGTGCTAAGCCGCAGATCACATGATGTCGATTTTGCATGTGATCGTTGTCTGAATGTAACACCAGATATTGGATGCTACAACTTCGCATAAGAATGGAACTGTTTTCTGACCGCTTGGCTTTGATTTTCCTCAGATGTTGAATAAAGAATGTGTTGTTCTTAGTTTTTTTTACATATTTTCATACAAACGTTTTTCAGATATTGCGAAAAAGTACGTATAGGCTGTGAATGTACTGACAGGGAAACTTAATTTCATAATTAAATAAAAGAAATTTATGATAGGATATTTTATATGAATAAGATTTCAGTACTGTGGATGGGTAACGTACGTGAAATCGATGTCCTATAAAAATAATTAGCTTGACTGATTCGCTTGCTTGTCACCTTTGTGGGGACCCGCAACTTGAATAGGCCTACATATATGTGCAAGTGTAAATCATCGCAAAAACATATGAGCAGACCCGTCGGAAGATTCCTCGAAAGCTTTTACAGTAAATCGAGAGGTTTTAATTGTTGATGTTAGGTTTATATTTTTTAGAGCTGATGCCGGCTGCTTAATGCGCATTGCACACCTTTAAAACCAAAACATTCAACACTTAGGCTGCACTTTCAAAAGCTGGAATGTTAAGGAAACGGTGGTTGGTCAATTCGCTCTCGAATATCTAAATAACCATTCTTTGCACGCAGGCCATATAAACTACGTTCTACATAAAACTACTATCGCGAATAAATTGAACCATGCAGAAACAAGAACCTCAGTTTAAAATACAAGTACAGTAGTCGGTAATTTGTTCAGGGGATTCATATGAAACCTAGATCAACATAACATTTTTTGAAAATAAATCTAAAATAATGCATAAAAATTCCGTGAGAGGCTTTGATAGCCCGGTTTGTCTCCCACCCTGGTTGCGGGCCTATTTCAATTTACACGCGCAAAGACCAAACAGATTTGGTCTTTTATTGCCTGACAATTCTCTTCAGTACTGTACACACAGTGCGAAACTTGCACTGATAATGGTGATTGCTAGCCGACAACAATCGACTCACAAAGCCAAATAGACTCTACATGGGCGTTTCTGCAGTCTGCGTTTCATTTATATGTGCATGCACTGTAAAATAAGTTTTCCTATATCATAACTGTTCAATGACTATTTTTTTCAGATCACGTGTTTTCTTTAACAACTTTTTGCAAAAAACATTTCAAGGTTAGGTTTTTCAAAATAGATCCTACGTCAGTAAAACAAGACCAAAAATGTTTTTAAGTGCAGCAAAAGGAGCGGTAGCGATGGCTCGCTACTATTTTTATTCAGGCACGGCTGCGGTAGCGCCACTATTAAATTTTACAAATTGCGGGAGCGACGCTATTAATAAAGTAGCGGTTGCCCACCTCTGTTAGCCACTGGGCTCTCTTCAGCTACGTGTCCCCCTGGCTCAACCTCTAGTTATGTCACTGCACCTGATCAAACCAAGATTGTACTGCAAATAAGAGCTATGTGTAGGGCTAGCAGCTATATCCTACAATAAAAACATAGTTGTTTCTTAGGTGACTGAGCAATACGGTATTTTTTTCAGCGTTTGTGTCGCGTAAAGCTCGATTGGTATTTTTAGATGTGATTTTTTCCGTTTGAATTTTCTTCAGTAAAGTCATTCAGAAATCAGATTGCTATTGAGTGCTTGTGCAAGTTTGTACTGCTCCCATGCTAAGCAAATCAGAAAAGATCTTGATGATATTGAATAGCAAGCAAAAGCGACTTTATCAACTGGCAACCGCAGAACTCTTCCCCAACGAGACACGGAAACATCAAAAAGTGACAAAAGCGCGTTTGGGTTTGATGCCTTAGATTAGTGGTTCTTAGTTTATGCAACCACGCGAAGCCTTTTTTCTTAGCTTAATGGTCACTAACTGCTCAGGCGAAAGGTCCTTTACAAGAATCAAAAGAAAAAATTGATTAAAGGGTCATAATGTGTCCAGGAGAGGTTGTCCACACTAAGCATACGGTACATTAAAAGCGACAAACTTAGGCAAATGAATTGTAATGAATTCTTAGATAATTTTGCTATGAAGGCAGGACAAAACCTTTTTCACTGTTTACAGTGTTATGTTCAGCCTTACTTGATTCGGTGTTTGTAGCTTTTTATTTCTTTATATGTGTTTCAATAATGACAGCATAGGCGAAATTTAAACCAGTTCAGTCGCCACGGTGGGCCTTGTTGAGCTCAGCCCTTCCAAATTCAAATATGAAACATTATTAACCAGTGAAGATTTTATCACATTTTCAGAATATCAAGTCCCCTTGCGCAAATTTAAACCCCCTATTCAAGACTTTCTGGCGACGGTTCTGGTTTTTAAACCTCACATCTTTTCACGCGACAGTTCAGTTGTGTTCGCTTCTTAGGAGTCTGAAAAAGGAAGAAACACGCGATCCGTGAACGTAACAGTTGCAACCATGTGGGTGCATTTTGCGTGACGTGTTTTGCTCGTGTGTGGGAGATTTTTACAGCCGTGGTAAGCGAGTCACAACGTGGTCCTCACATTGTGCTTTAAAGTCTTTTTGCCGCCACACATGCTACATAGGTGCAGTGTGTTTGTTTTTTTAACACAAATAAGAAAAAACAGATGTGATTCTTATAAAAACGTGTGCCATGTGTTTTGTCAAATATTTCAATTGTGGCGATTTCGGTTGGTTTGCCTGTGGCAGTTAATAATCCTGTTCTGCCAGCCAAGTAGGATTTCAACAATTCCGTGCAATTGAACGCTTTTGCGTCGAAGGCAGCAACAAGCGCAGTGATTGCGGGACACACCAGCTATGATTTAGAGTTTTTTACTGACAGTAGTTTCAGAGCGTCATTGTCGAATTTTCGCAAATTGATTAACACTTTCCATTTTTTCCTCGTAACAACTGGAGAGGGGGCCTCACAAGTGGATTAGCCTAGGGCCTCGCATCAGTTAAACCCGGCCCTGAGTGCAGTTTTGCTTAATAGCAGATTTTGGCATAGATTACATGTTTTAATATTTTGTCAAAACATGATTAACTCGACAACATTGACACAAACAACAAATGTTGAACGGCTGAACCTGTCAACATATACCTCCTATTCGAGTTCGAAGACTCCTGCATTTGACCATTCAACCAAAATCAACAATGTGTTGTACTGGGCATTGAAGCGTGTAATTGTGCCTGAACTACTCTTGGTCGCTGTCCTGAAGCAATTGCAAGCTAGAGCCTTCACTTTGAGCAAATTATACTGAGTCCACGCTTTGGTTACGAACTTTAGCCTATATTCACTGTACTGTGCCCCCCAATTTTTTTATTTATGACAGCCCAAAACTCTTTTAAATCGCAATCCACTTTAAACGGTTGTTATGCCTCGAGTTTGTGGATTACTGCTGGCGGCAATATTACCCCCCGGTCGGAAACTATAGCTTTTAGGAAGTTGCCAAGGTGAAGCTTGAAATCCCATCTAATCTTAAATGATATTTAATGCCTTCAAAACTGAAACGCCAATCAAAAGTGAATTGATGCAAAAAAACTGAAAAATTCAAACACTTTTTTATTGGATTTGTTGTCTGGCGACTTTGCTGAAATAACTAAATAGGGTTTAGAGAAACTTAGATGCTCCACATCACAAAAAAGTGCCGAAAAGAGAGCGTAACCTCGATTGAACTGAACGTAGTGGCAATGAAAACAGGAAGACAAATTTTATTGAAAGTTAGGTCGCATCTCAGCTTGATTACGATGAGATGATCACAATTTCTACATGTCGCAGCAAGGGCGAATTGAGGTTGTATGAGGCCCCTGGCTGAAATGTAGAAAGGGGGGCCTTTATAACAACTAGACATTACACTTTTTTACTGACTTAGGGATTGGGGGCCCCTAAATGGTGGGGGATCCTGGCTGTAGCCCAGTCAGCACCCCGCTTAATCCGCCATGGTCTCGCAGGGTGCTTCTCTAACGCAAGTCGTCGGAACTTTCGGTAGGCGAAACAGCACTGGTTCGTACGGGTACCATTACTTCTTGTCATCTATAAGTTCGTAACGCTTTTTGCCGGCCAGCAAGAAATGTACTAATGAATAAATTCTTAAGGTTTTTGCACTCGGTAATACGTCGCTACGTAGTAGCCAAAAATCTCATTTCAAACCAGCCCAAAATTGAATGTCCACCAGAGAATCATGTTTTTTCGGTCTCTTTTGTGAGCCATTTTGCTAATACTGTACATCTTCAACAAAAAGGTCGTAGCACGGTTGACTGAGCATGATGATGTAATAACGTCATTGCTCAGAGGGGCCCCGCGCCTGGGTCTTGCATTGGGCCCCTCATCTGCTATGGCCGGCCCTGATCATGTCCATGGGAATGCTCAGTGTCTAGGCCAAAGTGATATAAACCACATGCAGCAGTAACTGAAAATTTCACAATAACTAATATAGCCTACTCAACGTGCACACAACTGCAATTAGAATTTTGCAAAACTATTCAGCTGTGGCGAATTAAGGGGGTTGCTGACTGGGCTACAGTCAGGGGCCCCCAACATTTAGGGGTTCCACAATCCCTACGTCGGTTAAAAGTGTCATATGTCAACAATACACAATGCTAAAAGAAACCATCGTCAATTGGAACTAATAACTAGGCGCTCTGTGCTCACTCACTGAAATTGCTTCGTTGACATAAAAGTAGATCATACTTTGGGGTCTGGTCTGGCCGATACTCACTAACAACTTAGTACTCCATGGTCTAAAAAATTAAGGTATTTCATCTGCTTCTTATATTGGTTTCCGATGCGCATGCGGTATCCACGTCAATGCCGGATTAACAATAGTAGCAAATGTAGCAATTGGTACGGGCCCCGCGGTCTTCTGTAATAAATCTCATTTATTACATTATGTATAAGATTTTTTTTCTCTCTAAGAAGTCAGTATATTGCTAAATTTGCCATAAGTAGTAAGCGAAGGTTTTCAGTTGAACGTTGTCTGTGTCCAGAAATTCTTGTTTGATTCTTTTTGTACAGTTACGTAACAAAAGACTCAAGATTGCGGTTAGCAGTGTTGACATTTTAGCTGCTTTGCTGCTAAATCTACCTGTATTTGCTCACTGTTACCTGTAAAATTTTCAATCTAGCAGTTAACTGGTATTCCAGCAGGGTTTTACCAACCGTTTGGCAGGTTTAACAATGACAGATTCCTGACCAAAGACCTGTTTCAACAGTTTTTCAAGATGGAAACTTTTACACCTTCTTCATCAAAATTGTACTTCTCTTCTTTATGACATTTTTAATTGGGTAACACCAGGACAAAGCACAATCAGCTCCCTGCAATTATTTGGAATTTTTATTATGATGCAACGAACCTGCTTCACGCAGATAATTTTATCATAATAGCAAGTGTTGCAGTTGACTGCATCGCCTTGAACTTCTGAGGCAAGCACAAGCGAAAGATGGCAATTCGGGGCATTAAACTAACGGGAAAGCAACCAGCAGCAATAGAGCTCCCTCGACGAGTTCACTCAGGTTGCACTATCATTATATAGGGATGGGTGAACTACGATAATTCGCTTGTGGTGACTATCACAGTGACTTGTTACTCATGGGCACCATCTAGCGGTGACCATTTATTTTCATGTTGCGCCATCTCCAGGCCGCCACACAAGTAATTAGATGGCTTGGTGAAGCCTAAATGATTTGCTTGTGTGCTTAGTGAGCGCGTTGGGTTAAAGACAACATTGGTAGAATATGTTTTTTTATCACACGGCACGATATTTCCAAGTGGTTCAGTTACACTAGTACAGTAAGTAGCAGAAATTAACGGACTGTCATATTTTGCGGTCGAGATCCAGTCCTGAATTTTTAAAACTCAGTCCAAGTTAAGGTTGCCAGAGGTCCTTGAGCGCCAAGAATTGTCCTTGAATTTGCTATCAAAACGCGTTTTGTCCTTGATTCTAGAAAAACATCTTGTTGTCCTTGAATATTTTCCGGCGTCCTTGAAAATTCTTGAATATTTTACAAAATTTTTGTTAAATAAAGAACTATTGATTACGTTGAACATTCAACAATCAAGAATAAACAATGGAAATGAACAGAACAATGTATAGATTTGTTCCATTTTTACCTGCTGTGTAGTAAAAACTTTATTATTGAAGAAAACATTTTGTTTTTTTTTCAATTTCGTACATGGTTAACATAGCCTGGCTTGCTCATACGTGATTCAAGCTTTCTGAAAGTAGCCCACCGTAGACCGTACCAAATGCTGGATTAACAATAGTAGCAAATGTAGCAATTGCTACGGGCCCCGCGGTCTTCTGCAATAAATCTTATTTATCACATTACATATAAGATGTTTTTCAATATAAGAAGTCAGTATTTTGCTAAATTTGCCGTAAGTAGTAAGCAAAGATTTTAAATTGAAGGCTTTCTGTGTCCGGAAATTCTTGTTTGATTCGTTTTTGTACAGTTACGTAGCAAAAGGCATAAGATTGCGGTCAGCTATGTTGCCATTTTAGCTGATTCAGGATTTTTCACTGTTAGCTGTAAAATTTCCAATCTACCAGTTAACTGATTTTCGAGCAGGATTCTATCAACCGTTTGGCAGGTATAGCAGGTAACAAATTCCTGACAAAAACCTGTTTCAGCAGTGTTTTAAGATGAAAATTTTTATAAAATAAAATAGACTTCTTTTTTTTATGACGGTTTTGATTGGGTAACACCAGGAATAAGCACAACCAGCTGCCTGCAATTATTTGGAATTTTTATTACGATACAACGAAGCTGCTTCAAGCAGATATTTGTTTCATAATAACAAGTAATTAGATAGCATGGTGAAGCTTAAATTATTTGCTTGTGTGCTTAGTGAGCGCATTAGATCAAAAGACAACATTGGCAGAATATGTTTTTATCCCACGAGACAATATTTCCAAGTGGTTCAGTTACAGTAGTAAGTACAGTAATGTAAAAAGTTCCTGGTAAACCAAAGCTGCCGAAAGTTTAAAAATATATGGTTGCAAGATTCAGAACTTAAAAGTTGGCTCAATGCCTGCTGCCTATCCTGCTGATTCAAGAAAAGCCTTTTGCGAAGTTTGCACTAAAGTACTTCTTGCATGCACCAAATGTAGCACAAAGTTTTCAGTTACAAAAACCAGACTTAGAAAGTTGTAGGGCTAAAGCTATGCTCAGATTGTTTATCGCTGTGCATTGTTCTATTGTATAAAAACATGCAACCATTTCAAAGAGATCGTCAAGATTTGTGTCATACAAAACACGAAGTAAGCTGTAGTTACGTTGCTTAAAATGTTGAATGAAAGAAAATTTTGGGCCGAAAAGTGTGTGGTCAAGATCGGCATCTTCAGCCCATGCTCATTGAGAGCGAGTGCAAGACGAAAAATCAATACACTGTACTGCATAACTTTATAGGTTTCTTTTAATCACTTCAAAAATAACACATTTCTGAACAAAATTTTACTGTTTTTTAGCAGATTTTAGCTGAAAATTTGTGTCAAGACTTTTAACAGAATCTAGCAGTTTTTGTGACACCATTTAGCAGATTTAGATCACAACTGGGGCAACCAAAAGTCAGTAACGTCAAAACTGTTCTGCCTTTCTGAAAGTTTATGAAACGTCCAAAAACCAATTTTCACGCTGATACCACGAGCCACTCCAAAGTTACTAGGTCAAAAAAAGTCAAAATTTATCGTTAGGTCAAACTTTATTTTTAGGTCCAAATTTTCTTGGAGCAGAGTTTTTTTCTAGTTATCGATATTTTGTTTACAACAACAGATTTATATGTTTTTGCAATTCTGAAATACTGATGGGTTTGTTGCGACTTCTGAGGTAATAGTGTTGTGTAGCCCACCAAGGGTGTAACGAGGGGGGCAAGGGGGCACAATTATCCGGGCGCCGAATGACTGCGGGGGGGGACAAAAATCCTAACAATGTCACAAGTACTTGTTTCAATACGGTACATTTGCTTCTGAAAGACTTCAGGTTCGAACATGGGGGCACCAAACTTGCTTCGTGCCCCGGGCGCCATCTAACCTCGTTACGCCCCTGCAGCCCACTACCAGATGATTTGAATAGTAAGTAAACTGGGCATGGCAATGCAAGAAACGTGGTCTTACAGTATTTGGTTTGGAAATGCTCAATCCATTATGCATATATAGTGTTTTAACTTTATGAGATTCGCTGATTTTACTCTACTCTTGTTATTAATGTACACACCAACACATCATGCCTAAGGTTAAACAACCAATGAACATGCTTCTGAGTTTCCCTCAACACGTAAGGATGACATATTTTGCAAATTATGTGACTACTTAATGAAATGTGACAAAAGGTTTATGGTGGAAGCACGAGGTTCGTTTTATGAAACTGAAAATAGAAAAACATTTTTTTAAAAAACATTCATTGCTGAACTCATCAAAAAACTGTGGAATTGGCAATTTTGTGCATCAAAATATAAACTCACATAGTAATTTTGAAGGGATTGATGAGCTGATGTGCAACAGCTTCAAAATCAAATCTCTGCTGCACAAACTACCACTGAATCGCGCAGCTGGCAAAGATGGAATCTTTGCTGAACACATATCCTATGCTGATTCAAGTGTGTGCAACCACCTGAGTAGTCTATTCAATGTGTGTTTAATGCATGGCAAAATTCCTCAGGAATGCATGCAAACAGTCATTGTACCCATTTGCAAAAACAAGAATGGGAACATAAGTGATCCTGGGAATTATAGGCCTGTTTCCCTTGCAACTATCATCTCAAAGTTGTATGAACACTACATCTTGTCATGCATTTCCCCACTTTTGGCCACAACAGACAACCAGTTTGGCTTCAAGCCAAAACATGGCACTGACATGT
>Ga0210059_1015612_pt1 | contig 11056 bp, 7 predicted proteins | sample Ectturendosymbi2_FD_188042 | JGI IMG/M metagenome (GOLD analysis project Ga0210059, IMG submission 188042) | Ecteinascidia turbinata endosymbiont from Florida, USA - Sample 2 (SPAdes) (version 2) | ecosystem: Host-associated > Tunicates > Ascidians > Unclassified | place: Key West, Florida... | reverse complement strand
TTCTTCTGTGCAGTTCGACTGTGTTTCGAGGGGGAGGATGACTCGAAGACCTTGCGGTCATTCTCCTCCCCCTGGTATCTGATTTTTTCAGATGTTAAATAAAATTATCTGTCTGTCTGTCTGTCTTCCGCGACAGACCCCTTTTTTCCAGGCTAGATGCGCCACTGAACAAGTGTGATATATTCTTTTAGTTTTGGGTACTAGATATATTTCATTTTTCAGTCAACTTGAGGCACATCAAGACAATTGAAAATAATGTGTGAAAAGGAACAGAAGTCGGAGCCATGTTCATGAAAAGAAAAGCTCTGGAGCCAGAGCAGTTTCATTTTTACAACAGCTCCATAGCCATGGTTTTAATTGCCTTGATGCAACCCATTTTTTGACCCTTCATGACCCTTGCTTTGGTTGTGACACATATTATGGGAACCATTGTGCTATGCCCTCCTTACAGTGTGTAATTACAAGTGTTATGTGGACTTTGTTACTTTAGCCATTTTAAAGTGATTAAGCCAAGCACATTTGCATGCTTTACAAATGTTTGTCACCAGAACTCATGTCTGATGCCAGCAACTGCCCAAATCAAGCTCAGATTGGTCTCCCAATGTCAAAAGAGAACTGATGGGAACTTAATGACGTTTGTAATCAATATGTTTTGCAGTGGAAAAGACCCAAAACAGTCCTGGTAACTCATCATGGACCACAGGCAACACACCACAAAAAGTTACAAGGAATGAAGCAATAGATGATGAATACAGCAGTGTGACAACAGTATCAGATGATAAAATCATGAAGAACATCCAAGGAGTGACTGCTGTGAAAACAAACAAAACAGCACAAGTTACAATAAGTAAACGAAACAGTCTTTGGAGAATTCTACTACAGAATGCTCAAAGAACAATTAACAAAGCTATTGATTCTAACAATTTAGATTCAAGCAACAATCAAGCAACAAACAATAGCCAAGGTACTGATCATGATGATGATGAACTTCAAACATGCATCAATAATCCAAGTCCTTCTTTAAGCAACAATGAAAATAACTGTGAAATTAATTGCAAAGTCAAAAAAACTGAGCGTCGAAGGAAGTCACTTAGTGTGCCGTCTTTGCCAAACTTTGTCCTTCAACAGATGCAAGAATCAGATAATTGGAAAAGTAGCATAATGAATGCTGAAGTGCCAGAAGTTTCATGTAGTAAGGAATTACACAAAGAATTCTCTGTATCAAATTTGAAAATACAACGCAGCAGATCTGCTTATTACAAACGAAAAGGAGAGACTAGCAAAGCACTAGAAGATGTAAGTCCACTTAAAACCAACACTTCATGGTCCCTTAAGATACAACCAAACAAAGAGCAACAAAGGGTTAGTAGTACATTACACAAACACAATATCGGTGATGAAAGTCAACCTAGAAGCAGAACTGGAACAACAGCACGGAAAATACAGGATCGTAAATCAAAAGCAAGAAGAAAACAACACCAAAAGTGAGTGCAAAATTAGTCCTATCATTATTTTGCTGTTTCAAGAGTACCCGAACAAAAATTTGAAGTTATTCAATGTTGTCCCAAGTCTGTTGCATTTTTTAGGACATACTGTACATCTCAGCGTTACAGTAATCTAAAAAATCCAAATCACTTAGAAAGTTTAATAAAACCAAGATATGTTTAATTTGAAATTAATATTTCATGAAAATGTTCAATTAACATGCAAAATATGCATCACTAAAGAACTGGTATGTACGGATATGTTAACACAACATGGACCATACCAAAAATACTCAGAAAGCAAAAGTTCCTTTAGACATCACACAAATGCGTACTACAGCTTAAAAAAGACATACCTAAACCCCTAGGGTAAACTAAAGATAACATGGCTTGCTTTCTTACTTTGAGGGACAAACTTAGAAAGCCTATTGTATGAAAGATAATTATTAATAGAACCAAAAATCAATCAAGTCAAAAATTTTGTGCCTTTTTTAAAGTTTATGAAATGTCCACAAACCAAATTTCACACTCATACCATGAGCAACTCCTAAGTTATTAGGTGAAAAAAAAGTAAAAAAATAATTATTGGGTCAAACTTATCTTGCAGCAGTTTTTTTCTCTTCATTGATATTTTACTGAAACTAAAACAACAGATATTGATATACTTTTGCAAGTTAGGTTGCAATTCAGTGATAATAGTGGGTCTGTTGCGGCTTCTGGCACAATAATGTTGTTTTCCCCACGACTAGACAATTGAACATTTTGTAGGCATTGCATAGTAAGGTAAGATGTGGTCTGATATTACATGGACTGACAAATGCTTAATCTTTTGTCTTAATCAATCAACTTTATGATGTTCTCAAGTTTGACTCTACTTGTACTTACCACTGTTTTTTTCGGTCATAGACCGAAATGTTACAAAAATATTGTAAGTCATTTTGGTCAGAATATCTGAACATATAGGCTTATGAATAATGCTACAGGGAGTTTTAATACAACTGTGAGATAAATGACCGAAATGTCTCAGTGGCCAAAATGTTTCAGCAAAAAATGACCGAAATGCCTCAGTGAAAAAAAACACTATCAATGTATCATCCTTACAGTTCAACAACAATTTTTTTTTTATTTCTACGCATAGTGCGCACATATGTTTCTGAGTTAACCACAACACCCAAGGCTAAATTATTGCAGTTGCAAATGCAGGAAATCATTGGTCAAATAAAGCCAAAATTTGTAAATTGTTAAGTCAAAATTTTAAGTTTTTAGGTCAACAATTGGTTGCCCTAACTATTAGAATAGCATGTTTCATAGAATTTGAGCAATATCAGTACATCCATATCTATCCATCAAAACTTTGAATGTAAATACTGAACTGTGGGCTACATTTTTTCAAGCAACATATTTGATGTCACTTACAACAATAGCCACTGGTAATGAACTTTGGAACTCAAGTTTTTCAAGTACTGTACTACATAACTGTTATACAAGTCAAAAGAAATAACACATTAGTTTAAAAACAGTTTGTGAAAACAGTGATGTTGTTACAGTGGAAACCCCTTAATACAGCACCCTCGGGAATAGCAAAACCTGCTCTAATGAATGGTTGCTCTTTTGTCCGATGAGAACTTTTTGCAATAAAAATAAGGTGTCATTCACACTAGGGGTTCACCAATAAACATCATTATCAGGGCACTTTATTTTATTCTTGTTGTGAGCACTGTACACAGTATTGAAAAAGGAAAAGTTACTGTATTTTTGCAAAATTTTTGTCATAACGTATTGCACAGTACCTGTTGTGATGGACACTGTTTACGCTTGCCCCTCTTCAGCACAAAAGAACTGGTCAATTTTTTATTGTTTTACTTCATTTTTGGTTGCTTGGTCTATAGCATGATCAAGCTTAGACAGCAGTGACCACTCATCGACATTATGCTGCGTGTTTAACTGCTCTAATAAGCGGTGTGCCTGCTCTAATAAACGAATAATTTATAAGAGGAAAAAAATCAGATTGTTTTTTTTCAGCCGAAACTGCTCAAACAAACGGTTTGCTCTATAAACTGATGCTCTATTAAGCGGTTTCCACTATATTAGAAATGTGTGCAAACAGTTATGTTGTTCATTAACAGTTATGTTGTTCATTATGTTTAGTTTATTCTGTGAATAAGTACTTTTGAATGCATTAGCAGGTTTATTCTGCATTGTAGATTCAAAAGTTTGCAAAAAAAGCATGCACGGGAAAGGCAACTTGTATATAGCAGCTTCACAATATGCATTGCCTTTGCTATTTGCATCCTTCCTACAGCCATCCTCTATGTTACTCAGGTAATCATGTGAAATTTGATACCTTTTACATTTTATATAACTTAAATCAGCAGTATGTGCCTTTACCTTGTTTCCTTTTTTTAATCAACTAAGGTTCTAATTATAACTTCATTTATATAAATATACTTGCAATATACCAGTATATAACAGAAGTTCTATACTCATTAGCAAAAGTGAAAAACACACAGGCCACCCAAAATCATAAGAGATAGTAAGTTTGATACTCAGCAAAGTAAAGCAAGGACAACACTCACAATGTGCATCGTGGGTGATTGGTTGACCCAACTATTAAAACCAAGTTTTAAAAAACTCAACAAACTGGTATGAATTTGAAACGGAATAAAAACTGGAAATTCTTGCGAAGCAGTATGACTCCATGCCAATCAGGGTATTTGCTTTTTGAAAGATTTGAGTTTTGTGTGGAGGTGGTCGTATGTTACTAAGGTGTCATTTGATGTGGTCCCATTTAGAGTATATTTTAGTAAGATGCAAAGCAACCAAGATAACTGAAACTTCAGGGAATAATTGTACACACACTGAAGTTTCACTTTAGTGAAAATCTGAATACTTGCTGGACCTTTGAAACACTTACTAAAATTTTTATGGATTGTCTTTTTCAGGTGACCTGGTACCAACAAGATAGTTACTTTTCATACCGCATATTTTATATTTCGTTTTTGTCCTGTTGTTATGTAAACCTTGTAAATCAACAACACCACATGCAACCATGTGGATCAGAGATATTTACATTGCATTTGACCAAATTCCAACCCAGTATATTTGCCTCATATCGTTTTTTATCACTGTGGCAGCACAAAACTTTAGGTTACCTTAGTTCAGTGGTTCTCAAACTTTCATGAGCTGTGGCCCCCTTCTAAGTTTAACTGGCGAATACTTAGTACGTCATGACACTTGAGTTAAGCAATAACACAACAAAGCTACCTAGTGAAGGCCTTTGCTCGTGGCCCCCAATGGGCCTGAGGGCCCCATTTGAGAAATCCTGCCTTAGTTCATATCCCTGATAGATTGCAGTTAAATCATTTTCGCATCAATAGCTCTATTTTTGTTGCAGGTCTTATTCCATTTTCAAGTGTCAGCTGCAATTAGCATGATAGTCAGCTGCATTGCATGGCTTCATGCTGTTGTCAATCCACTGATATATGGATATTTGAATTCACAATACAGAAGGGAGTACAGTCGAATGGCAAAATGCATCAAAAGAAAACTATGCCATGCATCTACTGAATCCTGTGACATGAACAGAAACAAATCTTCACACCATGGAACTATTTTTGGCAACTGAGCTTGGCCTCCATGCAGAAAACCTGTTCTTTAATGCATGTTTTTACTATCACCCAAACTTAAAAATAATATGTTTTGTTGTGTTGATATGGTCAAATGCTTTATTTTATAAAAAAAACAATAAAAAAGAAATACACTGTCTGAAAACCATTCTCAAGCAAAGCATTTGCAGATCTCCAGATTGAATTGAACTAGCAAAGATGTTCCAAATTCCTAAATGCTTTGATATCCATAGGTTTCACACATGAGGTGTGAGCAACACTAGAGATAGACTGATATATCGGCCCCCAGTATTTGTTTTACCAATACATCGATATCACCCAAAATGGGCTGATAATATCACCTTCAGTAGGTGTTGACAAAACGCAGACAACTTGGTCAAGAAAGCACAATAAACCAAGTCAAGACAGTTATCTTGCATTAATGCTGTGTTTTCATAAACAAGCACACAAGATGAACCATGAAGCGCGTGTCACCCATCACAGCCAAAACAAATGCATCATCATTCATCAGAATAAATAAAAATCATACCAAAATATCGAAATTGCTGTAATTTCAAAAAATTTAGCTCATAAATCCAGATTTTTTAAGTTGTTTGAAAGAAGGTAAGACATTGAATACATCATATTTTTGATAATGAAGCAGAAAACAACATTCAAAAATTTTGGAAATATCACTTATCGGATCATGAATGGCTGATACATATATCGGTATCAGCCCAATAAAAGCCATATTGGTCGATCTCTAAGCAGCACTAACATGAATCTTGTGCTTCAGTTCTTCTGCCCATAGTTTTGGAATATTTATCTAAAGGAACAGTTAAAAGCATTAGGTTTACTGTATGCTTTCAAGGAATCAATCGTCTTAGTTCTTACCTACTCCTAGTTTTTACCAGTTTGATGAATCCATTCCCTATGTATTATCCAACATGGTACCATGCCCCCTTTATTTGACTGTTAAAGTAATCATTACCATTCCTCATGCAAACGTGCCAGTATGACAACTGAATCATTTCACAGTTTAACACCTTTGATGCCGGTCTAAATCAATTGGTTCCCGCAAATTAAGCTGTTCGTACGTGTCTTTGCAAGTCCATAGCTCATCCACCAAATGCGTTAGAGAGCTGTTCAAACCCTTAAAAGACTCAGCAAGTCTTGGAGTCTGCAATAAAAAACAATTTTTTGGTTGGATTTCAGATTTTTTGTGAGTGACGTCAAGTGGAGTAGTTTTAGGCCATTTTGGCTCAGTTCATCTGACCCTAGGCCCAAACCGCTATATGGTAGCATTTCGTTAAATTCTGCTTGAGTTTCAGGTTCAAAAGGTATGGCCTAGAAACAAAATACGTAATTAAGCCCATAATTAGATAATTAACTAGCTTGTTTATTTTACATCATAACTCTTGAACAAGAAATGCTAGAAAGTCGATCAAGGAATCAAACACTTGGATTCTAGCCTAGTTTCCAATGAAAATTTGAGCGAAATACTTCCGTTTAACGCTTGGGCCTTAGTCCAGGTAACCTGAGCCAAAATGGCAAAGAAAGTCCCTTATTTATGACATTACTCACAAAAAAAACGAACCCAAGCTCCCTTATTTGTGACATCACTCACAAAAAAACAAAATGTTGTGCATTTGTATCACATAATTGCATATTTCAATTCAAAGAAAAGTGAAGTGTACTGCACAGACAAAAGCCACGGTTCCATGAATCCAATTACACAACTGTCAGAGGGGGATTCTCAGAAAACGATGTTACCACCTGCGCTTCAGTAAAATTAACATCGGAGGTTCAACCTTAGTAATGAAGTTACAGATTCAACTGATTAGGTGGCAGTTTTGCTAATTGCTAACTGCTAACTGGACCTTATGTGAACTACTACTTCATGACAAAAATTCAAGTGGCTACATCATGTTAACAACTGCTTCATGCTTGCGTTTTTAAAATTTATTACTGCAGTTTTTTAGACAGTACCCAGACAATAAGTTGGCTAAAAAATAAAAACACTCAGCAGAAACGACTCCCAAATGGGAAGAATAAAAAGTATAAAACATTCACTTCTGAAATGATAGTTCAGAAAAACAATTTAGTCAGAATTGAATGGACACATATGTGCAGACATGTGTACCACAGAAACAACTACAGTAAACCTCAGTTAATCCGGATCTTTACCAAAACTGGATATAACTAGTGGTATGAATGATCTCTAACATCTTTTTTTATGAAAATCTTTGGTTTATCCGTATTTTTTAATCTGGATCTCCGCTAATACAGGATAAAATCTGCTCTTTTCACATCTTATAATCCAGATTTTTCCCCATTTACACACTGTTGTGTTCTTGAAGTGCATTGACTGGTCTCTAGGAAAGATTTGGCAGCTTTCAGGCGCAACACAAGCTTGCGCACTATCAGCAATGAACATTTAGAATTGTCGTAACATCACCTGCAACTGCGCGTAACATTCGACTAATCGTATGGACGATTCTTACATCACACACAGGCATAGTATATCATGTTGAACAAAATGCCTAAGGCATGCGACTGAACCAAGGTTTCAGTCAATTGATTAGTGTTGAGTGTGCATATGTAGAGGAGTGTTATCCCTGAGTGTATCGTAAGTCTGCAATGAAAAAAAATTTTGGGTTTTAATGAATGACATCATAAGTTAGGCAGGTTTTTAGCCATTTCGCTCATGTTACCTGGACTAGGGCCCAACCATTAGATGGAAGTGTTTCGCTCAAGTTTTTAGTGGAAACCAGGTTAGAATCCGAGTCTTTTGACACTTGATCAACTTCCTAGCATTTCTGGTTCAAAAGTTATGAAATAAAATAAACAAACTAATTAACTATCTAATTACGAGATTAATTACTTGTTTTGTTTTCAGGCCATAACGTTTCAACCCGAAACGTGAAACCCCAGTAAGTCATCCAAAGAATGAAAAGATTTGCATTTTAGACCACTTCCTAATCAGATCAGAACTTAGCGAAATCAAACCATATAGCAGTTTAGGCCTAGGACAAGTGGGCCAAAAAGGCCTAAAACTATTCTACTTATGACGTAACCCACAAAAAATCTGAAACCCAAAACCAAAAATTTTGTTTTTATTGTAGACTCGAAGACTTGCCAAGGCTTTTGAGGGTTTTTACAGCTACCTAGCGCTTTCGGCGCCAGAGTTATGCCCGTGCAAGGACACGTGCAAACTGTTGGATTTTAGGCTGAAACAGCCTGGCAGCTAAGGTGCTAATCTAATACAGAATCCATAAATCAAAATATTAAAATGGGTGTTACAAAATATGAAAAGATGTTGAGATGCAAGAAAAACTTCGTGCATCACTCTTAAATCACTTTGTTGATTCATTCACTTGGGTGTACAACCTGTGATGTTATATAATCTATTGGAAAGCATAACAAAACATTATTTACTAGTAGTTGTACATAATTCAAAGTTAATACCTACTATAATAAGTGATGATGATGAAAAATTTGTTCCACATGATAAATTGATTGGAAAGATGCAAGCTAAACACACTAGACCTACAGCTGTAAAAGCAAAAACGTTTACATGTAAAGCTCAATCCACCATCAAGTTTTACTCAACTAATGCATCCTTCCTACAGGACCAAAACTATAAAATATTGAATGGCAATGCTTTGAAAAGGTTTCTAGTTTGTGTAGTAGTGTCTAAACGACCATATCCAGTTCTCACTTTCAAAGGACTAAAAACCCAATAAGACTGAGTTTGAGACATTTCTACCGCTATGAACATGATTTAGTGGGAAGTGACTATTCCTGCTGTGCAAGGAGTTGTTGGTTCAGATCTCATCTTGGTTGTATTGGTTTTAACAGTACAGAAGACTCCTTTAATATTCTGTCATAAGATTATATGTTTTCACAATATTTTTGGAGTGCTTTTCATGTAGGTCTACTTTCTTAAAACCTTTTGAAAACCAGACAGATTTAGATTCAGGGTTAGGCTTTAGGTTGAGTATCACTGTGTGAGGTTAGGTTTTATAGTTAGAAAAACATTAATCACCACTTTAGTCATTTACTCTGAGAAATAACTGACATACAAGAATTAGTCAGATATTACACAGAGGTCAGCAATTTCGCTTGATATGGCTCTGTAGTCCTTCCAAAAGGAAAATCAGATACGGTTGTTTAGGCACTACGATTTCGTATTCCATAGTGAAACAATTAGTATAAAAATTTGAAGTATTAGAAAAAGTAACAAGAGTCAACAGTTCAGACAAATTAGCCATTAAAATACAGGACATTTCAAATGACTTCCTCCTTTTGCTTTATACATTTAAGAAAGGATGTAGCCTAGATGACCCTAGGTGCTTGCAGCCTTCATTCTAAGTTGTAGTACAGCAGCCTTCATTTTAAGTTGTAGTACCACATTACTCACAGAAAGGTAACATTCATCACTAATTTTCATTTGTGTGTAAATGACTTCAGTCAAACTTCAATGGTAGATTTGATGACTTCAGTAAACCTGTATAATTCTAAAAAATCTTCACAACAGGCTGATAAAGTTATAACATTCAAAACACAACATCAAAACAAGTACATATAAAATCCACACACAAGTGCGAGACTACAGACATATAAACAACAAAAATGTAAACACCTGCATATTTTCAACAGATATGGCTTTGCTACTTGACCACTGTTGAGAACTGCTTTTACAAACATTTTGCCAATCATTTTTATCAGCCATTGCACCCAAGCTGTTAAAATAAGCAACCAATGTTATGTTCAAGTTTAAAATTTACCATAATGACACAAATTGCTAAAAGCTAAAGCAGGCTTCAATGTAAAAACATATAATTATGCTGAACACTACAAATGCTGTAAGATCATTAAACAACAATAAATTCCTAATATGTAGAAGATGACTAAAACAATGCAAGGTCTTAACAATAGAAATATTTGCGAAACCACTATGATTAGACAAAAATTTTTTAGCAATTCCAAGTTACTTACATGAAGAACAGTTACAATGTTCAGATAACATTGAATGAGTGAGCTCAGGTAAAATTAAGTGTGAAAAGTGGTTTTCATCATGCATTCTCATACTAATTTAACCATGGTAGGTAATTAACTAGGTTTCTGATATGTTATGATCAGTTTTAGATCTAAAACATTCTCATCAAGTAGGAGAAACCAGGCAGTCTTTCATGGTCATTACTTCCTCTCAACAATAACAAACATTCTCTAACAGATGAGTATTTCAGTCATAAGAGAGAAAGATTCACATATTTATAGTTATCATGCTCTGATTATTATCATAGCAGTGTACAGAAAGGTCTCACAATTTATGAAAGGTGCAAAAAGAATTATTTTAATCAATATTCTACACTGGGATTTCCTCAGAGGTTTCAAGCACTGTGGAACACAACACCACACTGTAGAATCCGCACAGGCTGTGTGATCAACAAGATAGTTAACCAATGCGCAAAGTAACACTGCACAACAGAGGGAACAACGAAACTTACAGAAAGAACGGCAATTCGGAAGGCAATAGCTATACATTGACACAGGGTCAAGTGGCCGGCAGCGATACTGGTAAGTACACTAAAAGCAACGAAAAAAAGAACAGATAATATCAGATCAAACTTGCACATAGGCCAATATGCTGGCAGCGTTTCTTCTGACCGCAGCCAGGGACAGGTGCTGGTGGATCCACTGGGGTCACCAGCCATGTCAACAACTTTTTGTGAGGCCACTAAAAAAAGGGGCGGTGGACTTGCCATACACACCAATGGTCTCAATTGCAACTGGCTGAAAATGCAACAAAAACCGCCTTGAGCTTTTCAGCCGGCTGTTTGAGGAATCTCCTGCCTAGTTTTGCTCCCATCTCCTTGCAATGATTCAGCTTGTACGTATCATTCAGCAATATTTGTAAAGCCACAACAGTGACCCACACCAAGCGAATCTATCGCAATTTAT
>Ga0210059_1015609_pt1 | contig 11059 bp, 4 predicted proteins | sample Ectturendosymbi2_FD_188042 | JGI IMG/M metagenome (GOLD analysis project Ga0210059, IMG submission 188042) | Ecteinascidia turbinata endosymbiont from Florida, USA - Sample 2 (SPAdes) (version 2) | ecosystem: Host-associated > Tunicates > Ascidians > Unclassified | place: Key West, Florida... | reverse complement strand
ACATTAAGACATGAGTGGGGAACCTGCAGCCCGTGTGAAAATGCAATATGGCCCACATCAGAATTTGACGCCCATTGTGTAACACGACATTGTGTTAAAACGAAACTCCATAACAAGTAGGCATATAGAGAGCAACTCATAAGAAGTTTCTCTCACTGCTTCACATTATTTTCCTTCGGAAGATTTAAGATAAATTTTAAAATATAAGTAATTAATTTTTTCAGCCCGCCTGTAATATTCTACTATTTATGCAGCCCATGGTATTAAATAGGTTCGCTATTGCTGCATTAAGTTTAAGATAACAACTTGTTTTTTTTGTAGTTTATTGTCTTTAGGGGATGGATGACTTTGAAAATGTGATGCATGATTCTTATGTGAGCTCACCAACGCATATTATTTGTGACATGTTAACACTTTGAGAGCCGGGGTACGATATATTCGTACTTCGATTTTGGCCTAAAAACAGCAGTTGTCAGTTGCCTTACCAACGCCCTAGCTCCTCCGCTGATTGCGCTAGAGAGCTGTTCAACGGCTCAAGCGAATCAGACAGTCTTCTAGTCTGCACTCGAAAAAAATTTTTGGTTGTGGGTGCGGATTGTTTGTGACTGACGTCAAAAGTGAAGTAGTTTTTGGGCCATTTTGGCTCATGTTGCCTGGCCTAAGGCCCAACTGCTAGGCCAAAGTGTTTCGCTGAAGTTTTCATTGGAAACTAGGCTCGAGTCCGAGTCTTTTGAGCCTTTGATCGACTTCCTAGCGTTTCTGGTCCAAAGTTACGATCTTAAATAAACAAATTAATTAATTATCTAATTAACTAATTAGTCAACAATTTTTACTAACTTAGATGATAACTTTTGAACCTGAAACCCCAGCAGGTCATCCAAAGTATCAAAAAACTCGGATTGTAGCCTGGAATCCAATAAAAACTTCAGCGAAATACTACCATCTGATGGTTGGCGCCTAGGGCCAGGCAAAGTTGGCCAAAAAGTCCTCCATTTATGACGTCACTCACAAAAAACCTGCAACCCCCAAGCAAAAAAATTTTTTGAGTGTGAACTACAAGACATGCCGAGTCTTTAACACTTCGACCAAGTTCGTAACCCAAACAGGAGCGGAGAAATTCCCGCGCAAAGCCACGTGCAATCCAGCTGTTTTTTTGCGAGCTGCTTGAATTAACCCGGGCGTCGAAGTGTTAAGAGGTTGCATACATTTGTTGATTTGAGATACCATTTGACACTTTCAGTACCAGTTGACTTATACATACATTTTAGCTAATTTAAAGTTCTCAGGGAAATACATATACGTTTTTATCCAAAATTCCCAGTGTTTTGTTGTCTAAAAATGCAGTCTTAGCCTGAGGCTATGTAACTTTAGGTTTTGGGATAAGAATCCAAACTCTGTGTGGCTCAGAGGCTGTGTAAATGCATTGCCCTTGTGAGTGGGTTCACCTAGGTGGGACCAGGGTCTGGCAGCAATGAATGTGATTTTGAGCAATGTAAGCGTTTTGATATGCTGCCAAATGCTAGGAAAGCATGTAGAAATGTATCAGAAACGTTTCTGTAAGCATGTTTAGACATGTTGATAAAGTTTTATTATTTGATGCCAGGGTGAAGCTGCTTCTATCATCTAAAAAAGTGGCTCTGGTAGGGCCAGGCTTGTTGCAGTGGCATGTAGCCTAAAATGTTTTGAAATCGATTTGATATGTTGGCAATTGAATAGTGTAAAAGCAACTAAAAATTTGCTAGGTTTACCATTTTAGCTTAACCTGGAAAACACCTAGCAGTACCTGCTTTCTGCAGAAGCAGACAGCATTTGAATTTCCCACCAAAACCACCTGAGAACCGTGGATATCGCTGCAGGGAAATTACCTGGGATTGAATGTGTTAATAAATATACAGTTGTTCACCTTTACTGACAGTCATTGTCAAAATTTATGTAACACCTTTGCTGCTGGGACAGTTTGCATGAACCCTTGATTCCGGTGTCATTTAGCAAGTTCATAATTTGTCAGGCCATTGAGCTAGAGAGCTGTTTAAACCCTTAAAAGATGTGGAGTCTTCTTGTTTGCAATGAAAAAAAATTAGGTTTTGGACTTTGGGTGTTTTGTGAGTGACATCATAAGTGGGGTAGGTTTTGCGCTATTTTGGCTCACGTTACCTAACCTAGCCCTAGGCCCCAACTGCTAAATGGAATTTTTTGACTCAACTTTTTGTTGGAAACTAGGCTGTAATCTGATTTTTTCGAGTCTTTGATTGGCTTTCTAGCATTTCGGGTTCAAAATTTATGGCTTAAAAACAACAAACTAGTTAACCCCAATTAATTTGTTGTTTTTAAATAATTTGTTTAAGTGACACAATTTTTGGCTCAATAAGCCATTTGGGTTGGACATAGCTAGTTTAAAGAATTAAGATACTACACTGTCAACTGTTTTCCTAGAATCTGCCTCTTATCTGCTTGAACATCTCTGCCAGTTATATACTTAGAAAGTAACTAATCATAATTATTAATTCTATATTATTTATTAACCAATAAGACACAGTACAAAACAAGGCCCATACATTAACTTATTGTTCATGGACCTCAGAGCTGTTTCACAACAAAAAGGTAACCCTAACGGTTTAGAGAAGTTCCAATTCAAGAATGTACATAAATGTCATCTAACTTATTTTCATTCCAAACTGAAGCAATTTCTCATCTCAATCACATAGCACTTATTCACCCTATCCCTGGTCTACTCAGCTACAGTATATAAAATAAACATTTACCAGCAGAGACTTCAAAATGCTGCTCACAATTCTATGAAGTAGACCTAAAAACACAGAATTCAAATCACACACAATAGTATTCAAATGACATAATGATTGACTAGATAACAGCCTTTTCTGCAATTCATTTTCATATAAAAAATATGGAACACAGAAAACACTCAGCGTGTATCCAACAAGTAGACTTCCATGCTACTTCAACTAAAACTTGCACGCTATTAATGATTGAAGCAAAGCTAATGTTGAAGTATTACAACAACACCTCACATTTACTTGATCTAAAGACATGTTATACAGATAACTGTTGCCACGTAAAATGTAATGGGAAAACCTCTTTAATGTTTCGCAAATATATTGTTCATATAAAAGATTGCAAATTGATATTGTTGCGATCAAAAAGCACAAGTGGCAAGTGTGCTGAGCTTCACACTGTGGGAGCAAGAAACGATAAAGATCATATACTGTGAATCAATCTTCGTGTCTGCTAGTTATCACATTCAATGGTTCACCATTAGCATCAGAAGAGGTTACATGCCACGATCACTCTGTTATTGCTTGTTCACACCTTGTCAACATTCCATTCATGGTGAATTGCACATTTAACACCACATCAACCAAGAGGTTGCAACATTATCACATAACATGTAAATAGCAACACCGGTACATATCCTTAATTTTCCTATCCATGATTGTCAAATTCTTTTTAAATGATTACAAACAAAGCTGCTAACTATTTATTTTCATGGTAAATTTGAAAAAAACAGTTTTTATTTTTTAGACACTTGCAAATTTATCTGCCTCATGGTACAGCAAAAGGTAACAAAACCCTTTGGGTCTTGGAAGAAGCATTGGTATCATAAAGTTCTTGCCATTGACTATAAACAAAAAAAATTATGTTTGTTGGAGTGATATCTGTAGCAACTTCAACTTCGTATCATAGTAACTCTGTTACAAACAGAACAGTTACATGCAAAAATCGTTCATTTTGATTTATTTGTATTTTGTGAGCAGTTATTAAAATGGACATCATCAGATTATGTCAATATTGAGACAAAAAGTTAAGTAAAACTTTACCTGCAAGTGAGTACAATTTAGCCTTGTTTGGACAGGTGCAGTCCACGTAAGAATTGTTCAGTTGAACCAGCTTGCATATGAACAAGCTCAAAATAAAACATTAAAGTAGCAAAATGGCTGTACCAGCTGCACCACAGCAGTTACGTAAGACTGACAAGTGTTTCTTGGCAGCAAACAAAAACCACTTTTAGGTCTTGATTTCCTTTGCAAGCCCATGCCTCAGAAAAAATATCAAGTTATGAAATGCTTGATTTAATATCAAGAACATGCAAATTGTCTTAGGTTTGTTAGAACAAATAGCAAGCTTGCACATACATCATCGAGTGCAAAAACAAACTGGATTTTAAATCTTATGTTTACTACTTCTTTCTTAACCATGTTGCGATTACAGAGCCTAAGCAGCTAGCACACAAAGCTTCACCCTATGCCAGCAAGCAACAATAGAGATCACATGCCATGAACATTGTATTTTTGCTTGTTCATTCCACTTGCACTTACATTTACATTTGGGTGCTATTCTTCACACACACCCCGTTCATGGTGAATTGCATATTCAATGCTATGCCAACCAAGAGGTTGCAACAACATCCCTTCCTTTTTATAATGAACCACACAGATTGCACATTCTTTTTGTGAAAGTTTTTTCATGAATCATTTTCATGATTTATGTGTCCAAAAATGAAGCTGTTTGCTGTGAAGTTGAGACACATTTTGGAAGTTTTCCACTTGGAAGGTATACAGAAAAAATTCTGGGCACATATTCACGATTTATATGTCCAAAAACGAAGCTGTGTGCTGTGAAGTTACAACGCATTTTGGAAGTTATCTGCTTGCAAGGTTTACAGAAAAAATTCTGGGCACATTTTCACGATTTATGTGTCCAAAAATGAAGCTGTTTGCTATGAAGTTCAGATGCGTTGTGATAGTACTACTGTGCTTGCAAGGTTTGCAAGAAAAATTCTGGGCGCATTTTCACGATTCATGCATCCAAAAACGTGGCTGTTTGCTGTTAAGTTGAGAAGCATTTTGGAAGTTATCCGCTTGCAAGGTTTACAGAAAGAATTCTGGGTGCATTTTTACAATTTATGCGTCCAAAAACGAAGCATTTTGCGGTGAAGTTCAGACGCATTTTGGAAGTTTTTCCCTTGGATGGTTTACAAGAAAAAATTCTGGGCACATTCTCACGATTTATGCATGCGAAAGCAAAGCTGTTTACTGTGATGCTTAAATGCATTTGGGAAGTTTTTGCCTTGCAAGGTTTATGAAACATGCTCTGGGCGCATTTTTACAATTCCGCATGTTCATAAATCTTTGCTGTGTTGTTCGGTCCCATTGTGAAGTCCTTGACTTTGCATTTTGTTGAAATGCTTGGAATCTGGACACATTTTGAGTACTAGTGCACCAACAAACTGCAGCGTCCAGGCAGGATTTTAAGTGAAGGAATTTTTTGAGGAAGACTTGGACTGGCACCATAGACACATTCTGTTATATCTGAGCATCGAAAAAAGAACAGATTTTGTGAAATTTTACCTAAGTAAAGTTTTCTGGCAAAATTAGGCTTAGTCGTTGATATAGGCCTTTATCTTAACTTCTACTTGTGTTTTGTGTTTAATGTAGCTTTGGCAGACAGTAAAACCTATTTTTTTCTGGTTTATCACGTCTTATCACGCGACTGATAATCAGCTGAGGCCAGAAAGTTTAACAAAATCATTGGTGATGTTTCAAAATTTCACAATCATTTGTGATGTTTTAAGTTTGAAAGCAAACAAGCCTGCAAGAGGCGGGAAGAATTCTGCAATTATCATTGCATGATAATAGTTATAATTAATATAAGCTTGGTGAGATATAATTACGATGCACATATTGCAAAAAACAGTTAACTTGCACATGCAGTAAAGTGCTAATGAAGTCGGTGCTTGTTTGCAAAATTAGGCTAAAAAACAATGTCTCGATCAAGTCAGTATAAGCAGTCGAAATGCTGGGAGAAGAGGTTTCCGTCAATCAATTTTGACATATCATCAAAAAAACGCTGCGTGCAGTTAAGGCAAGTATGCCTAGAATCTTTCAGTGAAAAAATATGCCTAAAATGGTTGCGCAGAGTGCTTTTCTATATAGTATTATAACTTTTTATTCTGACCGAAATGGCTTTTAGGTATTTAGGCACTTGTGAGTGATCTCTGCCTATAACGAAAGGCCAGTGAAATTACGCTCGGGCGCATTTTTCCAAATTCATTACTGCAATGGTCTGTAGTATGCAATTTGCACACACTTCGCTTTCAGTGACCTCTGCCTTTTGCATCTTTGGCCTCATAAAAGTTATGCTGCCAATAAACAATGGAAACCCATGTCAGGTTGTGGATGACATACACTCCATAGTCAATGATACAATGCAAAAGCATACACCACTACAACCACTATCAAGAAACGGAAGGAAACTCCTCAACAAGCCATGGATCACACAAGCATTATACATATCCATAAAAAAAAACAAAATTACCAAAGTCTAGTAAAAAATGGTCTTGAAAATAAAGTCAAATTTGCACATTACAAAAGATACAGAAACCAACTAACACATTTGCTGGTACTGTCAAAAAAGAAATATTATCAATCCCAGTTTTTAAGTGCAAGAAATGATAGTGCAAAAACATGGAAACTCATTAATACCCTATTGCCAGAAAGAACCAAAGCTACCTCCACCCCTCCCAATTTAACCCATCCCTTATCTGGAGAATGCAAGCAAAATCCCACAGATATAGCAAATATCTTAAATGATTTCTTTGTATCTGTTGGTAAAAACATGGCCAGCAAAATAATCCTTCCGCAAAGCAACAAGACTCACATTTCCAAAATGAGCTGTCAGTCCTCATTTTATTTACATGATACATCCGCTGAAGAAATCATGCACATCATACATACTCAAAGAAAAGAAGGGTACTCGTCAAAATGGCATCCCTCAGAAAATCTTAAAATTATGCAGTGAAACTTTATCTCCATTCTTAGCAAATCTCTTAACGATTGCATAAACCAAGGTATATACCCACAGAACTTTGAGTGTGCCCAAGTTACTTCTATACATAAAAGTGGGCCAGAAAATGTGTGCACTAACTATCGTTCTATGACAGTGTTGTCTCCCTCAAACAAGATATTTGAAAAACTTTTCTGAGCCAATCCATTTATATAATCAAAGACACCTACCTTGTAACCATTAGTCATGGATTTTGCTAATTCTCACATATAGACATTGATAGACATTGAAAAATTATGATGATAGCAAAAAATATTTTTGAAATATCTTCACCAGCAGCCGAGATACAGTATTTTGAATTTTTGGCCACTAAGTGGAATTTCAGAGGCGAGCACAAACATTTTTTCATTTCTCACAGTCAATTTTTGGCAATCACTCTTTACCTTGAACGATTTTTACAATGAAAAACAACTATTTTACCATTTTTTGACCCAAGGAATTCATTTTTGAAGTTGAAATATTGATAAGAGGATTTCATCACGAAATTTGGGGTTAAAAATTTTCTTAACATTTTTTTATAATTTATCCTTGAGACAATATTTTAGCACTTTAGCAAAAAGTTGCCAAAAAAATTTTTTTGTCATTCAATAAAGCAAATGTGGTGCTATAATTTCACCAATTGTGATTGATGTAAGTTGTCTTAAAGAACCCAACCAAAAAATTTTTTTGAGTGCAATCTACTAGACTGGCTGATCCGTTTGAGCCCTTGAACAGCTCTTTAGCGCAACCAGCAGAGGAGCTAGGGCGTTGGTAAAGCAACAGATAACAGCTGTTTTTTAGGCCGAAATCGAAGTACAAATCGAATATATCGCACGCCAGCTCTCAAAGTGTTAAAATTCTGCTGTTATCTTCGTAAAGAAAACAAAGAGAGAAAACTAGGTCTATGTCAAGGAGTGAGATACTTATCTTAACTTACCATCTGAGTGTCTGCTTGTCATAGAATTTCATTTTGTTGTGATGCTATGTTCTAACTTGAGTAATGAAAGTTTTGATGTGGGCCATAATAAATTCACGCAGGCCACAGGTTCCCTCCCCTTCTTTAGAGGCCAAAGGTAATCAACTTACCTATACAAGAGTGAAGCAAGAAAATCTTGCTGAAATGGAGATCTGGGCTACGACACTTGGATACACTTAAAACTGTATGCATGCACCACTACAAGTGATCCAATGACAATGCATTGAGAAAAACATTTCTAAATGCTGTGATGTATTGAAAAAGCACTAGAAAAAAGTCAATGCAAGCCATAAGGTGACTGTTGTAATGGCCTAGGAATTGGAAATGCAATCAATCAAAGTTTTACCAGGTTGGAAATAATTGTGCTATTTGTTACCAAGAAATTGAAAAAAGTGATGTTGACAGACTCAGTGAAAGCACCTCTTAGACTAGAGGAGTTACCAGTACCACTAACAGTGATCAAGGAACTACACAAACACAATCTGCAAAACGCTAGGATACTTTTAACACTTTCACTTGAAGAATTGTGTTTCAATCAAGATCAGACTGAACTTTCAACATCTTGAGTTGAATGCATAAAAAAAGGATTCAAGTGATTTGCTTAATATGATGCTTGAATTTAAAGAAAAATTGCTACCAGCAAAATAATTCCAAAAATGTAACAACTGCTGGCAATGAAGCTAAGATCATAGAGTGCAAATAAAGCTGCTAAATCCTCTGAAGAATATCTGGTGAGAGAATCACAAAATAAAGTTTGAGAAGGCAGCAGGTGGTATATTAGGAAAACCAACATACAAGAGTAGAAACAATTTACCTCAATCAACACTTGAAGCTGTTGCTGCATTTTATAAGAATGATGAATACATTAGGGTTATGCCTGGCAAAAGTGATTGTGTAATGTTGGAGGAAATGTGTAAAAGCGAAAACAATTAATTCTTTGTAACTTGGAACTGCATTTTGCATTTTAAGAGAAACATCCTGACATCAAAAATCGCCTTTCACAATTCTGTGGCTTGTGCCCTAAATGGTGTGTTAACATTTTACATAGTGGCACACACTCTGTGTGTGTGCACCCAACACCAAAACACCATCTTACTATGCAATGCTGCAACCTGAAGCAAGATTACAAAGATTTTGTGTTTGTGATTGTGTGCAGAACAGAAAACAAAATGTGTATGATTCACAGATGTGGGAGTTGCCCTGGAAAATATATTTATATCAATTTTTTAAAAGAGAAAAGCTGACAAATGAATCTACAGATAATGTAGTATGTATGCAATGGCAATCCACTGACAAACAACATTGAAAACATTAGTTTCTGCTCCATCTTTTGTAGGTATGATTTTGCTGACAGCAAATTTTCTGTAACTACAAGCATCAAATTAAGCGAATCACTTGAAGCCGTTTTCAATGCATTCAACTCAAGATGATGAAAGTTCAGTCTGACCTTGATTGCAACACAATGCTTCACAAATGTGTTAAAAGCATTCTCCAGTCGTTGAAACACTTTCTGTATCTATTGCTTTGCATGATTTTACCTTTGCTTCTTTGGTATGCCATGAGTAACAGCTGGTGACACTTGACAAGCATCCAGTTTGTGTTTAAGGTAGAATTTCGCTGGTTGTCTTTGTGTGGTTTCTTCATAACTGTCATGGAACTGGCAACAGAACTGATTTGATAAGTGCTTTCACTGAGACTGTCAACATCACTTTTTTAACATCCCCTCTGCGGCCTGTGAGTGTGGCACAGAAAAAAACTGCCAACCATGTTTTCCTCGAATGTCCAATCCATTGACCTACCCATGGACTACACTGTCCTGATGTTTCTGAATGATGAGACAATTGAATGGCTGCTCAAGCCTTGCTTGAAGACCTAGCGCAGCCAAGCAGTGTAATGAAAGAACTGGCTGAAACGATGAAGAAGACTGTTTTAACTTTTTGTTAGCATATAGCACATTATTTCCAACCAGGAAAAACTTTGATTGATTGCATTTCCAGTTCCTCGACCATTGCAACAGTCACCTCATGGCAGGGTGGGCAAACTACAGATTGTGGACCACATGCAGCCCACAAGAGCATGTAAATGGATAACACATAGTTTGTGTTGAGGAAATGTTCTAGTAGTTTTAACAATGTCTGTGTGTACTACAGTGTCAGTGTGAAATAAAATAATACAAGGTCATAATAATATTATCATTAATTCATATTTTGAAACAAATTTTAACTGAAGTAAACAAATGTAATATATGTAGTCCCTGGTAGCAATAAAGTTTTGAATGTGACCCTCCATAGAAGCTCTTTGCCCGCACTGCCTTATGGTTTGCATTGACTTTTTTCTAGTGCTTTTTCAATACATCACAGCATTTAGATTTTTTTTTCTCAAATGCATTGCCAATGAAACACTTGTAGTGGTGCATACAAACAGTTTTAGGTGTATCCAAGTGTTGTAGCCCAGATCTCCATTTCAGCAAGATTTTCTTGCTTCACTGTTCTACAGGTAAGTTTATTACCTTTGTCCCCCAAAGCTTTGCACAGTGAGCAGTTTACAATACTTTGCATGTTGTGGTAACTCAGAGAATGATTAAGTGACGTTCAGAATTTGAAGAAAGCAAAACAAGCTAAAGATATTACAGCAACTTAAGCAACTACCAAGTGATATTCCTATTTGAAACTCTGTTAGAAGTGTCATTTTAGGTAAATTTCTTGTGATCTTTAAAGTTGGATATCGTCTTTAAGACAAAACTTACATCAATCAAAATTGGTGAAATTATAGCACCGTATTTACTTTATTGAATGACAAAAAATTTTTTTGGCAACTTTTTGCAAACGTGCTAAAATATTGTCTCAAAGATGAGGTATAAAAAAAATTTAAAGAACATTTTTAACTCGTTGGCTGCCGGCCTACAGTATATTCGTACTTCGATTTCGACCTAAAAAACAGCAGTTTTCGGTTGACTTACCAACGCCCTAGCTCCTCTGCTGATTGCGCTAGAGAGCTGTTCAACGGCTCAAACGGATCGGCCAGTCTAGTAGACTGCACTCGAAAAAAATTTTTTGCCTGGGGGGTGCGGGTTTTTTGTGCGTGACGTCATAAGTAGTTTTAGAGTCATTTTGGCTCATATTGCCTGGCCTAGGGCCCAGCCACTAGGCCAAAGTGTTTCGCTGAAGTTTTCATTGGAATCTAGACTCGAGTCCAAGTCTTTTGAGCATTTGAACGACTTTCTACCGTTTCTGGTTAAAAAGT
>Ga0210059_1015608_pt1 | contig 11060 bp, 11 predicted proteins | sample Ectturendosymbi2_FD_188042 | JGI IMG/M metagenome (GOLD analysis project Ga0210059, IMG submission 188042) | Ecteinascidia turbinata endosymbiont from Florida, USA - Sample 2 (SPAdes) (version 2) | ecosystem: Host-associated > Tunicates > Ascidians > Unclassified | place: Key West, Florida... | reverse complement strand
GACAGGATTTTTCGTTGATACCTGCCAAGGAAAGTTCAGCGGTGGCACCAGTTCCATTTTGTGTTCAAGCCACGTCCATGCTGATTGTTCACGCTCGTTTTCGGAGATGACCTGACAAGGCATACCAAACGTCCCGTGTTATCCGAGATAGACCCGGTATTAAAGGCATTGTCCCGGAGTCCCGGAAAGCCAACCAAAATGTCCCGGTTAGGCATTCCGTCAACCAACATAGCTTACATGAAAATTAGCATGCTGTGATTGGTCTGTTCAGCCAACATGCTGAAGAGTGATTTGTGATCTTGTTTTTTCTTGTTTCGTTTTGTTACAGTAGATGTAAAGGTAAGTGTTACGTCATTGTAGCGGGTAACTGATCGAGCAATTGGTTGATTGTTAACGCACTGGCTAGTTCGGCAATAAGCTAGTAGGGGGAGGTGTTCTTTTTTCAGTTAGGTTAATGAAAGGACTATTTCGTACCGGTACTTGTTTGCATTTCCTGCTGCAAAAACCATTTATCATTTTCTCATTTTATTGAATCACTCAGAAAATACTGGAAAGCCTATCCAATTTATCTTTATCTAACAGTTCACTTATTAGGGCTCGATTTGGACCTTGTCAAAAAATTAGTGTGCTGAATTAGAATTACTGTTTTTTCAATTAGCCATGGTGGGCGCTTAGATTTTGACAACCACTTGGAAATCAAAAAACACAAATCTTCTGTTGAGGCAGCAATGTCGTCATCTCGTGTGACACACTTCTTCAAAAATGCTCGTTATGATGAGTCTCTACTCTTAGCAGCGAAAGAAGCTACTTTTGCGTATCACGCTGCTATTCACACACAGTCTTTCAAAAAGTTCTCATTGCAGCCTCTAAGTTTGTATCAAAATTATTTGAACCAAAATTCCCATTGCAAGAACAAAATGTGAATGAGTAATTGTTGATTGCATTGTCCCGATTAATTGCCGCTGAACTACGTCAAGAATTAGCTAAAGAGAGTTTTGTTTCCATCGCAATCGATGCTTCGAACAGAAAGAGCAGGATGCCGGAGAGCGAGCATTCCCCCCTCTGCCCTTTCATAAATGGGGCACCGGGGGCGAAGTTGCCTTTTTATAAAAGCATGACAGGTAATTTGACGGTTTATCGATATCGACTTGAAACATATGTATTCCAGGTATTTGCGCACCCGGAAACTTCAGGATAGTTTACTATTATTTCTGTTTCAGTAATATTTTTGAAGTTAACATGGTTCCTGAACAGACAGTTGGCAAAGATTGTTTTGTTTTTTAAAGTTTTCATTGCCCTCAACACTTCTACTGCCGCCCTGCCGTGCTGCTGTTTCGGCGTTCCTGAAAAAGAGGTAAAAATTATTCGTTGCGGTTGGCCACTTTGTACCTGATGTCGGTGTGAAAGCAGTCCCGTGGCCACGGGGAGGCTTTTGGGCCCTTAGGCCCCCAAACAAAGCTCCAAGCCCCCCAAATTGAAGTATGAAACATTATAAATCGGTGTTCTTTTATCTATATTCAGAATGTCAAGCCCCGCTGTAAAACCGTAGAGCCAGGGATCCCACTTTTGGGGAATTTGTCCCTAGATTGGGAATTTCAACAACGTTTGGGGAAAAATTTGGGGAATTTAGATATCTAGGGATTTTTAGGGAAACTGCATGTTGTGGGATAAACTTGGGAACAGTCAGTGTGGTCCCGCATTTCTATCAAATATCATATGGTAATCAGATTGTGATTTAAATGTCAATTCCAGGATTTTGTCTATCTGTTGTATTGACATTGTATGTAAATTAGTCTTATCTCTACGGTCAAATGCAACCCAACCAGGTCTTGAGTATACAGTAGTGTTCCTGAAATTGGATGAACTCAGTGAGCAGAGGTTTTTATGTGGGGTTTATTTATGAAAGGGGTTGCAAGGGTACCAACTAAAAATCATTAGGGTTGCATCACCAAGTAAAATGTCACTTGGCCAAATCTAAAATGAGCTCTGCGAGAACTGGTTGTTAAATTTAAAGGATTGTGGACATGAGAAAAGAAGAGCTGCCCTTGCAATAGTCTATGGTAGCGGCAGGGCCTACGAGAGGGGGTACGAGGGGTACATTGTACCCGGGCCCGGCAGGTTCAGGGGCCCGGGAGGATGAAAGTACGCACGCTAAGATTTACTTTGGCCAGGCCCAAATTAATGGTCGCTTTCTCCATCTGCAGCGCTGCTGGCAGTTTTAACAGTTTCCCCACTAAAATCTTGACAAATCCGAAATTAAAATTTTGAATAAAAACTTGCCCATGCTTTTGGCTGGTTTATTTGTTTTTGTTGTCATCTTCCCTCAGGTTGCAATAATTTGTGATTATCACCTCATCCACATCAAATAACGATGAGCAGATTTTGTGCCGTGTATCGTCGATAGATTCCATGCAGTAAAACTGTAATAAGCCGCATGTATGAAGTGCTGTCGCTTCTCACAGAGGCTCAGGTGTTTAACAAGAACCAGCGCCGCATTTTACTGCCAGAAGATGCATCGCACAGAGGCCCGTCAAATTCTGGAAGAACGCAGTTCCCTTCCAAAGTTGTCCAGTAGGCCTATGTGTGATACGCAACAGTCAGCAGCATGAAGTTAAATTCGGTGCACTACCGTTCTGCAACGTATGGTTACTGACAGTTCACACATTTTCGTAACAATTGCACAAACACATGCAGGGTTGTTTCACGTAATTGTAACTATCGAGCACTGCCATTGTAACTTGTATGCAGGACTCTCACAAATGCAACTCCCAAAATGCCAAGAGCAATACCAAAAAATCCCTAAATCTGTGGTGTACAGCATAAAATCGGAGCGCCATGATAAATGTTAAAAATGTAACCGAACATGATTTACAAAATAAAGTTAAATGGTTCATTTTACACATTTTCAAACTTTTCCGAAAATTCCTAAAAAACCCTTTAATCGGGACAAAAGTTTTCTACTACTGTACACTTTTGGCTAGCATAAAAACTGCCATTGAAGTGTTATTTACAATGAAGTTACCTTATAAATCCAAGCATGATGCAAATGGCTCATTATTATATTTGAAGTCATTTGGTTGTCCATTTATGTCAGTTGTGTGGTTCAAAATTCTAAGCAGATTGCATCTACTCTTCCTGCTAAATAAAATTTACGACTTCAAGCTTCAAGGAGGTTGTCCAAATCCAAATATGTATTTGACTAGGAATTTTGCTCACAATTCCAGCCACTGTGTCATCTGCAGAGAGATCATTCAGCAAACTTTAACTAATCAAAAATTGATCCCGTGTGGTGTATCTTGCCAAATTGAATATTGAATCCACACTTGCACAAGAAAAAGAATATGGTGATATTATCAAAACCTTTGCTAAGAAACAGGCACGAAAATGTTTTTGAAATAATGGTGACATTTGCACCAGTTTCTGAATATATAGGTTGTTTGCAAATTATTTCAGATTGAACCTGGCAGGATTTCGTCTGAGTTTAAGAATCGAAATGCAACGGCGCATGCGTGAAACGTCTGACGCCTGAATAAGACGAGAATCCGTTAAAAAATTTCAAACGGTGCACACCTTGAAAAATAGGAACTCCCTGCTTCCTTCTTTTTTCAAAAATCTTGATGAGAAATTTTTTTTACTTCCTATACTGAGCCAAACTGAACGTGTTTTGAGGCATTTTTAGACAACATGGCACAGTAAAAAGCTCTGGTTGTTACTTTACACTAGGAAGATATTTTTCTGAGTACGAGTCTACTGAAACATACGAAGCTAATAATTTGCAATGTGTTATAGGTCAAATAAAAGCTCTAGGTTTTCTGAGGGTTTTCGAAGAATTAGCCGACTGGGCTCTGCTCTCATCTTTTTGCGATGATTCAAACTTGCATATATCTGTATTCAAGTAATTTCACTCCACAGGTGAAACAAGCAAGGAATCAATTGCAAATTTTTAATAGGAAATCAATTTCATGTAACTCTACGCATCTTCAGTCCTTACATCTTTATGAAATAGTATAGGCCAGTTGCCACGCAGGCCCGTAGCCAGGTTTTATTTGGGAGGACACAAAAGGGGGCACTTATTTGGGAGGACGTGGGAGGGGGCACTACCCCCGAATGTACCCGGTGACTACGGGCCTAGTTGCCACTGTAAATCTTGGAATGGTAAATGTTTTATCTATGGTAAATGTTTTATATTCTGATTACTATGCCAACAAGCTTTACAAGTTGCGACGAGGGCCCCAGAAGTTAGGGGGCCCGGTATCGGTCTTCGTACCCTCTGGTAAAATTTCTCTCGGAGGCCCTGGGTAGCGGTGATGGAAAGACTTTAAAAAAGTGAAGTTACAGTAGAGATTGTTTTTAATATCCCCAAAGGCAGAACATATATTGATATTAAAAGTTGACTATATCTATTTTGTTTTATAGTGTAATGATATGCATGAGTTTAAGAAGGGGTGAGGAGCTTAGCCACGTGGATGTTGTAATTCGATATTTTTTTATTAAGTTTTTAGTTAAAAAATACCTTTGTCTTAGTTTTGAGTTGATGAAATCAAATTTCACCACTGTTGGCCCCCTGGAAAATTTTTTTCGGCCACTCCATGAAAAAATCCATTATTTCCCCAAACCCTGGAAAATTCATCTGACACGCATGCTGGTATGTATTGTGCTGTATCATTATTACGCCTAAGTCGCCTCAATTGTAATGTAAATAATTGCTGCGAATGAGACATCATCAGCTTTAGTTGAACCTTCCCCAGCAAAAATCCAGTTTGTGCAAAAAATTTGCAGTGAATGATTTTGTTGTCACCTCTTGGCGTGACGTTGAATGCATGGTTCGTCACGAACGGGTTGTGGGCAAAGAATTGCACGCATATGCAAGTGGTGTGAAGTGAACACGCAATATTAGAGTGATCATGGGTGTGATCTCTATTGTTGCCTGCTATCATATTGAGAGCTTTGTTCGCTTGTTCGGGATCTCCGATAGCAGCAGTTGCATCCGTCTGAATTGCAAACTGATTGGTCAGCTCTTTACTAAGCGCCAGAAATCCTTGATGTTCAGTATGCAATAAAACTGCCCCTTGTAGATCACACGAATAAAGCACAGAAACAGGTAATAACGCGCAGTTAGCTAGTTTTATAACAAAACATAACTTGCCTTTCAGGCTTTTATTCTGACCAAGCCATTATTTTCTCTTGTTCAGTCAAGAACACCATAAGAATCATCCCAAAACTGTTCTTGAGCACATTAGTCAACAGAGTAACGCTAAGTGTGCAAGTGTAATAAGCCAGGAAGCTGGTTTACCGGGATGCCGGGACAACGGCGCAGCATGGGAAGCAGTAAAAAATTAGGACAATGGAAAATTATAAAAACAAACAAATTTTGACCAATATGTTTTTTTCTGTTCAGCTACAATATCGACCTCAAAATCAGTAACAGAAATTTGTTGCAGCCGTAATGCTGTATTGCCCTGAGCCGACCAAACAGAGAGTCGAACCAACAACCATCGCCATAACAGCAATAGAGATTGACCACTTGACTAGGTTCACTCTGTTGTTACTCATACAAATCTAACTTTAAATGTGGCGTAATCACCACGCCATTACCATTCTGAATTTTCTTGTTGGGCAAATAGTTGCAATGAACTTAAAATTCGATTCAAGTTTGACAAATCAGGAAATTGCCATTGATACTGTTATGAAAAAGGCACTTACACCCTTGTTGCCCCCTTTTTCAAACGGCAGGCTGTACAATGCCTCTGTCATTTTCCCGCTTTCCAGCGTCCCTGCTGGCTTATACTGTAGTTTTAAGTGATAAAAGTTAGGTGAGAATTACACACTGCTTTGTGCAAAATCTAGGGAATTTGTGTGAAATTTTGGGAATTTTTAACTCATCTTTAGGGAATTTCTAGTCAACATTTGTGGGAACCCTGCGTAGAGCCCCTTTATTGAAAACTTTCTGGTGAAGGTTCTGAAAGTGAAGCTCTTAGAACTTACTGTAAAGCGCTTCAAGGTGAAACTGCTGCAATAAATAGCGAAAATAGTTACATAGTCCAAGTAAGATATGAACCACTTACTACATTTGCCTGATGAGGCTGGTTGTTCTGAAGCGTCCCGGTTTTTAATCACGAAAATATGGCGTGCGCAGACCTGACCCTCGTACTGTTCAGGAATAACGTTATGAGGTCAAGAAAAACAGGCTAGTCTAAGCCATTTCCGAATTGGGTCTAAGTGGTGCCGATTGTGTAGAAACACACAAATGGACAGTCAGCTGAAGAAACAGTAATGTGATCAGTAACCTCCGCGAGCAAAACTGCTGAAGTACATTCAATGCGGAAAAGGTTGTGAAAGCAAGCTGAAGGTATCACCAGAGAGCGGCGGAATCCGGGAACCACCCACCGACTGTTGTTGTTTGTGGCTTGGTCATAACGAGCAGGATACGTGCACCGGAAGCTACGTCAAACACCGGCGATCACGTTATTGCTCACAGGCTCGCTGTAACGCGTTGTGAAAGCATTCGTTTGCTACAGCTTGAGAACAAGAGAATAATTGAGTTAGACAGTGAGTTTGCTGCAGGCTTGGAGAATATGTGCAGTGAATAGTGAAACCAGGATTGTGTTTATATTGTATTATCTCGGATTGAAACATTCTGGAAGCAGTTTAAGCCACGTCCAGAATGCACAAGCTATCTTAAGTGCAGGTTGCGCTTGTAACTTCTTTGCCGGCTCAGTGCAGCACTTTGCCGCAGTTTCAAGTACCGTTTGTCTATTTTCAGTGAACAAGGCTGTTTTTGAATGAGGGATCTCAATGACATCGAGAAACTACAAAAATTGCAACGAACAGGTAGCCCATCCCACATAAACAGAGCAATTAAATAATTCTGCAATCCAAACAATCAGTTGTCAATACCATGCAATAGAAACAAAAACTTGTCATCACATGCAGCAATGATTACGTTCATTTTCAAAGGTCAAGCTGTTCACGGTGGCGTTTGAACTCCATGAAAACAATCTTTCCAACAATAATATTTGTTGGTAATATGCAGATTTAACGATTTGTTGCAAAATACTGTTCATTCTTGCACACCAACCATGCTAATGCTTAGTGATAGGCAGGCCTCTACGTGTATGCGGTTCAGGTCAACTGGATCAAAGTAAAAAAACTTGCTAGAAGCAGATATCAGCAGGTGTACCAATTGTAATAAGCGAATGTCGACTTGATTGCATGCACCGCAACCTTTACAGCAAAACAGTAACATTTTAACTGTAGTAGCCTATTCGACTTGTGAAATCAACGAAGCAGGGCCCTGTAAATATAGCCTTACGCACCGACCAGGAATTCACATCAGCCTGCTCCGGTGGCAAACGGTTTGTTCGCGAAACAATCTAGGCTATCTGCAAGCAGTGTCGCGAATGTTCTAAGGTCGAATTGGTGCATGCGCTACAGGAAAGACAACCACGATAGTGGGCCTCGAGGAGGTTCTTGCTTTAGGATCGTCCAATTATCTGTAATTGCAATAAAAGCATACAAAATTTTTGAAGGCTGAAGCAAGCTGAGCTTTTAAGCAGTTTCAACGACTAGATTTTCAGCAGAACATTTCGGGTTGGCCTACCGTAATTATTCGATTGTAAGTCGCGATGTATAAATTTTTTTTCACCGTTTCGTGCGGCTTATAACCGAGGGCGCCTTACATTTTTCGTTGGTTTACTGTATGGAAAGGTACCGTACAGATGACGCTCAGTCTTTCCTTGGGTACGTTTTTTCCGACCAATCTCTATTTTCTCATTATATTCTCTTCAGCATCACGTGCACATACGTCACAGGAGGGATTGACATGAACAGAGGGCAGTTGTAGTGGTGAAACATCATTACCAGGGATACCAAACGTGCTAATACGCGAAAGTATTTGGGTGGCGTTAGTAACCTATGTTCAGGTGCGGCTTACAATCAAGGGAGGCTAGCAATCGAATAAATACGGTAATCTAATTCTAATATTACGGGGAATCGGGCATCAGTGTTACCAGTTGGGCGGTTTTCCCACACACTTGGGCTGGTCTTTTCGTTGCGTTGCGGAAAATTTTTTGCTGTTGCGGGTTGCGTTTTTTCGGGCTAGTTTTATTGAAGTGCATGCGTGTTGGGCTGTGTTTGCGAAAGATTTTTCTATCAAAAGCATAGGTTTTGTCATTTTTGCTGAGGTAGTGAAGCTTGTTTTGACTTGAAGTAATGTGATAGCCGTTTTTTTAGTTCGTTTCTGTTGTCTTGATGTAACATCCAATAGATCAAGTTTCGAGATCACGTGATCGTGTGTGCGTAACAGTGATGTACAGGATCCGGTTGTGGAGTCCAATCCGGCCGGATATTAGGATTTTTTGGATTTGGATCGGATATCGTTTCCCATTCAACCAGATACGGAAACCGAAACTGGTTACATGAAAAGTTCAGAACGCATGACCTGCTTAATTGACTAGGAAATCTAGAAAGGTGTAAATCTAATAGATAAGTGTTGCCACGGTTTCATTGCTGGCAAGCTGTCAATGGCTTCTTGACTGTAAGCTAAATCTAAGCTTTAAATCCTAACTTTATTCGAAAACCCCAGCAGTTGTCTTCTTATGTATCGTCCTTGTCACATGACCACATGAACCAATCGTGACTGACAAAAAGCAAAATAACCACAGCTTTTGCCTCATGAGGTGAAATAGACACTACCAAATATTTTGGATAATGTGCAACTGAGTGAGCGATTTCGGTTTTGGATTGAATATCGGAGTCCATGGTTTTTCATTTTCGGTATTTGATCGGATATGGAGTTCATGAAAAAGTTTCGGATTGGATCAGGATTGCAAAAATTCCATATCCGTACACCACTGGTGTTCTGTGATCGCATGGTCAACAGTGTTGATCCCATTCTGACTTATGTTTGTGGACAAGGAGTGGTGTTGCTGTGGTCACATCATACACTCTATTACTGTGGTTGGTAATCGATACTACACGTAAAACGTCGCATACAAGACGTAGTCACGATAGTCTGTTGCAACAGGAAATACAGCCAACGCACAACTCGCTATGTTCGTTTGTGCGGAGAGAGTGTACGGTATTACTTACTGGATAGCCTGTGCTTTTGCTGTAGACGGGAGTGCGTGACACTGTTAATTTAGTTAAACAGCAGTGTGCAAGTATCAGACTTTGTAGAAGGATTTGATGTATAGCTTTGGGTAAAAGGCCCAGTATGACAAGCGATACGATACGCCTATTGCGAAAAGTGACATGAGGATCTCAAGTTGAATGGTTGCTTACAAAAAAACTTACAGAAAAAAAAACTTATTGTAAATACTGCTGATATGAAATAAGAGCACATTACAATGATTTAAACTTTAAGGAATCATTCTACAATTGTTGAACATTCAAAATGCGGCTCCATTTTCATCCATGCTTAGTCTGTTTAATGCTGGCTATAGGCCTACCAGGGTCGTAATAGCCTACCCTACATGATAGTTTTAAATCTGCAGATCGCTGCGCATATTGCTTGCCATTCTAGTATAAATGATGTAAGTCTACATAACCTTAAAGGATTGCTAGGCAGTATATAAGATCAAACGTATTTTTCTTAGTTTGACGAATTAAAGTAGCATTTTCAAATCGCAAAAGATAAAGAAAACAGGAAGCTTTTTCTCTTTATATATTCCTTAAAGCACATGCTTGATATAGTATGCACCAGGGTTTGCTGATGATGGCATTTTACTGCAGTTGCGCTGTGTGGTATATTATTAATGACATTTTGATTGTCGTTACGATGTTACTAACTGTTATTATTTTGTATGTTTGAGGTTGCTTTGTACGAAAGGTCAGTTGTGTGTTGGACAAAGACTGTAACTACAGTACAGTACAATAGGGGTGGTTGATTTCACTGCAAACTCCTAATTTTATCGCAAATATTGGGATGTAATTTGGGCTAGTTTGGAGTTTTTTGGGCTTGTTTTATGTGGCGTTGAACTGTATTTTTGACCAGCATATGGCAACACTGTCGAGCATGCAAAATGTGAGTGCCCAACTAACTCGAGCAAATCCTAACTGAAAGTCCTACTTGATTGTTTACCTCCCCAGATCAGCGTTGGCTGCATGCGGACTAATCTGCTGCCCAGTGTTGCCAACCATGCGGTTTTCCAGCGAATTTGGGCTTGTTTTTTTGTGGTGTTGCGGGCTTGTTTGATGGCTTGCGGGTTGCTTGTTTGTGGGCTTGTTTTAATTAAAATTTGCTTGTATTTTGGGCTTGTTTTTATGCAGATTTCTGTCTTGTGGATTGCTTTTTTTCAAATTTTATGGCACTTTTTCTGTTTTAATTTACTTCTAAAGAAAATTTGGGCATGTTTTTGTGAAAATGTGCTCATTTTGGGCTTGTATTTTCAGGTGTGCCTCGCTGTTTTTCTACTTAATTTTCCTACCGATTTTTTATTTTGTTGAATTTTCTTGGCAAACGCATGTTGGGCTTGTTTTTGATTAAATTACCTATGTGGGCTTGTTTTTCAAATTGACTTGCTTATTTTTGTAAAACAACCTGTCATCACTGCTGCTGCCATTGCTCGGCTTTGTTCTATTCGGGCTTCGACGAATTTTGTGTCAATGAAGCTTGTGTCGTTTTCTTTATGTGGTGTGATATTTTTAAGTTTATTGTTTAAGTTGTCAAGGCTAGGCTTAGAAGTTTAAACTTCTCAGATAGAAATCCTAATAAGTTATTATGTATTCGATGTTTTCATGGTAAGTGATGTAAAAATATAATTTTGACAGCCTAGTGTATTTGAACTGAATTTACCTACTTTCTGTACCTTGCAAAGTAATGTAACTCACGTGTACAGATGCAGAATGGTTCGGTGGAACTTCACAGTTCTGTCAGTTACGACGATACATCGCAATGAATAATTGAAGAGTTAACTTGCCATACCTGATTGCATATGAAAAAATATGCATCACGAATATGCCTGCGCTTTTTCCAGCACGTTTGAATAGCAGTTCGACTTCATTTGTTTTTGTGGCTTAGAAAATCCATCTTGGAATTAATACTGGCTGCATCTAATGTT
>Ga0210059_1015606_pt1 | contig 11060 bp, 7 predicted proteins | sample Ectturendosymbi2_FD_188042 | JGI IMG/M metagenome (GOLD analysis project Ga0210059, IMG submission 188042) | Ecteinascidia turbinata endosymbiont from Florida, USA - Sample 2 (SPAdes) (version 2) | ecosystem: Host-associated > Tunicates > Ascidians > Unclassified | place: Key West, Florida... | reverse complement strand
TTCGCCAGATGACACAGAACCTGGTGATACTCCCAGGTTGTCCGAAAGCAGAGAAGAGAACCCCTCCGTTTCAGAGCAGCTCTCGAGCGACACTTCGACCGCGACCACCGGGCAACCGCCGACGTCACAAAACGTTAGCCCGGAATATAGACCGAGCCATCCTCGGTGATCAAAACGGCCAAGAAAACCTCGTCAACTTTTTGTTGTTAAACTTACAATTTTTTTACCTAACAGGGGAGGTGTTAAGAGTGGTGTTTTCTCGAACTTTCCTTGGTGCAAGTTTGCCACGATCACCACGGCGCTGATTGCTGCACTGTTTCTGCTGGCAAATGATTTATTCCACGCCGCGCGTTGATTTGTTTTGTGCGCTCTGTACCTCTTGGTCGGTCGCTAAATACTGTCACCTTTGCTGACAACTCATTCTATTCGATACACGCTCTGCAGCTCTACATTACTGTACTCAAGCTGTAAGCGGAACTGTCTGCCTTGTTTTCCGTTATCTTCTCCGAATAAAGTACAGTGCATGTTGTACAAGGTGCTCTGAGTTTTGAAACTCTGTCAGGGAAAAACACAACAGCCAGCGAACCAATAGCCACTTCCATACAAAAACACCCTGTCATTTTGTGACCAAATCCATAAAAATAACAGCACATGTCGTGCACTTTCAATTGTAGAAAAAGAAAATAAGTGTACATTTTGCTGCCAGAGGTATAGCTCTGCTGTGGTTATTTTTCCGTTTGAACTGTAGTGTATCTGGCTTGGTCCACTTATAACACTGAATTCGTGGCACTATCAGTTAGTACGATGAACCTAGTCTAAAGGAAATTCCTGCTGTGCGAGTGATCGTCGTTTGGGCTCTCAGCATTGTTGTTTAGGCTGGGCTGATAGAGACGACTCTTTTTATTGGAAATTTTTTGATATAACTGCAGCACTTTTTTAATAAGTTTTGAAAACCAGAAACAGGTTTACAATTTGGGTTAGGGATTTTGGTTATATGGTAAAGAAGATCCACTAATCCAAGGAAAGAGTCAGTGATGGAGTTTCGAGCAGTGGCGTAGCTAAGGGGGGGCGGGGGGTGCGGTCCGCCCCTGGTGGGACTTTTATGGGGGCGGCACTATAGGCTATGCTGTAGGGTATAAACCTATACAGAGTGTATTGAAATAAAAGCGGTTTTAATATCGGGACACTACTCGCAACTCGCAGTTAAACGACGTATGTGATTTTGAGTAATTTAAACTATGGCATGTGCATTTAAGCCAGGGGTGGGGAACCTATGAATTTTTTTTCTTTTTTTTTTTGCATGAATTTTTCATTATCGCTGGCTGGCGGCAAAATCAAGTAATTTTATCCTACAATTCTACCTTTATCTAACTGTGAGGAAGGGTGATTTCTGACTTGTTATCTGGGTACCCGCTTATTATGGAGTTTCATTTTGACGCAATGTTGTGCTCTAACTTGGGTAATGGATATTCTGGTGCGGACCATATCAAGTGTTCACACGGGCCGCAGGTTCCCAACCCCTGATTTAAGCGATTCTTATCTTAGCCAACAATGAACAGTCATGTATCAGGGATGTTTTATCAATAGGCTTTTTTACATGAGCCTGCAACATGGTTCTCAACACGCTTACCAACAGATTTGATGTCAAATTTTACTGATTCACTACACGGTTGATAGATCGAGTGTTGGGTCGTTGTTGACGTTTGGTCGTAGTCCATAAATGACGTCATAGAACTTAGGAGCATGGTGGATGACTGTGGGCAAACGTGTGGCTGTGGTGAGCTCTAAGCTTTCGTAAGTGCTCTTAAGTTTTTTGCCTGCCAGTAAAAGCGCTGTGTTGGGTCGTCTAACACAGTGGAACTCGTCTAATTCGTCATTGTCTAATTCGTCAATTCACTTAATTTGTCACTTTTTCGTCGGTCCTGGCAGAATCCCTATCTTTTGTGGACATTTCTCTTCGTCTAATCCGCCATCGTCTAATTCGTCAATTTGTTTAATTCGTCACCTCTTTCTATCCCTGAGAAGCGTTTTGTTTGCCCAATTCGTCATTTGCAGTTTCGCTTTTGATGTCTAAGCAGCTAGTACATATGGGAATTAAAACAGATTACGGATCTTTATCTGAGAATTGTTGCACCTCGCAATTTGTTTATCGAATTTATACACGTGGTGCGAAGCGCGACCCGACTCCCCATTGAGAGAACGCGTAAAAGTTTATTAAAGATTTAAAAGGGCTTGATTAAATGGAGGAGTCCAGATAGAGCAGAGGAATTAATTCTTGTATTCAACCATAATGTCATAAACTTGTATTTTACTGCAAATAAGAGCACCATGTATGCATACGAGTTACTATGATAAAGTATACGAGCTTCTGTGGTGGAGTTTTCACCTGTTTGCATAATTCATCAGTTCGCCTAATTCGTCACTTTTTTCAAATCTCCTTGAGGTGACGAATTAGGCAAATTCTACTGTACTTTCTTTTTATCAGAGAAAGAATCAAATCTTCAATACGAAGGCAGTGGTTACCTGCAAAAGATCTGCCGCAGTTGTAAAAAAACTGACAAACTACGAGCACCTTGCCCTATGTAAGACAAAAAAGCAAACCCATGTTACTTCAGGGCTTCATTAGCCCTGTGCACTTTGTTGTTGCCATGGAAAACACATCGAATCCACGGTGCCAACTGATTCACAAGTAATGACAAAAAATAAAACTTTCCCGCTGAACCACAGCCTAGCATGTGCCAGCTATGCTATTTATTTAGCCATACATACATGCAAATATAAAGAAAGCAAAAAAATAGGAAAAGTAATGACGAGAAGGATGGCTAACAAGTAGAGAAAGCAAGATCCATAATCGAGAATTAAAAACAAGACCCCTTTCAGTTTCTGAGTATTTGATTGTGATGTTCAAGATGCTTTATTATTCTTTATTGTTATAATAAGCATAATAAGCATGATACATGATTTTCTCTCATTTTATATTGTTGTAAGCAAATGTGAGGAGTGGAAAGTGGAAGCATTGTTATGGTTGGTCCCGGGCGACATTAACATCGCTATGCCACTGCAGTAGAGCATGCGGTGGGATATTACCTGGCTGGTTCAAAGTGTAAACCCAATTTGTGCCAAAAAAGTCTATTGCTCTAATAGGCCTAAATATTTTTTTCTTTGCGTCAACAGCAGAATCACGAGCAACATTGTTAAAAATTGTTTTGGACAGAGTGAGCAAGTTTGGTTGGATGAAAAATTAGTTACAATTTTGTGTTTTTAAATTCAAAGTAGTGCTTTCGTTTTTTTAAATCTCTAAATTTATCACCTCTTAATTCGAAATCTTTGGAGAATTCTTACTCAATTACTTGTCGTGTGAGGAGAAAAGTAATTAGGAAAGGTGTAGGTAACGTTACAAAAATGGCAAAGTTTTGTTAGCCAAAATACACGAAATATGTGGCGAATAAATCTGAGTGTCAGTGAAGATGCCCAGTGTTAAAATAAAAAGAATGTAGTGAAACACGTAAGTGGCAGATAGTAAAAAACTTTAAAAGTTTGTTATTTCATTGACAAATGATGTAAACGACAAAACACCTTGGCAAAAAATTGATGATTGAAAGCAACCTTTCCTGTGCAGTTACCACTTTACTGTGCTGTTTTGGCCAGTGCTGCTGGGGCTGTATACACTCGCCTACATTGACTGTGCTTATTTTAAAATAAAAAGTAATGATTCGCCTCTTCTCCACTTTCTCAAACAACATAGGCCTACTTCAATACTAGGTAGGAGACCAGAGCATGGGACCTTCACCAGGGCATCACCTCCTGTCCATACACAGAAGGGTTGGTATTGTTTTGTAACGAACAAAACAATTAAAATTTTTCTGAGTCAAAACAAATTTATTGAAGCATGGCAACGGCAAACACTTCGAATAACTAAGTGGCTCGCCAACATTTTTCGAGTGAAAATGCGCAGAACCTCTAAACCAGTGGTTTTCAACCTTTTTCATGCGGCGACCCATTTTGCAACCCAATTTATCCTAACGACCCCCTTCCGAAAATTTCCAGTCAGACATATGAAATGCAGCTGTGTTTGCACAATAGAAAATCACAATGACTATAAAATAACGTACGATATCACTGTGTGGAACCAAGACTCATTTGCTAAATTCATGCACATGGCAGCATCAATGAGAGAGACCCGTGCTGTACACAAATCACTCCACAGCACAACTCATTGAATACTACAGTAGAATAAAAATTCCCTTAGCTGCCGCAATCAGATATCTAATTTACAAACACATCACATTCTTACATCACAAAGTTATTCGTGCGTTGCCAAACGCAACAGTATTCTGTATTGTGGTGGTCATATTCACACTTAAAACAATTTTGAATGAAAAAGTAGGCTATCATTTTTGCCTGGTGATATTTTGGCTACGACAAAAAGTAGTTCCATAAGAAATATAAACAAGAGAAGTAAATATGAATATTTTTGTTAGAAGCTCTTACAACGTTCTGTGATGCCTGACATGGAGCCTCTCACCAATCTATGAAAAAAATAATCTCGGGTGCACTTTCAGGTTTTGTCCTGTAACTAACTAGCCTAATAATCTACTTTATAACATTTTGTAAATTTCTAAAAGTTCACGTTTGTTATAAGTTATGATTCAGTAAATTTACCCCCTCATAAGGTAAAATTTACCCCTGGGGGTAAATTAACCCCAGGTAGAACCACTGGAGTAGAACCAGTAGTAGGGAACTGGGGATTGAAGGGTCCTGCTCTTTTCTTTGTTTGTTTATTATATCAAATTCTCAACAATACCCCAAAAATTCTAAAAATAGCATAGGAATTCACCACCCCCAGGGCCCCTTGTCTTCCCTCGGGCCCCTCTGTCCTCATCCACGAAAGCCGTGAGCTGAGGTATTTTTTCGATCTGGAAGGATAATTCGTTTGTCATCATCAGAAGAAAGGGCGATTTTGTTCACTTGTTCTGTGAAGACTTCGTGATGATGACTCCGAATCACATTCATAGGTCTCAGCTGTTGTCTTCCTGAAAATAAACAATTTTTATAATCGTTTAATGCTATTTCTTTATTTACAACATATTTTTTCACACCTTTACATTTTTGAATTCATCACCGTCTATATCAAGGGCATATGAGTTGGTATCTTTTGGACATTGTCACGATTTTTCTCAAAATCCCTAGTTTTGTGGGGTCCCTCTGTGTTTCCCAGCACCTCTGTTTGTCCCCAGTTTCCCTTCCCTTTGCCAGACCCCTTGTTGCATTGTCAGTCTGTGTCGAGGTTTTGTCCATAAGTTGAAACCCGCCAATGCCTGCGATCTAAGGTATTTTGTCATCTATTCAGGTGGTTCTCCAAGTTGCTTGCTTCACGTTTGACAGCACTTGTTTGATGAGACGCGATGCACACCTGCGTTTCAGCTTTTGGCTGGCTTGTGATCGTTGAATATAATTTTTTTTCTGGTGATTCACAGCCGTTATATTACGTTTAACTGCAGTTTCTTAAGCTTTGCGTGCGAGGCCAAGGTTTGCCTCTATGCGCGGTTTTTCATTGTCAAAAGGCGTGACGGTCGAGCGCACAACGGCCTCAGAGTTTCGTGCAGTTGGGATCAGTCTGTAGAAGTTGCCAGGAACAGGCTTTTAAGTTTGTGTGATTAGGTTTGCATGTTTCTAACTTATCGTTTGAAAGATTGTGCTCAGTTTCGGCATAGGCTAAGGTTTGTGTTTGAAAGATTGTGCTCAGTTTCGGTATAGGCTGCTTGTGTCTTAATATTAAAAAGTGTACAACTAATATATTTTATCTGTATTGTACATTCAGAGTTATTCAATGTTTAGTAACAGATACTGAGTATTCAGTAGTTGTAATTAATCTCTTTCCATCTTTGTGCTTTTTTCAAATCTGAACGCAAAAGATCGCACAGAGCTTCTCTAGTTCAATGTTTTAGAAATTGCCAGGCAATAGGTTTAAGACTGTGTTTCTATTTTAAGGTAAGCACAATCGCTTTTCTTTTTGTTTGTAATGGTTTGGTTGTTATTGTTTTGCTTGGATTTGATTGATATGCTGTTACATAATCAATGTTTTTGAATTTCCTAAGCAATGTGCTCTGTGTTAACCCTTTTCACCAACAAATGTTTATGTTTGTTCGAGCTGTTTGCATCTGTAAAAAGGTGTTGAATTTAATTTATTTTCTTGTATTGTGCATTCAGAGTTATTCATTGCTTAGAGATTGAGTATCCATTAGTGTAGTTAACCTGTTTTTTCAAATCTGAACGCAAAAAGATGACACAGAGCTTCTCCAGTTCAATGTTTCAGAAATTGCCAGGCAATAGGTTTAAGACTGTGTTTCTATTTTAAGGTAAGCATAATTACTTTTCTTTTTGTTTGTAATGGTTTGCCTTGAATGTTGGTTGGTTTGCTGTTACATAATCAATGTTTTTGAAGTTACTAAGCAATGTGCTCTATGTAAACCCTTTTCACCACCAAATGGTTAGATTTGTTTGAGGCTGTTTCAATCGGTGTGAAAAGTGGTCCTGCCTGGACCGCCTGAGCTCTGTTCAAAGAGGTACTTTGTGTTAACCCTTTATTGGCACCAAATGGTTAGATTTGTTTGAGGCTGCTTCAATCTGCCTGAGCTTTGTCCAAAGATGGGAAATTCATGCTATGATCGTTTGTGAAAAAAGCAAACTTTCAAGGTGTGATACTCATTTGTGACAATGCACTTTCATCAAAATATGTTTATAGCCTTGAAGACTATAAACATAATCTGATTTCAATCATTTTCACATAAGAATTGACAGTTTTTGAAAAACGAGTATATTATTTTTTAAACTTAATATTCAACACGCATTTCCTGCCCATCGCTCTGGAAAATGAGACTTTTATCACTGATGACAACGGCGAAAGTTCTGTGTTTGCTGCTATGTTTGCTGAGAACAGAGCCTTTATTTGAATGTCAGTCACAGAGTTTTTGAGTTTTTTACTCTGTTTTGTCACGTCAAAGACAAACATCGGGAGCAATTCCTTGTAATCTGCCGGATTTATATTTGGAGAAGAAATCAACTCTTCAACATTGTAAAACTTTGTTCAGAATGCCGCAGCATCTCCATAAACCCTTGAAAATTTTTGCTGAGTAAAGTTCATGTCGTCATAGTCAATCTCAGGATACCTTCGAGAATTCAACATAAATCACATATTTGTAAGATTACAGTGGTCGAAAATTGACAGGTTGCATTGCTGGTTTCCAGATTTATCTGTCTGAAACACCACGATTATCCAGCGGGGTTTCTCCGGGGCTGATTTCACTGACAATCGCCATGTGAAATTTCTCGTTTGTGGGACTGAGATCGAGTCGCATTGAATCATTCGGTAACCAACTGGGAGACTTGCTTTTGATTCAATTGATTTGTAGAGTGCAAGTTTTTCTTGATCATTCGGAAGCACATGAGGCATATACCAAATAAGCTTTATTAAAACAATCTTTCCATCATCAGGTTCTGCAATTGCTGGGGGATTGTTTTCAGGACCTGCTGCCACTGCTCCAATTTTGAAAATCACGTCATTATCATCCTTTCTTATGAGAGTTAGTTGATGGTTAAAACCGTAAACGACTTTCTCATAGTCATCACAGAACCCAAAGATGTGTTTCAGCGGAACTCTGAATGAAAATGTGCCTTTTGGATCTGGCTTTCGAATGATATAACCTTGCCGGATTAGAAAACCATTATTCTGATTATTTCCGGCAATTGAAGCATCTGTGCCTGAATCTTTAAACCACAATTGGTTCAGGCCTGTGCTTTTTTGAAAATCATCTGGAAATTTCAACAGCCCAAGCCTCGTTGTTGCTTGTCCAGGGTGAAACAGACTTTCAATCTCTTGTCCTGAAAGTTGGTATTTTATGTTGTTGAAAAGATGCATCATAGCATTGTTTGTTAGCGTGATGACGTCAGCATTGGCGCAAACAGCGTTGTCAGCCTTTTTCACCAACTTACCATCAAAAACCGGATAACTTTCATTCGGATGTGCGAACAAGTCTTGCGTTTCAATATTTATCCTAATTTCCCCAGGTCTGTTAAGGTCAATGCCAGTGATTGGTTCGTAACTGTGATATTCGTATTTTTCGATCGATTCATCAATCTGTGTTTTTTCTATTATTTGTAATATTTCCATTTATTAGAGGCGTTTTTTTGTTTTCACTTTAAAAATCAGTTATTGCTCATAGTCTATAACTCAATATCCTGTTGAAATATTTGAGTTCTTCAATTTCTCTTTTTAGTTCATCAATATTGTTTTTGAGAGCTTCAAGCTTTTCAAAAACATCCTTGATTGGTTCAGAATTGTTCATTTATAATATGTATTATTTATTCAACCGCCTGACAAGGTCTTGTGTTTTGATCGCCCGCTGCCCTGACCCAGCTATCAAGTTATTTAAATCAGGTGTTGTCACTTGTTGAGACCCTTGAGGTGCAAGCGGAGGTGTTGCCGCTTGAGACGCTGAAGACACAAGTTTTGATAAAATTTGTTGTGATTTGGGAGTCAACTTTGAACTCGCAAAATCAACAGCTTTTTGTCCAGCCTTTTGCCCCGCACTTCTAGCAATGTTCAAAGCGGTGTCAACAACTTGCTTGTTACTGATGAATCCTGACAAAAAGTCTTTGAGGTTTGAAAAAATCCCAGAGCCGCCGACTTGATACTTTCTTTGATATCTGCGTTTAATTATTAACATCTTTATTTAATGTAAGCATTAAGTTTTTGTAAGCATCACGAGACAAAATTTTTTGCCTCAAAAGTTCATCACAAATGCTGACGATTTCGTTTCGAAGACCAGTGTTTCCTGCTTGTTTCGAAGCCATCAGCAATTCCAACCATTCACACAAGACGTTGGGATCACTCGGAAGGAATCCTGAGCCTTTCTTTTTACCTCGTCTTTCCTCTTTACCTTGAAGTTTTTCAATTATTTTTAATTTTTTACTGTTGGTGCTAGCGGCTTTTTTGCCAACGATTATCAACAGTATGCAAGGCATTTGTTTTATCAATGATATCCAAGTAATTATCTTTATCTTCTTGTGGAATTTTATCAATTTCAGGCTCTTTCTTAACAATGAGCTCCCAAAGACCTTCTGTTCCCTTATATCTTTTACCATCAACACACAAATTGCTATTGTTATCAATTATAACCCTTTTTCCACCAATAAAATATTTTCCATTTTCTCTTCTCATACCATGAGTTTTGTCAGCATCTTTTCTTCTTTGTGAATACATTTCAAGATATTGCCCAGCTAATGAAGTTTTTTTTAGTTCAATTTGTGGTGCATCGATTGCGACAAGTTCTGGTTGAGGTAAAGCTTGTCTTTCTTCAGCTTGGACCCAAGGTAATGCTGGAATATTTTCAATCGCTTCTTGGAGTGGGACAAACTTTGAAACAATTTCTTCAGATGATTTTTGTTGTTCAGTTATTGTTGCTGTTCAGTTATTGGCTTGAAGATTTTTCCAAAATCTTCGTAAAGTGATTGTTCACCCAATCGTTCTAAGCGAAAATTTTCTTGAATTTTGTTCTTGGTTTTGAGATATTCAGCAACAAGTGCATCTCTTTTGGATGGATCTTTTATTTTTAGAAAACTCATTTATTGTATGCCTGAACTTTGGAGACCAATTTTGGAGGTCCAATTTTGGAGGACCAATTTTGGACCTCCAAAATTAACCACGATAAATGAATACTTTTCTATACAGCTTTGGATTAAGGTTCATAATTTTTTGCAATTCTTTCACTTGCTCTGGTGTGAGCTTGTCGTTCAGAAACGCAGTGACTGTTGAGCTTTTTATTCCGAGACTCTGTTTTTTATTTGGGATTTTATATTAAAGTTTAATAAGTTCTTTGTTGTCAACCCAAGAGTTGAAACTTTCTGGATACCCCCTCCGTTTCACCAATGACCTTGTTTTGCCTTTCTTCACAATCTTCTCAATTCTTAAAACTTCTTGCGATGTCTTCTGAAGCTTTTGTTCATAGAAAGTCCCTTGAACTTCTTCACCATTGTAGTCAGTTCTTTTATATGTAACTGGGTTGGTTCTTTGGATTTTTGAAACGGTGAACACTTTTTCTGTCCAGTTTGGGGTGAACCCTTTCTCAAAGAGTCCTTTCTTCTTGAGAATGCGGACTTTGTCACCAGTTTTGAATTTTGCTCTCATGGGACGTCTTTCAAACTCTTGATACAAATTTCTGTAAACTCTCACTTCATTCTCTTTCTTGCTTGCCTCAACAGGAGTCATTTTTATGCTAGAGTGCCTCGTGTTGTTGTATCTCTCAACAAAGTCGTCAAGAACGTCAATATATTTGTTGGTATTGTTTGCTGTGAGAATACTTGAGCATTTTTTCTTTCATCGTTCGGTTCCAACGTTCGACCACTGACGATTTTTCCTCATTTTCAGTAGAGTAAAGCTCTACACCCAACTCATTCACATGTTTGTTGTAAAACTCTCGGCCTTTGTCCGTCCAAAGCTTGTCTGGTTTTCGCTTTGATTTTTTGAAAATCTCCTTGAACGCATCTGCGACAGATTTTTCCAGTTTTCCAGTTTTGAGCGGAAGCATCCAACCATATTTTGAAAACACGTCAAAACACGAAAACACGCATTTTGAAAAACACTGTGAGAAGATACCTGACCCCACGGTTGGACTGTGAAAATGCATTTCGACGAAATCTGCAGCCCAAATTTTATCAATTCCATTCACATACACTTTTCGTTTTGGAAAATTTTTGATGATGGGTTTGTGAAGTTCATCAGCTAATTGCGAACTCCAATTGACGCTCTCACTGCGCTCGTTTTTTAACCCCCATCCGAAGCGCTTTTTCGTCCCGATAATCGTAGAAACAACACTTCTCTCCATCCTTTCTCGAAATGTGGGGTTATAAATACCATTTAGCTCTGTCAACATATTTTTATCACAAACTTCGTTGCGAGTTTTTGTGTCTTTGTTTTTAACATAACAAATGTCATGGTGATAAGCTGCCTTGTCGACTCTGTTGATTGGTTTTGACCATGCCTTTGGAGTCATATCCTCATT
>Ga0210059_1015605_pt1 | contig 11060 bp, 7 predicted proteins | sample Ectturendosymbi2_FD_188042 | JGI IMG/M metagenome (GOLD analysis project Ga0210059, IMG submission 188042) | Ecteinascidia turbinata endosymbiont from Florida, USA - Sample 2 (SPAdes) (version 2) | ecosystem: Host-associated > Tunicates > Ascidians > Unclassified | place: Key West, Florida... | reverse complement strand
AGTAGCCGCGCATGATTCTTTGTTTGTTTTATTGCGCCCAGAAGTTGCCGAGCCGTGCACGAGCGCAGAATTACCCGACGCAACAAAACAAACAGGATTACGCCTGGCACGTCCTCAGTGTAGATTGGCCTTTAGTTGTTGCTGTCATTTCAGAACATGATGCGATCCACTGTAGTTACGAGTACATTTCAAATGATAACCACGCACGTTCCACCGGCATCGTGCCTGGTCCCAAGAAAACTTCGGCGCATATTGCGGATTTTTTTATGACGTCACCATTCAAGCACGAAGTTGCGGTCGAGACAAACAAGTGGATGACTAAAACATCCACAGGCGAGAAATACAACCTTAGGCCGTCTTCCACACGAATTCTATTTGCAACAAGCCAGTGTCATATCGCCTAGAGCCGCGTTAGGCAAACGGTGTGACGCATGGGCAGGATCGGGAGCAGATGGATGGATTACGTAACTCTGCGATCTAAACGTCGTGACGAAATGTTTTATCCTTCAACAAGTCAATGCATGGTGATGTAAGGCTTTTTGGAAAATACATTTTATAAGTGCAATTAATTTACAACACCGTAAAGGTCACTCTCAATTTTCGTAGGGAAACTGCTGTTGGGGACCCTTTCATGCAGTGCTTCAAAGTCTGGAGCTTTGTGTTCTCAGGACTGATCTGGGGTGTTCGTCGAAAATCCGCCCTTTGAGAAAGACTTGCCGGCCTTATCAATCTTGCTTTGGCGCATGATTATTTCTACTCGATCTACACCGTGTTTCGGAAACAGTCACAAAAGTTGCGCTTCGTTGGCACAGCAATTCTTCTTTTCACACCGTATAAAACTACGTGGCTTACCACTCAGCGGTCACTGTCTCGCTGCATTACCTGCCAAGATGTTTACGTTCAACACAGTCACATCCGGCAAAACGCCTGTTACCGTAGCTTGAAGTGAACCTCTTTAATAAAGATGCGTTGCCATGTTACTGTTACGCAGTAAAGACCAACAGTAGAACAATACCTTTGCAAGTTTCGCAACCTGCCTCTGCAGGCAAAGCAGCGGACACAAGTAAACTGCACTCTCATTGCATAACACCAGAGCAGTGAACCTGGCTCTTGTGCAGCGTGAGTGTCATACCGGCAAATAAACTGTCATTGCAAGAATTAAATCAGTTAAATCGGAATTAAGTTGCTGAGTTCAAGTTTTCTAGAGATTTTTGGTTCCTTGACCCAATGTCCATGGGGGGGAGAGAAATGCCCGTTCTACCCCGCCCTGCGGATGCTCATGATGGCCAGCAGGAATATCCCAGCCAATCCTATTTGGGGCACTGTGGACCCTTGAACAAACCATCGAAGCTGATAATGCTATCTCCATTAGGAGATATGACTCGACATTCGAGTTATGACGATAGATGCTCACTTTGTCCGTGAACTTTTGTATGTCCCCATGAATTTTTCGCAAAAATACCATCTCTGTACTTGAAACGGCACTCTTTCGGTCATCCAAGATCCATGACCAGAAGCAAAGGATAGGGACAAAGACCGATTTAAATCCTGAAAGCTTAGCAATATTTCTAAAAGCCCCCGTTTTGTCACCACACACCGGTAAAGCTCACGCAAAACTGAGTTTGTTTTACTAATCCGTGTATCAATCTCCTTGTTCTGCTTTCCGTCGCTTACGAATACCACCGCAAAATCATGTAGCCTTACTTCTCGACATTTTGGGTATTTCCGCTTACTGGCAGTGCGCACTTGATTGGGTTTGTGGAGAGACATTATACCTAGATCTTCTTAGCATGGGTGTCGGAAGGGGGGATTAGCCCCACTGGATTTTGAAGTTTGTTTCTTTGTAATAAATTTTTAGCTAAAAATAGTTGTTTTCTTGGTTTCGAGTGGTGAAAAAATGAAATTTCAACATTTTTCCCTCCCTGGAAAAATCCACTATTGGCTCCACTCTGGGAAAGGTCGTCCCGACGCCCACGCTTAGTAGCCTATTGTTAGTACATTCCCGATTGGTTGCAAGCAACTGAAAAAAAACATCAAGTACATGTTGAAGGCTTTGTTCAGAGGACGCGCGAAGCATCAAATTGTCCGCAAGAAGCAAACGTTCAACCTTAACAGCTTTGAACCAAGTTTGAACAGTGGCATCCTCATCGGCAAGTTTGTGACTTACGATAAAATATGTTAGTAAATCAGCCGCCAGTCTCTGAGCAGTAGGCCTACATAGTTAACCACTCGTTCTTTGACTGACTGCTCACTATCATGTGTGGCGGCAGGTAGATGGCGCCACATGTAAATAAATGGTCACCACTAGATGGTGCCCATAAGTTACAAGTCACTGTGATAGTCACCACAAGCGAATTATCGTAGTTCACTTATTCGTATATAATGATAGTGTAACCTAGTGGTAGTAGAGTAAACTCAGTAAGGCAGCTCTATTGCTGCTGGTTGCTTTGCTGTTAGTTAATGCCCCGAATTCCCATCTTTCGCTTGTGCTTGCCTCAGTAGTTCAAGGCGATGCAGTCAACTGCAACACATGGTTGCGGAATCAGAGGTAAAATGTCCGACTCTAACTCCGACTCCGACCTTTCCAAAATACCCACTCCGACCCCAACTCGGACTCCTTAGCATGACATGAATGAAGTTTGGCTGTCAACAGTTTCGTAGCAACTAGCAACCAATGGAAATCGTTGTATACAGCAAGAATTCTCAGTTTCAATAAAAATTTCAAAAGAAATTGTACCATTTCAACAGGCACAAGTTAAGATTCCTAGCTTAGGAGTGCAATGTATAAAATGATTCAACTGGACTTCCGCAGTCAGATGAAAAAATCTGACACCGACTCCTAGTGACCTTAGCAATCCGACTCCAACTCCACACAAAAACCTCCGACTTCTTGCGACTCGGACTCCGCAACCCTGCTCACTATAGCAGCTAGTATGCTCCGCAGCAAAGTGACGGCTGATATTGTATTAAAAAAAACAGTACATCGCTTTCGTAATATATCAGCCATGCAGCCAGGGCCTGTGAGAGAAATTTTTCCAGGTGGTACAAAGGCCGATACCTGCCCACCTAGCTTTTGGGGCCCTCGTCGAATTTTGCATAAACGCAGTAATCGAACGGTTCTGTATAATTTTGATTTGGTAGTGAATAGCCCAGAAAACTTGAAAAATCATTTGAGGTAATTCCACACAGAAGAGAGTATAATTTCAAAAAAATGAAATTTATTACACACTTCTATTACTATAATGATCATGAGCGTCGGATGGATTCTTTCCAGGGGGGCCAGACAGTAATGAAATTTCTTTTTGCCAACCGGAAACTAAGAGAACAACCTTATTTTACTAAAAGTTTAACAGAAAAATATCAAATTTCAACATCCAGGGGGCACGACCCTCTTGCCGCAGCCTACCGACGTCCATAATAATGATGTTATCAACCGAGTTAAGGAGAATGTGCATTGGTGCTTTTGCTTTGTTGTGTGTTTATGTCATGGGTCTGAAAAATTGGCCTATATTTAGTGGTGTGTTTAAGGGGAGGCGAGCGAGGCACTTGCCTCGGGCCCCCCTTTTTGGGGGCCCCCTTGAGGTGTTACGCGCGTGAACTTTCCTTACTTTTGATGAAAAATTTATTATTCACTCATATAATGTTCTACAAAGCAGATCATAAGTAAGTACTCTGCTTTCAAAGGGGCCCCTAGAGAAACTGTAATGTGGAGGTACTTTGCTTTCAAAGGGGCCCCCAACAGCCAATGCAATGTGTAAGCATTCTGCTTTTAAAACATCATTGAAGGGGCCCCTAAAAGAAACTGTAATGTGTAAGAACTCTGCTTTCAAACGGGCCCCCTACAGAAACTGTAATGTGCAGGTGCTTTGCTTTCACAGGGGCCCCCAACAGCAATTGCAATTTGAAGGTAATCTGCTTTCAAAAGGCCCCCAACAGCCACTGAAATGTGTAAGTAGGCCTACTCTCCATTTGAACTTCATTGAAGGGGCCTTAAAGAAACTGCAATGTGTAAGCACTCTGCTTGTAAAGGGGCCCCCAACAGCAATTGTAATGTGTAAGCACTTGCTTTCAAAGGGGCCCCAGCAGCAACTTCAATGTGCAAGTACTGTACCTTGCTTTCAGAGTGGCCACCAATAGCAACTGTAATGTGCAAGTAATATGCTTTCAAAGGGGATCCAAACAGCAGTTGAAATGTGCAAGTGTTATGCTGTCAAAGGGACCTCCAATAACAACTGTAATGTGTAAGTACCGTCCTTTCAAAAGCGACCCCACCACCATCTCCAATGAGCAAATAAAGAAAATCTTCAAACCAACTTCTACACCTAAAAAAATTGTGGGTTAAAATTTCTTCCAAAAAGTTATGAAAAGACCCTATCTTATATCAAATGATAACTTTTTATAGCAAATGATAATTTTCTATACCAAATGATGATTTTTATAGATTGAAGTATTTACTATATTGGTAATTTCATGAAAATGCCACAGATGAATAAAAAGTAGTCTTTTTTATGTCTCTGAGTTGAAGAGGTTAGAGAAATTTTTCATTTCTTGTGATGTTGTACCTTACATTTCCATCAGAAATAAGACAACATGCAATTGTTGTAGCAGGGACCACACTACATCTTTTGATTTATAGAACATTTTTTTCTTAGTTTACAAAGCAATTTTGTATTATTGCTGTTGGACTGCAAAGACTGTTAATAAGCAAGGCTACATTCATGCTTCGTATCACATAGCAGAAATGGCAATTTTTGAGTATTATGAACAGGCTACTCATTTTTTCTACAGATATTTCAGGTATTTTAGGTGGTTTGATTTTGCCTATGCTTGAAGTTACAGGTTATTTGAAGCTTGTCTAATAAATGGTTGGTTTGAGGTAGACCTGGTAGCTTGGTAGGTGATGTTTAAGCTCTTGTGCCAGCTCTTAGCCAATATAACTTGAACCGTTTTTTCTTAGCACAGATTTAATCAATTGTGTAGGCTACTTGCTGCAGTAGAAATGTTTTCGATAAGGTATATGATGAATTATTTCCAACCTTTGCACATTTTTCCAACAACTAGTGTCAATGCAAGATGAGGCAGCCTTGACTCAACCAGCCTCAAAGCTTTCCAAAACAAGTCTCTAATTGGATGCTTGTGTATGCTATGTTTTTGCAGTTAAAAGAAGTAAATTTAAAACAAATTTAGTGTTTCAAACTTCTTGGTTGTTTTTTGTAGTTTCGTGGATTTCCCACGAAGACATGAATGTGAACAAATTCAGAATACCAACTACCAAACATTTTTTCAAAGGGAGAAGGTGTGAAACTTTCAAAGGGGTAAACTTTGTAGTTTATTGATGGTGAACGCAGAGAAGTTGGGCGCGAAAATAAAGTGGGGCGATGCCAACTTGCTATTGCCTAACTTTTATGTGTTGGTAGCCATGGTCTTCCCAACTTTCAGTATTTTCAAAGCTGTGTATCATGAACACCCTTTTGCATTTTCCCCTTCTGCTGCTTCAGTTATGCCGTAGTCTCAGAAACATATCCTTGGGTGGCCGTATCTTAGGCAAATCAAAAGTGATTATCTCGGTTGGCTGAGTATAATGCCGTCTCGGGCCCCCTCAACCTTAAACCCACCACTGCCTATATTTATGAGTTCCTATGCCTAATCAGGCCTTTGAAATTGCAGAGCACCTCATTGCTATCATAACTTGTGCACATTGATTGACTAAAGTTGTTGTTTCAGTGATAACGCAATGTATCGCCATTTCTTTTGGTGTGGGTTTGGAAATACGTCAATTGCTGGTGTCGTTGTTAGCTCAATGAATTAATACGGCGTGACGTGTGGGAACAGTCGAAAAATATGTTTTATGGCGTCACACGTGACTTTAATGAGCTCAATAGTATTATAGTACAGGGCTTCCCAACCTTTCTCTGACTATATATCCCTTCAACATTATGAGAGATGAGCATGCACCCCTAAATTTTCTTATGACAAAAGGTTGAGGAAAATAACAAATACACTAAATTTTTAATAAAACTTTTAGATTTTAAAACTAATGGTAGATTCCTTTTTAGGTCTCAAGTTGAATTGTTGCGGTTAATTTCAAAGTTATTTATTTTTTAAAATAATGTTCACTGATATATGTAAAATATTTGTAAATAGAAAATATGTATATATATATGTATTCCCTTCTATTGCTAACCTTAAATGTACCCCTTCAGATAGGCAAATGTGCCCCAGGTTGGGAACCCCTGTTATAGAATGAAGATGGGAATTTCTGTTACGTGTAGTAGACAGTGATACATGTTGGAAGGTCTGTGATTTTTAATAGCAGATATCACAACTAGGGAGCGGAGTCTCATTGTTACGCTTTCGGAATACTGAGACTATACCCAAATAACCATTGCAAATCGCAAAAGGTATGCAAGAAACACGAGTTTTGATTTATAGCATTTGATCCATGCTGGAGTTCACATAAGATCAAGTCATGGGTGTCGGGACGAAGCGCATGGGGGGACTTTACACCCCTAAATTTTAACGTTTGATATTTTACTATTTATTTTTTGTTGAAAAATGTGTTTCTGTTGGTGTTTAGTTAGTAAAATGAAAATACTTTTGGCCACCACCTGGATAAACCAACAATTAGCCCACGCCTGGAAAAAATCATTTCGACGCCCATGACTTTAGTACAGTGCGACGACGCCTATTGGAGGTGGGCAGAAAGGCTAAGAAACCGCTAAAAAGCAGCTTCTTACTCAAAAAGTGAAGAAAGGATTGGAATGGGCAAAAAGCATGAAGTGGTCAAATAGAAGTAAAATTGTTTAAGGGCCGCAGTAGCTTACCACTGCCAGAAAAAGAACAAGATCCCATGGCGTGGATACACCTGATGAAAATATGAAAGAAGCAGGTGAACCCTCTGAGGAAGCCCACTCCCGAAAGCACAGATTTTATGTAATATTGGATAATGTTATTGGAGGGCTTACAGTTAATTTCAGTGCAGCCAAACAAATTTATGACACCTTCCGCTTTCTTTGGAACAACCAAAAGATATCAAACAGGAGCTGAGAAGTATTCTAAAAGTTCAAATTAGAAATTATATTTCCCAACTTCCGTGGCAACTTGAGGATGTTCCTCACAACCAGCGGTGGACTTGGGGTCAGTGGTGGTGGGATTCAAACATTTTAAGAACAGGTTCTCTCACTCCAGGACCCACTAACAACAGGTTCTCTCACTCCAGGATCCACTAACAACAGGTTCTCTCATCGCAGTCTCCAGAGGCAAACCATGCTGGTTGGCCCGATATAAGCGCAAAGGTTGATCTTTGTGTCGCCAACTTGTACAGTCTAGCAAGGGAAATTTTTGATTTTAATTATGTTCCCAAAGTTTAGTCTTGTTTTTCACTATTAAAAGTTAGCAGCAAGTCTATGAGAGGTTTGCCACAGTAAGTTATAAGTAAAAGGTGTTCATGGGGAACAGGGATATCTAGAACTCCAAGGAGTTCTAGATATCCCTGATGGGGAAAAATTGAGAACCGCTGACTCAAGCCAACAGCCGGTTCTCGGGATTAAAGAAATTCCAAGAACAGGTTCTTGCGAACCGGTCGAATCGGGGAACTCGAGACAAGGCCAAAAAGGGGAGCTCTTTGATGGTGTCAACGTACTCAGTCAACCGCGATACGACCCTTTGATCTAGCCTAGGAAGGGGATATGCAGGTCACCCAAGGATGCGTTTCTGAGACTAAACGTGATTGACATAACAGAAAATGAGAAAGGGTATTCATGATACACAACTTCAAAAATACTGAAAGTTGGGAAGACGAAGCTAGCAACACATAAAATTTAGCGATAGCAAGTTGGCATCGCCCCCCACTTATTATAAGAGCTTCATTCATTATATTATGAGAAGCTTCGTTCTCTGACAGTGAAGAGAATTATCATTTGTATAGGCCTAAATTTTTGCTCTTACTTGATAGGATATTTTCAGAACTTTTTGGAACAAATTTTAAGCCACAGTTTTTAAGGTATTGAACTTGGTTTGACACTTTTCCATATTTGCGCATTAGATATGCTGGTGGGGGCCTTTTGAAAGCACTTACACGTTACAGGGGCGGTTGGGGGCCTCTTAGAAAGCAGAGAACCTACACATTACAGTTGCTGTTGGGGGTTTCTTTGAAAGCAATGTAGGTTACTTGTACATTGCAGTTGCTGTTGGGGCCCCTATGAAAGCGGAGAATCTACCCAGTACTGTTGCTATTGGGGGCTCCTTTGAAAGCAGAGTACCTACACATCGCAGTTGCTGTTGTGGGGCCTTTTGAAAGCAAAGTAGGTTGCTTACATATGATCTACTTCGGAGGATATTGTATGAGAGAGTCATGCGTTTTTCATCAAGAATGAGGGAATGTTACGCGCGAAACATCTCGATGGATGTCCCAAATAATGGGGGGCACGGCAAGCACCTCACTCGCATCCATTTAAATCTACCACTGCTTACAGAACAAGCCACAGTCAGCGGCGTCACTGACGGGGGGCAAGGGGGCGAGCCGCCCCCCCCCTCTGGCAAGCTAAATATAAAAATTGGGCTCTCTTTAGCTGACATTTTGATATTTAGTATTCTTTTATTTGTTGCTTTTTGCGTTTTTCGGAATGTTTTCATTCTTTTTAATTAGTATGGGCATACACGACATCCAGATATTCACTATCATTTCTTACCTTTTCCTGAGTTTGGGATAGTGGGCTTTTCTACGGCGACCAGTTGACCCCCTTCAGCTAAGCTTCCACCCTGACTCAAACCTCTAGTTACGCTACTGGCGACAGTAGCATCAAAGGAGCTTCACCAAGCTTAAAAGTCATCAAATACTATCTCAAATACACCATGGGTTAGGATCGCTTGAACAACCTGGCTGGGCTCAGTATATTGAGGCTGACATTGCAAATCATCCAGGGCAGGGGCGCAACCAGCTCTTCATTTCGGGGGGTGGGGCAATATTCATGAAATTTCATTCCATGACGTCATCGTGCTTATACAATAGTGGAATAACTTTTTCGCAAATGGTCACATATAATAATAATGGATTTTTGCCGACAGACACGAAGTACATAGAACAAACACACGCATTCTGCACAACGCTGATTAATAAAAACAGACAAAATAACGTTTAACAACAGCGTTTGAGGCTGAATCACCGGTGTCAAGCGAAATTTCTGACTTCACGCCATGCGCATGCGCAGAGAAACATTCAACATATCAAATACGCTGAGAAAACTGATAATTAGGGCTTAGGATTTGGTGTTTAGGCAAGTGTGTCGGGTTAGGGTCTATGTTACAGTTAGAAAAAGAAAATAATTAAAGTCTAAGATTAAGTCCAATATTTTTCACTGGTTATACTTATTCCCGTACTGTAGCTTGTTGTGGATATTTGACATCTAACCAAAAATTTTTAATTCACACAACACACATCAAAACAGTATTCGCCAAACTTCAAACTTTATACTCTGAGAAGCAAAATAACTGACAAAAAGTAATAGGTCAGAAATTTCGCTTGACACCGGGCTAAAGAAACTTACTTAACAGAACGTGTTGTAACGGTGTTGGAGGCCGAGCCTCAGGTTAACAGACGCATTCTTAACACTGTTGGTTCACTTGGTGCAACACTACTGCAGAGCAGGACGCTAATTCCTAAACTTGTCAAGCCCAGGCAAAGTACGATTGCGTTGTGTCATGACACGCTTTCAAACGAACAAACACTGCAATGTCCGAGCGCTCAGCCACAAAGTAAAATGCGGTTGTAGTGTTCAAAGAATAAGGACGAATATAAACAATCTGACTGCGTCAAAGCAGGCAACCATTACTTTATTAGACCTTCTGCATCTTTCGAGAAACAAGTGCATATTTTTTCTTAATAGAGCCTCAAATGTAGGAATATTATATTGAACCTGATGAGTCATGACTACTAACACTCGCTCTCCAGGGCAGGAAGTATAAAGCTCTGCATCCAAAATTATAGGCCCACTACATCGAGGTGTGAGACAGTGACATCAGCGCGAACGAAAAAATTTCAAGTGATGCTGTTGACATGATGAGAGATACTTTCGGCGAAGATGCGTTTAAGTGTCAGATATTTGGAACCTGTTTGAACATCCTGGGATCGACATACATGAGGCTGTCGCAAAGCGAAAAAGCGCTCAGCACTTACTCGGAAGCTCTGGACCGCTTTGAAAAACCGGACGACTTCGAAACCGAAACGAAAAAGCAAGATTACATCCAACGCACGCAGCAGGCAATGCAAAGGGCACAGTTGCATATGTCTGTCGAGGTTAGCTTGATCGAGCTTGTGAGGCAGGCTACAGCGTAGTCAAACCTTGCAACGGTTGATGGAATCAATAATTCGCTTCATTTGTCTTCACTGGGACTTGCGGCAAGACTTGATCACCAAGTATTTTTGTAATCTTCTAGAGCTCTGTCTCCTGAAACCAGGGCCTCTGAGAGAAATTTTACCAGGGGTTACAAAGACCGATACCGGGCCCTCCGAGCTTCTGGGTCCTCGTCGAAATTTGTATAGCTTGTTTGTATATTAATTAGAATATAGATAAAATAGTTACCATGCTAAGATTCTCAAATAGCGCTACCAGTTCTGCAGTTGCAGAAAGCGACCATCAATTTTGCGCTCGATTACAGAAAACCTTAACGTGAGTACTTTCATCTTTCTGGGTCCCAGTACGTCCCGAGCCCAGGTACGATGTACCTCTTGTAATCCCCTCTCGTAGGCATTGCCTAAAACCATCAGCTTTTGACATAACAATTCGTAGAAGACCTAACCCCCCAAAGACAAAATACAGGGTGACCCAAAAAGATGTGTACCCATGACAATTTCAATTGTGACTTTGATTAAAAAGCTATTTATTTCAAATTACAACCACGCATTATTCAGTTTATGGAAGACCATTCACCAGAGTTTCAACTATTTCTGTCGATTTTTAGTCAATTTATGGCTTTCCCAAGATGTGTTCCAAATGTCCACCATTTCGTTGCAAGCAAACCTGTACTCGTCTGGCAAAGTTGTTAATCACTTTTACACACTC
>Ga0210059_1015604_pt1 | contig 11061 bp, 4 predicted proteins | sample Ectturendosymbi2_FD_188042 | JGI IMG/M metagenome (GOLD analysis project Ga0210059, IMG submission 188042) | Ecteinascidia turbinata endosymbiont from Florida, USA - Sample 2 (SPAdes) (version 2) | ecosystem: Host-associated > Tunicates > Ascidians > Unclassified | place: Key West, Florida... | reverse complement strand
CTGTTTGGAAATTTGTTGAAGCTGAACTTCCTTCTGAACCTTGCATGAACAATCTGGAAAGACTTCGTTTCGTAATATGTCTTTACACAAAAGATCTTCTGCTCCATCGACCAAGGCATCATTAGACAATTTTTTGTTTAATATATAGAAAGGTTAACTATTTCCCTATGACAATCTGGAAAGAGAAAAATGAATAAGGTCATCGATAAAGGTTTTAGAAGCTGCCGCTTTGTTTCAACAATTGTGAAACACCCTGTAGTCCGAAAAATAACAGCCAGCAGAGAAAATCGTTGAGAACTGCTGGGCGATGAGGTCATGAAAACCGTGTTGCATCGTAACTGCAGTCTTCAAGCAACTTTAATAGAATTTGAACAGCTTCTACAGGGCAGGAAATGGGAGTTAGTTTTTACATTGAAAAGCCACTGTTGATTTCGGTCACGATCATTAACTAATCTGTTCTCTGCAGTACAATACAACAGAGTATCAAATATGAGGATTCACCGCACTTTGTAAGTAGTAATCTATGAAAAGTAGGTAGGTTACTGCAATTCACCAAATTGCAACTGTAACCTATTCCACAAACTTTTATGCCACATATTATGCTACTCCAGGTGTTCCATTATGAACTGAGGAAATCATAACCACAATTGGGATACAAAGTTCAGTGTGTTGCCTGTACTGAAGTCATCCGCTTCCAATATTAGGCTACATATTTTGCACAATATTAGGCTACATATCACTCTGCTATACCAAGGTGTAATGAAAACCTATTAATCAGTAGTGGGGTAATAGTCCTTCAGCTCAATATCTGATGTCTTGTAACCTAACGAATAATCTTCCAGTTTGCTCAACCAATGCAATTTTGCTGATTGTTTCCCTAACGAGGTGTAGTTAGCCTAAGCCCTACAGGCAACAATATTAAATAAATTAATCCATAATTTTTGCTACAGATTAGCTTGAATAGGCTAATCTGTTCCACAGTAGTGGTTGGTTTTAGCATCAAACAAGTACAGAAAAGGTTGCACAAGACTTAATGCAAACCACCCAACCTCTGTTCCACTCGAATCCTTTACCATCAGATTCCCGACCTACCTCTGCTAATTGGATTCGCTGAATCGGGTATGGTTAAAAAAATGTGCAATCAAGCAGCTTGGTGAGACACTCATGGTCGTGCTTGGGTGATTTATGGGATTCCCAATCCAACGCGAATCCGATAACAGTGCAGTGTAAAGAAGGTAATGGTTGTGCTTGGGTGATTTATGGGATTCCCAATCCAACGCGAATCCGATAACAGTACAGTGTAAAGAGGGTAAGTGAGGTTCCCGGTCAAAGGGGTGAAATGCGTTGGGAGAAATCTGCTCCTAGCAATTTGTTTCGGATAGCGGGGATTCTGGTTGATCGGAGTTCGAACAAACAGGTCTGACTGTATTTGGAATAGATAGTGGTATTGATCTCATTGTCAAAACACATAAGAAAAAAAAATCCAAGTTATCACTGCTTTCGGGCATAGCGCATTTACTACATCACAAATCACTGTTTGTTCCTACGAATATGGTGCTGAAAAGATACTTAGCTGGTCGAACATTCAACAAAATGTCAGCCATACAGCAATGAGAGCTTTTTATCCATACGTACATACACTTATAAAATCGATGCCGACAACCAGCTGCACAACTGCATCTGTGGAGCACTGTCTATCAACGATGGCGGTGATTACATTGCATCGTAATGTAAAAGTGAATTACTCTAAATCAATATAGAACTTCTTGCGAAGCAAACATCATCAACTGCTGAATTCTAAAAAGGCTATTTTCCAAATACGACCCTTGACTGATATTTTGTTCAGATAATGTGGCCACACTTTTTGAGGCTAGCTGTCATGCCTTTCAATAGGAGAAGTTGCTGATAAAAATATAGTTTCAGTGGAAACAAACCCACATCACTTGGCGTGACGCTAAGGAAAGCCTAAACTTACTTGTCATAACCTAGTAGGTGTAAACAGCAGACAAAATTTAGCCCAAAACTGCAAAACGAAACTATCATGATTGGAGACTGTCCTTTTGCCATGAAGCGAAACATTACAAAACAGCTCCTGCTTGTGCGTGGGAGTGTATGAGATTCTGACAGCATCAGAGCCGGGACTGCCAGAGGAGAAATTCAGAAACACGTGCGTTCGATGCAATATCAATTTTGAGTGTTCAAAAACGTGGATGGTTTCATGTCACTGCGCAGGTGCTATTCAGACAAGGCAATAACGTTGTTGTTTCATAATAGTACTATGCAACGTCACAAGGGAAATGTAGGCTGTTGCCTGTTCCAAAACACCCGACCTGCAGTGATAGCGTGTGATATTTTATCGGCTTTAATGCTGATTACCTGCGTTGCAAAAGGGTCTGTCATGACAGCCAAACACACCCCCTAGATGCACTTCTGGGGAGATGATGAAGTATAACAACACAATAAATAGCGTAAAACCTACATAAAAATGCACAAAAATGGTTAAATAGCATGAAGATATGGGATAAAAAAGGGAACAAATAAAGTGTAAAACTTGTATGTTGAGTTAGCAAATTTATAGGCATAAAGGCGGTCAAAAAGGAAGGCAAACTCAAGGAGGTTCAGTAATGAATAAGCTTCGTTCATGTTTCAAATCCATGTAATAAATGGCCAGTAAGTTTCATCATCTCCTAGCGTTTTTCATTTTACACTTCTACGATTTTTCTGTGGCTTGCTGTCAGCCATTCCTATAACGTGATGGCCAGTTTCGCATTTTTTGTCTTTGTACGTCATACTGCTCATCGTTTCTTGTTATTAGTAAGTTGCATGTTATATGTTGTTAAAAAACATTGCCTTGAGGAAGACCACTTGAATAGCTGGGTGAAATGTCGGCTAATGATAAAAATCGCCAGAAGAACTAATTTATCTGCTTAGCCTTATTTTGTTTTCATGTACCTGACACAAACTGGATTACTGTTTACTGCTCAACCTTTTTACAATCTGCCTTCACCGAGAACTGCCTATTCAATCTCATTTGGTGGTGGTGCTATGTGCCTGGTGGGACATACATGCAACGGTAATACTCTACTACGGTCTGTGGGTAATTATATTACATCTTCTTCACGATTTTATGAATAAACACTGTTTTTGCCCTTGCTTCTGTTCTGATGTTGTGCTTATTGAATTGCTCTCTGCCTCATAACCCTTATATTTTGTTGCTTATTTCTCTCACCTTATGTGCATGATTCACCTGCTCATCTGTACATGCCTCAACTCTTCACCCATTGCTTTCCCACCATCATCTGTGTTATGTGAATTAATGTTATGTATATGATTTAGTTTTGGAGCATAAAATTGGGATAGACTTAACAGTTTCATCAACACTAAAAAAGCCTTCAAAAATCTATACATTTTTATTTTGAGACATTTCGGATAATTCTTAATCCGAAACGTCTCAAAATAAAAATGTAAAGTTTTTTGAAGGCTTTTTTTGTGTTGATGAAACTATATGATTTAGCATTTATGTTTCTGTAATGTATGTCATTGAATTGAAATGTTTGCATGTTCATGTTTGCAATGTTCATGTTTGCATGTTTGCAATGTTCATGTTTGCATGTTTGCAATTGTCCCCCTTCATTTGCTACTTTTGACTTTGGGGTACACTGCTTGCTTTTCCAATTTTTATTTGCATGCGATGTTTTGCGTAATGTGTCCCATTTTCTGTATTTTCCTGTGTCTATTTTGCCTTCTATTGAGATGCTTTCTCTCGTTGTCTTTTGTTATCATATTCTACCATGGCAGTTCTAATAGCCTAATTAATAAACACAAGTTTGTTCAGACAATATGCAAATTTCGTTGAAATACCAAAATTTCAAGGACCTTATGCATGCATGTTAATGTGCAACAAGGTATAGGAAACTAATATTTTATAACAAAGCATTGTACAACTATTTGCTCAATCATCATGAGCGAAAAGTTTCACAAATGCCATTTTATTTCATGTTGCAATCTCATCACAATTCTGACTAATTACTGCTTTCAACCACAATTACTGCTTTTAACCACTCACAACAGAAAACACTGGTGTGTATGGCAAGTCCACTGCCCCTTTTTTGAGCTACCCTGCAAAGTAACTTAAAGTTGATGCCTGGCAACCTCAGGGACCTCAACCTCTGATTTTAGCTATCCTAGTGTATTAACCAGTATTCCTGCCTGTCACTTGCCTTTGTTTAATGATAGCAATTGCTGAATGTTTGCAATTTCTGCAAGTTTTGTTATCCCCTTGAGCAGTGTTATATCACTCTCCTATTTATGTATCTTGACTACCACATGGCTTATGATGAAACCACAGAGCTGTGAAATATTTCACTTTACTTAAAACTTCTGAGGTATAAAAAAATTCTGACTACTTTCTATTTGTACTTCGTCTTTTTTCATGGACTTTGTTTTGGAATAAATATGGTGTAAATATCTTTTTATCTAGCTTAAATTTTGTGTTTCATAATCAACATACTTTAACAATCAACATACTTTAAAGTTAATCAAACTCTATACCTAAAGGAAAAAAATGTTGAAATAGACTGATTTTCTTTAATATAAATATTGAAATTGTAAAATTTTGAGAAGTTATTTTCTTCAAATTCTTTGAACTTAATTCTTTTTCCAAATAATTTTCTTTAAACTAACGTTATTCAAATGTTATTCATTTCATTCATAATTTATTTGTACCGGTTCTTCTTCGATTAACTTAGTTTTAAAATGATAGTGTAAGGATTGTTTTGTTTAACTCACATTCCATGTTTCATAATCAATGTGATTCTTTATCCTAACAACAAAAAGTATTTAAATATTCTGTTTTTGTTCAACCATGTACATGGGAAAAGTTACAATGATGCACACAGGAAACAAATCCAAAATGTCAGCACATCATTTTCTACAGTACTTTTTTTGTCAATATAATCCATTGATCCATCGTTTACTGTAAGCTAGTCTGGAAGCTAAGGTAGTTGTTGATAAGAAATCAAGTGTGGCATGAGCACTATTAGGTATGACATGCATGACAAGGTAGCTAGGTATGTGAAACCAGGTGTGATTGCTATTCACTGGGAAAGACATGCACATGGCATACAGAGCAACTGGCAGTGGCCAAGACAGTAGTATCTACTGCAGAATTCCAGCATTGAGAATTTCTAAAAACAAGCCAGGTAAAGACAAAAATTAGTGACTGTAGTCTGGCATGCTGTGCAGAAAAGTGGTGACCTTTTCTGTTAGGCAGTGATTATAAATCTGCCAGAGGACCTTCATTTTTAAAGTTATTCATCCGCCGCCTGTAATGTGACAGTAATGCACATTGAGTGTGCAGTAGACTGCAGTACACTTGGTAGAAACATACTAAACCTAACCTTTAAACCTAAGTCAATGGCTACAGAACCACCTGTGGATCTTCATATTTGAAACCTTATTTGACCGCCACTTGTAATGTGACAAGAACACACGATGAGAGTGAAATAGGCATGGTAGAGAAGGAAAAAACATAAAAGGTGAACCCTAAAACCTAACCGTAACCCTAATGCTAATCCCAACCACTGAAGGTAACCCCTAAACCTAAAGTTTGGAAACTTTTGAAAAAAGTAAAAACCTGGTCCTGACCCATGCATTGAAACGTGCAACCACTACAACCAAAACAAAAGTCAACAAGGCGAAAGCCAAACCGAAAACCATTGGAACAGCAGACATAAACACACCTGCTACGCTACCACGACGTTGTTGCTTGAATGACAAACTCAGCATTTTGTTTGAACTGCGTCATGTCAGGCTGATATGTAGCCATTACCTACACCTAAACCCTGAAGCTAAACCTAATCCCTACACCCAAAAGTAATCTTCAACATAATTTCGTAAACCTCAACCCTAGACCAAAACCGTAAACCTGAACCCCAAACTGTAAACCTAAACCAAAAATCTGAACAGAAACTACTACCAAAACAAAAGGTGCCATGATGAGAGCCGAACTGAAAACCATTTGCACAGCACACATAGATGCATCCACGAGACCACCAAAACGGTGCCATTAAAGTAACAAACTCAACGTTTTATTAAAACCACGTTATGCATGGTGGACTTATAGCCACTTCCTTTCTGCTATTTTTTCAGCCATCATTTCTGCTTTTCATAAAATTTTTGTTTATGTTGCAGCTGTTAGTACCTGTTGCATACTTCCTGCTTCAAAGTGCAGTTTACAAGAATGTTACAATTTTTCCCAAAACGTGACACAAGGACATGGGCACATTGGTCCTTTGACATGACACAAAAGTTTTTATAGAATCTCAAGCATGCACTTGCTACCAGTGGGGATTGCGACAACAAAAGGTTAGAATAATTCTGCAACAAGATCTAAAACAACTGTATCCAATTTTCATTTTGAAAAGAATAACAAGCAAAATTGTTGACCTCTGTGAAATATCTGATCAATTCTAATATGTGTCAGTTGCTTCTCAAAGTAAAGGATTAAACTGACAATTAATTTTTTTCTACCCCAACTCTCAACCCTAACCCCAAATGCAAAACCTAACTCTAAACTTTTACCCTAATCCTAGGGCCTCCAAGCTATGGCCCGTGGGCTAAATCCAGTTTGCGAAGCTATTTCATCTGACCTGCAAAGACATTTTGTCAAAAATGAAAAAAAACAATATATTTACAAAAAACTTGCTTATTTGGTAAAATGTAACGTAAACCGAAACAATCACATAACATAAGATGTCCAGCCCTCGGACTGTTGTGTGATAGCTCATGTGGCCCTCGGACAAAAAAGTTGGAGACCTCTGCCCTAATCCAAATACTTAAATCTAAACTTTTGTCTAATTTTTTTAATTTTTTAACAAAGTACATCAAAAGTGCTCCCTACAAATATTGTACAAACATATAAACTGAGGTCATAACATGTAAAGTTGCATTTTTATGAACATAGCCATAAGCAACCATGATGAGAGTCGGACTGACGACACATCATACAGCAAAAATAGACACTTCCCACTTGACCAGGTTCACTGTGCTTCTGATGCCACAAACTCAACGTTGTATGTGGCACAAAACCGGATAGTTTTCAAAGCCTGATATGTTTTTTTAGTCATTCGCAAGCAAAAACTGGAGGTAGTTGTTTAGATGCAGTACAATGTAACAATCGAATGTGCGTCAGCACGGATATAGTTAACACATGTTGGGATGACATAACAGGAGTGAAAAAATACCTTGTTACCCAATAAATAAAGGCAAAGATACAATATAAAAAGATAACACTAATTTGTCATTGCAATTTAATGTAACCTTCCTCAAACACATACTGCTGAAAAGTTGTTTTAATTTTTTATAATTTCATAATTGTTGAAACCAAAATTTTGGTCCCAGCAATAAATGTCTTGGTGTGAGAAAGATGGTGCCTGAAATTAGGCCTGGGCTACCAACGTCCAACAAGTAGTATTTTTACTGCCATTGCAGCATCATTGCTCACCGCAAAATATTATTTTTTGCGATTCCGGTTATGTCATTTTATATCCGCTACCAAGATCTATTACTGACAGATATCTGACTTTTAGAGGGTACTTTTTTTACCTAATTCTGTACAAAAAAAGCTATCGTTCACCAAAGGAGTATGCTCCAGATAGACCCATTTCCAAAGAACAGTGCCAGATGTGAGTGAATTATTTGAACCACCGGAGAACACCATCAGAGGTCAATTGATTCCTGCTCTCGTAAGACGAAAGGTAAGTGATACAGAAAGACAATTACTAGCTCTTCCCTTTCGGCATGGATGGTGGGCTAGGTCTGACAAATCTTCGGTAAACCACCAAGATAAAATACAAACACTCCACTCAAATCACTGATAAACTAACAGCCAAAATACACACTCAAAAGCGATCTGGATTACAATTCCTCAGATCAGCTACTGTATATAGTAATACCAAATACACAAAAACAGAATACAACAAAAGAATGCAAAATGCCGAAACAGCTGTGATGACATATTAGAGGAACTGACCCCTGAGTCACAACAACTTGAACTCATAAAAGGAGCAATGGAAAAAGGGGCATGTTCTTGGTTGTAAGCCTTGCCAATCAAAGCGATAAGATATGCACTAAACAAACAAGAATTCACTGATGCTGTCTGCATGAGATATGGCTAGAAGGTGAAGAAAGGCACCCCCACCCCCTCTGCTTGTGGATAGACAAGCTCTGTGGATCACAGCCTCATATGCAAACTGGGTGGCTACACTTCAGTGAGACACAACTCAGTGAGTGAGGGACTGAGGACTCTGAGGCACGGATGATAGAGGTCTGTAGCCTGTAGGGATGTTCAGACCGAACACACACTTTTGCCAATCAACAAAAATGACTATGAAAAAAAGTCAACACTGCTGACAATGCAAGGTTGGATATCTCCGCGAGAGGACTGTGGAATATAGCTGTGAGAAAAACTTTCTTTGACATTAGGATCACACATTCTTTCCACCTCAGTCTTATTCTGGGAAGTCCCTAGCACTAGCAAAGATCTACCAACAACATGAAAAAGAGAAGAAGGATAAGTTAGTGCAACCAAAGAATGATTGACATTTAGAAGTCTTCATTCAATCCCTTTGGTCTTCACAACAAGTGGAGGGATGGCACCAGAACAACCACTTCATTGATATCTCATTACCTGTGCACCAAAAAAACACTTTTGTGCACCAGTAATGCATTTGTGCACTGCACATATATGCAAGATGAAAATCGGTTGCTTTCTTTTCCAGGCCTACAAACACTAAACAGTGCCTTTCTTTGTTCAGCGATCAGCGAAGAACACAATTATAGTAATTTACAGTTGTTGGGGGTAGACATTAGATGGCACAGTCATAAAACATTTAGAGCTCGTACACAATAGCAGAACAAGTTTGAAAGAAATCAAATGTAAGAAGCCAATCGTCACAACAATAATTGTATGGAGAATCCAATCAAAGAATACAGGATCAACCAAACACGGCTCGTACGGAACGTCACTGATCACCGTATTGTCCTCTAACAACCTTAGCGAATCCGTTCCCTGTGCGCAGGGTTGCCAGATAGAAATAAAGAACTATCACCAAACTCACCTCAAAAAATGGTCAAACTCAGCAAAAATTCGCCAAACTGCTGGAAGTGGTTGCATCGTTACAAAACATTAATTTTTTCGCTGGGAATCAGTCGATTGAAGCTCTTTTATCTTTCGCCTTGTGTTTTACAAGAAGAGCATAGCTTTTCAACATTTTGCAAATATTTCTAAACTATCAGTTTCAACATTTTTCAAACATATTTGATAACAAATGTCCAATACCATGCCTTTACTTTCAAAACTCTCACATTTCTTTTTGATTTCATGAATTTTGAAACCATCATCAACCTTAAAAAAAGTAGTCTACATATGAATATGTAAGCAAATACGTGCAAATATGCAGGTCGTACATTTCGCCAAACCAAAAAATTGGAGCCAAATGCCTTCAAAAAATTGCCAGAAATTCGCCAAATCGCCAAACCACAATATATGTAGCCAAACGCTTGAAAAATTCGCCAGATTTCCGGAATCTAACGATAAATTCGCCAATACGGCAACCCTGCCTGTGCGAGTGTGTGACGAACGGAATGTGCACCAAGAATAACACCATATATATGTGACGTGAATAAGCAATAATAGAGTGATCTCGTCGGGTGTATTCTATTGTTGCTTGTTGCCACAGTGTGAAGTTTTGCACACATGCCGCTCGGACTTTACGATCGCAACACAAATATTCGTGCACATTACTCTTTAAACAAACCAAAAAGGCTGATCAAAGACATATTACACATTATATCAATGACATATAACCAGGGCTGTGGAGTCAGAAGTCCCGACTCCTACTCCGACTCCTGGTAAGTTTGATTATCCGACTCCGACTCCAGCTCCGACTCCGGGCCGACTCCGACCTTCAGCTGTATTAGTTACTTAAAGTGACAATCCTTTTCAGATGAATTCATAAACCCTACTTGCACTTTCCAGGAATACGGAAACTTGTTTTAAATCGATGTTAATGCACGTTCATCTCTCACTTTTGCAAAATGCGATCAAGCAAAAGTTAGTCTTTTAATTTACAGAAAAAAGTACTCATCTAAAAAAAACACAATAAAAATTATTAGAGAAGGCTGATAAATAATCGATTTTAAAGCAGCTACCTTGCAAACGATATCAGTAAACAACTAAAATTGAAAAATGTATGCATTCTACCGGTGCGCATGTGCACATATTGCGCGACGCGCTTGATAAACTCGCTCGGGCATACTCTCTCAAATGACTTCATTGAAACAACTTTTACGGTCGAACGCTGTCAAGCTTCAGCTCTGTTGAATGTACATGTGTCGCTATATTTTTCCTTAGATGGCCAAATGAACATGTTAAAGTAAGCTCCCATACAGGTCAAAATCCACAAACTACCAACCAAGAAAGTAAAACAAATTAGTTTAAGTTTTAGCTTAACCGCTTGGGAGCATTCACTTTTCTCTTCGTTATCTAAACACTACATACTACCCTGCTTTCACTTAGGTATAACAAACTTGCAAGGTTTGAGAATTAGTCAACATGGATTTTTTAACACAAAAATGTTGCTATAGAGCTTCCAAGCAAATACGATTGGAATTGTGCGACAAAAGAACCGAAATTCATTTGCGCGTTTTAAAGAATATTTGTTTGTTTTAAGAAACTTATTTGTCTGTTTAACGTTTTCAAGAAGTTTGCTACTGTACGTAGAAGACCAAGCGAAGCTGCTGTGTCGTCTTCAACTAATTGGATCAAATCGTTGCTAACCAGTAGAAGTGTGACCAGAAACCATAGGTCGGGATTATCGTTCGCGATCAGACAGTAATCGTGCTTCGCAATAAAGTGTAAGGCTACCTGACAACGCAACGAAATCCGAGTGTCTATTTTACTGGGGATTAAGGTCACAGTGCGTTTTTTTAGTTGCCGCTTACTCATTCAAATCGAGTCGGTCTGTGGAATGTCGAGTGTTGACAAGTCAACCAACACCA
>Ga0210059_1015603_pt1 | contig 11062 bp, 8 predicted proteins | sample Ectturendosymbi2_FD_188042 | JGI IMG/M metagenome (GOLD analysis project Ga0210059, IMG submission 188042) | Ecteinascidia turbinata endosymbiont from Florida, USA - Sample 2 (SPAdes) (version 2) | ecosystem: Host-associated > Tunicates > Ascidians > Unclassified | place: Key West, Florida... | reverse complement strand
AACTACCGCTTCAAGTTTAACATCAAGTATGGAGAAGTGGCAAATTTTAGAAAACTTTGAAACAACTGAGGTAATGTTCTAACATTTTAACACATCTGGTGCTGCTAAGAGTAAAAACATCATCGCAAGTTGGCACATGCTTTGGGTCATTACCCAACAGCATAAAATACACTCCAACACTTTCGCGCTTGTCGTACGTAGATCTATATCCGAGGTATACATTTGATTACCTGTTCTCAGCATACGTAAAAAGTTTTTACCAAAATCATGTTTTGGTGCACTGGTTATGTTTTTCACTGAAAACAGTTTAAAATGTGGTCTCAGACTGAGTTTAAATAATATTAGGTCTTGGAATGAGAATCCAAACTCACTCTGGCTCAGAGGCAACTTGAAGGTATGGCTCTTTTGAATTGGTCCACCTAGGCATCCTAGGTAATACTGGAATCCTACGGTAGTGACTGTGATTTTTTGTAATGGAAGTGCTTTGGCATGCTGCCAAAATGCTTGGAAAGCAGGAAAATATGTTTCACAAACATTTATGTAAGTATATTTATGGTTGTTGATGAAGTTTAACACTTTCATGTCCGGTTTAAATCAAGCAATTCATGCCAAAACAACCGGATTGCACGTGGCTTTGCACTAGTGTAACTCTGGCACCAAAAGCGCTAGAGAGTTGTTCAAAGGCTCAAAAGACGCAGCAAGGCTTCTAGTCTGCACTTGAAAAAAATTTTTTGGTTGAGGGGTGCAGATTTTTTTGAGTGGCATCATAAGTGGAGGACTTTTAGATCCTTGGCCCATTTCCTGGCCCTGAGCCCAAACCGTTAGATGATAGTATTTCGCTGAAGTTTTTATTGCCAAAGTAGGCTAGGCTACGTTTTCATTGGAAACTGGGCTACAATCCGAGCTGAAGTTTTCATTGGAAACTAGGCTACAATCCGAATCTTTTGATAGTTTAGATGACCTGCTGGGGTTCCGGGTTGAAAAGTTATGATCTAAAGTAAACAAAATATTTTATTAATCCCTTATTTACATAATTGTTTTGTTTATTGTGATCATAACTTTTGATCTCATAAGTCTTTTGAGCCTTTGATCAACTTCCCAGAAATGTTGGGAAGTTGATCAAAGGCTCAAAAGACTCGGACTCGAGCCTAGTTTCCAATGAAAATTCAGCAAAATACTTTGGTCTAGCAGTTGAGTCCTAGGCCAGGTAACATGCCCCAAAATGGCCAAAAACTACTTCACTTATGACGTCACTCACAACAAATCTGCAACCCCTAACCAAAAAAGTTTTGTTGAGTGCGGACCACAACACTTGTTTAATTCTTTTGAGCCTTTGAACAGCTCTCTAGCGCAATCGGCAGAGGAGGTATGGCATTGGTAAGGCAACCAACAACTGCTGGTTTTAGGCCGATTTCAAAGTATGATTATGTCGTACCCCGGCCCTCAAGGTGTTAATTGCTTAATGCCAGTGTTAACTGCTTTTATTTTGTCAAAAAATACTTCCAATGAAGTGATACATTTGCCACAAATAATGGATCTGGTAGGCCCAGGCTTGCTGCAGTGGTATGTAGGCTAATATGTTTTGGAAATGATTTGATATGTTGACAATATATTAGTGCAAAAGCAACAAAACGTTTGCCATGTTTGCCGCCTTAGCCTACAAGTGAAAAACACCTAGCAGTATCAACTTTTGGGATTGAATATCCCTCCAAAACCAACCAGTAACTGTGGAAATCGCCACAGGGAAACCACCTGGTAACAAAGTGTTAAAAGAAGTGTTTGTCTACCATTCAAATTCATAACAAATATGGTTCGTGGTTGATCTGAGGTGCTTGCAATGCTTTCTTTCATGGTCAATCAGATTTAAACAACTTGTAGAGTGAAGAGAGAGCCAAAGGATAAGTTTATGGCATTATATGCTGTCCACCACAATTTCATGCTGTTGAACATGTTTTACATTGATTTCCAGCATGCTTGTTTAGCAGTTAATTTATAATAATACTTAACTAGAGTTCATTTCTAAGTTCAAACTTGAATAGAATGAGTGTTGAGCGTGCTTCAAAATGGCGATGAATGACTTCTGATATGAAGACAAGCTCATAAATGACAGTGATTTTGAATCATTTCATTGTAGTCTGCACCTGCACTCCAGGCAAACAAATAGATCTTGAGGCTTACTCTAAAAAATTGCAGTGAAAAAATTGCTACAGTCATTACAATACCTGATTTTCAGCTAGGTTGTTTGCAAATGATTTAGCAACCCACTTTTTTAACAGCAATTACTGACTAGGGAGCTATCATTGCTGCGCTGTAATATATATGTCACTGTGACACCGCAGAAGTACAAAAATGCCATTATTGGACGTGGTATGAAATACCTCTTCTTAATCTTTTACATTTTTGGTACCTCCTTTGGTTTGTAAGTTACGGTCAAAAGATAAATCGAAAAACTACAATGCATCTTCAGGCTGGACACGTGCTATGTTACTAATTTCAACCAGACACAACACTGCTTCTGGATGAGGCTCGATGTGACATCACCACACGCAATGTGTTAAAAAACTGTGTGACTGACTGATTACAGCCTAAATATTTACAACATTAACGTTGTAAACAACTAATGTCAAAAACAATGAGAATGAATGCTCGTGCGTGGAGCTAGCACTGTTCGTTTATGAAATAAAGGCCCTCCCGATATAGAAAACAATGCTCCTGATGCATTAACCCAGACATTTTGTTCTGCAGCCTTATCCTGCAACGTGGAAGAGTTGCACTGGGACTTGTGTCATCCAGGATTGACACACCTGCTCCACTTTGTGGTTTGAAAAACATACCATTCTCAATTGATGACATCAAGCAGGTATATTTTTCATGCGGTGAATGTGCAGAGAACTGCGAATTTATCACCCTGATGAAGAGGCTTTGATCAAGGCTACAAAGCCTTTTTATCATTTAAATCAGTGGTCTTCAATGTGGACAAAATCGCCTTCGACAGAACAATTTTATATGTTGTGGGGGCAATTTTGTGATTTACGAGATTTTGGGAATAATTTTAGTTTCCAGGAGGTGATTTCTGCAGGTTAGAACATACTAAAATTTTGAATTGATTTGAAACAAAAACAACATTTGCTACTTTGGAATCAAAGCATTCGATGCACTTTCAACTCCACAGTTCGTAACAATAGGTATAGAATACATGATATCGGACTGGTCACATAACAATCAAACTAACATTGTTCTGTGTAATGCATCACTGCACCAACTATCCAAGACCACTGAGATTGTCATTGATTGGGAGTCAAGCATTGCGTTTCTCACCAAGATTATGATTGTTCAGGTATTTTGTCGAATCGAATGTTCAAAATAAGATTAGAGTAGACTAGAGAAACTGTTGCACTGAGTAGTTTGTTACGTTGGTTAACCCAATCATTGCATGATCAAAGTCACACAAAGGACATCAAGCAATCAAAATCGCTAGCCTGTGTACACCTCCCCAGGGGTTTTTGGACGCTTCTCATATAGAATGCATTAATTGGTTCTTCTACACTGATATTGGTTAAAAGCAACCAATAACAATATAGCTATCACAAAATACCCCATCAGTCAAACTCCATTTTTCAAAAGGAAAACTTCAGATTTTTTTAAGATAGTAAAAATGATCCAACAATCATAACATTTTAATCATCACCACATAGACTTTCACAGCAATAACGAATATTAATGGAAAGTTGCCATCAACTTTAGCCTAGTTAATTTTTGCCGTGAAATGTCACAAATCACTCCAACTGTATGTGTTATCATCAGAAAAATAGCCTTGAAACAAGTCTTCATGGCCTTTGGTAGAGCATTGCCAAACCATTGTTTCATAGGCAAAAAATTTGAGTCCTTCATCACATGTTTTGTAATATTTGGCTAGTACCTTGAGCAAAAAAAATGCAGGGCTACTGAAATGTGTTCTGTTCTATGAACTGAAAATACGACTGTTGCAAGACAATTTACGTTGCAATTAATGGCTAGTTAAACTATAGCAACAGCTAGCCGTCAGTTGCACAACGTCCTTATTGTGTTTTTGAGTCAGTTTGAATGTTTTTCTATACTCTGGATATGGCTGTAGTGTGTTCATCTCACTTTTGACAAGTATAACAGAACAGTGGGCTAGGAAAGGAGTAACTTAGACTGGTGAGTAAGCCCAAACACCCAATCTTGGCCAAACTGAGGAGTCCATCCAAAAAATATTTTCGTTACCTGTTGTTTCAGGCTTGCTATGAAGTCATTCTGTTGTGGAGATCACGAAAGTTACATTGCATAAATAGTGACTGGGTGAAATACCTTTTTGCCTGACAGCCAACAATAAGAAAATGCAATTGAACCATCCAGGAATGCTTCATTGACATCCAAAGCAATGATAAACCCATGCTCTATTTCATACACATGGATGGTCAAATATTTGGCTTAAGTGCATTGCGAAACTTCCAGAACTTTGGGGAAAAGTAAAGCTATTATCACAGGTGTTTCCCATGACATATTTTGCTGAGCGAAGTTTCTGCCAACTACTGCACACGCAAAATAAATCATCTTGACATGAACAAGACTGAGGAAACATCATACGGCTTAAGTTGACCAGTTTGCAACCTGCTTTGAAAAAGCTTACAGATAAACACTATCCCAAGATTCGCATTAGTTGGAACCAGGGCTTGAAAAAATGTAAATTTCCCGGGAAGCTTGTCGAAATTTCCCATGGGCCGCAAGTTGAAGACAATTACCCCTTTATGACATCGCAAAAGGAAACTGTTTTCTTGAAAACATTGCACTCAAGAGCCTCAGTTATCACTGCGTTCATATAGATCAACCTGGATTGATTCAGCCTACTAGCATCAGTTCACATTCAATGTGTAAGCAGTTGCATCACCGTAGTGTATCATGTTACTGCTCGGTATGCAAAAATGAGATACTGAAGAAGTGCAAAACAGATGGAAGCAGCAAATCTTCGCTGCGAAGCAGCAATCTCTCGCCTTATCCTTGCTTAACGCGCATCTAAAATTTGTACTTTGTGGGCACTACCCAATTTACAAATAATTTTTTTACTACATTAGAGTTTTAGATAATTTATATAAGTAAATGTGGACTGCTTATATGAAGCTTCGCAACAATCGCCAGCATTTGGAAAACCGTAACACGGTTTCTAACGACCAACCAAATCGTAGTTCATACACCATTGAGAGACTTCTAGACACCAAACTAAAGATATCCTGTGGATAATAAATTTTAATAATCTCTAACGCATGTGTTGTGGTAAGATTGTACGTAAATCGCATAGCAGGGTCGAGGAATTCCTACTCTGATGTCGCGTAATCACGGCATGCCTACAGCTCCTGCACAGTATAAACCAGGCAGTGGTTCTCAATCTTTTTGCTGAAGGGAGACAAAGCCAGACCTACGATTTTGTGAGCAAGTTGCACTAAAAATTTAACGCAAGTCAATTCACATGTTTCATTTTATTGCAGAACAAAGTCTGTTGCACAAAATATAAGGTTTTATTCATAGGCGTAGCCAGGGGGGCTTGTGGGATCATTCTCACCATTAACTTTTAGAACATACAGTTGTTTCGTGCTTTGAGAGGCGGTATCCCAAACAAAATTTTGTCAATAGTTTGGCCTCCCAATTTTTTTGCTTCCCCAAAATTTTTGGGCTGGTAACGCTATTGGTTTTATTGAAAGACTGCTGAGAGCCGCAGAAAAGGTGTTTGGGAGCTGCATGTGATTTTCAGAAAAGTGGTTTTAATTTGCTAGTGACGCAGCGTTTGAAGTGATTGTGGCATCGTGTTTCAAAAGTTGATTGCTGCGGCCAGTTCGGTGGTGGCGAAATCAGTGTTTAACTAATCCGACCTGTAGAACAATATTCAAATGGTGTTAAAAGTGTCTGTTGAGTGAACATTTTACGCATGCATGTTTTTGGGTGCGAGTGCACAGTTACCTTGTTGTGAGTGGACCCTAGTTTGGGCAAGAGTTGAACATTTTTTGATCTAAACTTGATCGCGTTGAAGTTTTTTTGCATATTTTGTTACTTTCTACAAAAGGTCTGCAACGTTGTATTTAGCAAATTTTTTAGGAACCATTTGGTTATTTGGAAATTAATAACATTTATTCTGCAAATGTATTTGCATTTGTTTTGTCTGTTCGTTTTGTGCAAACTAGATTTCAGAGCACTGAAGAAATTATTTTCAAAACAAAATTATATTTTCAGACAACACAAAAATTATAGGTAGGGGGTGATTTTTAAGCAAAGTACCTGTAAGGGGAAATTGTAGAATTAAACATTTACTTCAAAGGTTCATTACCGTCAAATGCTTATGACATTTACCTGTTGGTCGTTGTAGTTGAGTATTCATGTTTTCTGTTTTGTTTTCTGTGTCCCAACATGTTGTCATCCACAATTACCATATTTTCCACCTAATAAGACGAATTTCAGGACCTAATTTTTTAAACTGATTTTTGGGGGTTGGCTTGTGGGGCAGATCATCAGCTTAGGACCAAAAAAAGTATTCATACATCTTTAGACCAAAAAATACATATATTCATTAAAATCCATCAATAATCATCTTCATCATCAGAAGCATCGAATAATAAATTCCAATCCTTGGCAGATACCTGGTCATCGTACGGGTCATTTTCTAGTGTTATTAGCTGAGTAAGCATGATTTCGCGACTGGTTCTCAACCTGCTTAAATCTCGTGACACTATTGCGATGTTGCAGTGGTCTATAGCTTTTGACGCATTTCCTCTTTGGCATTCATGAATATCTTTGAATGTATGAAAAGAGTAAATTTTTAACGTGACAAATTTAAACCGTTTTCTTCCGGTGGCTTTTCCTTGCCCGCAACGCATTTTACTTTAATTTACCATATAACCGCTTTGCACATATTACATTTTATACCCAGAGTAAAAGACTTTTACTAACTATTATACACTGTTCCCTTTACACTGAAAGCAGCTTTGTCTATGAGAAGTCTACAGCCTAGATGACCCTTGGTGCTTCGCTGCCTCCAACTCCCTCATGCATTCTATACATCGATGTACTTGGAAATCATTGCAGTTCTTCATTATAATTATAATCATGATGGCGTCATTCATGCGTGGGTCTTAAGAAGCTTGTATTTCATCAAAGTACAGTAAATGCATTAGCGCCATCAAGCGTATACTCTATACTACCGCAAAGATATACATCCTTGCCTTCTTTCATGCATTTGTGTTTTTTTTCTCTCTTTACTGCGATACATGTTAAAAGTCTAGCATTTTGCGTGTGGGAGTGAAGACGTTACACAATACAATACGCACTGGTACAATGTTGTCTTCCTCGCCGTCCAACCACAACGTATCATCTTCCGTTCCATCCATTGCATTCATGACTCGGCTTATTGGGCAGTAATATGAAAAAAACTCATTTTCAGAGCTAAAAATTGGCCTCAATTTATTTGACGATTCAGCTTGTTAGGTGGAAAATACGGTATAAAATGTTTGGACCAACTATTCACTCTCTGTGGGATGCCAAATTATGTGCACACTGATTTGGGTTGTTGGTTCATTTCACAAAAGCTTAACTCTTTGGGGTCTGCATGGTTTTGGGGATTTTTTTAAAAAATCCGCCTAAACGCACGTGTCTTGCGCAGGAATTTCGCCGGTCTGGTATGCTCTACAGGCCCAGTAAAAGTCTCAAAAGATGCAGCAAGTCTTCTAGTCTGCACTCGAAAAAAAAATTTTTGCTTGGGGGATGCAGGTTTTTTGTGAGTGACATCAAAAGTGGAGGACTTTTAGGCCACCTTGCCTGGCCCTGGGCGCCAACCAATAGGTGGTAGTATTTCACTAAAGTTTTTACTGGAAACTAGGCTACAATCTGAGTCTTTCGATACTTTGGATGACCTGCTGGGTTTTCGGGTTCAAAAGTTGTGATGTAAGTTAGCAAAAATATTTGACTAATTAGCTAATTAATTAATTTGTTTACTTTAGATCATAACTTTTGAAATAGAAACGCTAGAAAGTCGATCAAAGGCTCAAAAGACTCGGACTCGAGCTTAGTTTCCAATGAAAACTTCAGCGAAACACTTTGTCCTAGCAGTTGGACTCTAGGCCAGGCAACATGAGCCAAAATGACCCCAAAACTACTTCACTTATGACGTCAGTCACAAAAAATCCACATCCCCCAACCAAAAAAATTTTTTTCGAGTGGTATCTCCTACACTGGCCGATCCGTTTGAGCCCTTGAACAGATCCCTAGCGCAATCAGCGGAGGAGCTGGGGCGTTGGTAAGGCAACTGAAAACTGCTGTCTTTGGGCCGAAATTGAAGTACGAATATATTGTACGCCGGCTCTCAAAGTGTTAAAGATGACTTTTTATGATACGGAGATGTAAGTAGCCATTCTACCCTTTACCATCTGACTGGAAACGTTGAACATTATAATGGGGCTATGTGGAAAGCAATCCAATTGTGTCTTAAATAACATTGATTGCCTGTGGAATCTTGGGACAGTGTTTTGCCAGATGTACTTCATGCCTTGCGCTCACTGTTGTGCACTGCCACTAATGCCATGCTGCACAAATTATTCTTCGGCTTCCACAGGTCACCTAGCCAAGCCTTGCCCTCATGGTTGTTGCAGTCGTGTCCTGTTATTTTTATAAAAACATGTGATTCCAGTAAACATGATGCGGTGGAGTAAGTAGAGCTGTTGCATGCGAATCTTATGTATGTGAATGTTCATCACAAAGATGGCCAAAAACAGAATGTCTCTTACCTCTCAACACAACATAGCGCCTTGTCCTCGAACACAAACACTGGATGTTTCTGAGGTAGCAATCACTCACCTGCCTTTAGCATCAGCAGGATAGCAGTCCAACTGTGTCGAGCCTGCTACAAATGAATGACATGAATGATAGTAGTACTACAAATGAATGACATGGAAGTTAAACGATGTCAAAAGTACGGAGCTACGTCATTCCACATGAAGTACTCGTGGTGTGCCCTCAGACAGATATGGTCAACTGGTTTATTTTTAGAGGGGGTAAATTTTGTTGAATGTGCATGTGATTATCATTCTGTTTCTTGTCTTCAGTCATCGCATGCTTGGAATTATTGGATGGTGCTTGCTTGTTTACTGCAGTGCTTTGCATGTTTACCATTTGCTAGCATTGCATTATTCATTGGTTGGTCTAATGATTGGTCGCAGTTTGGATGTTCGTGTAATGTGTCTTTTTTTTAAGGAACTGATCTTTTAGTTGTTTTAAGCCACGTTAACAAACTGGTTGTATTATGTTGTGCAAAGCACCAAGATTTATATTCTGTATGCAAGCTTCTAATCTTACAAATTATTTGTATTTCATACTGCAGCTATTAAGCATAGCGGCAATTCACTGGACTTGAGCACGGCTAGATAATTTGTTTCGAAATATATTAACACTTTCGGTACCACATGCTTTTCTCAAAAAAATGGGATGGATACAGGACAGTTTTTGACCGTTTACCGTGCTATTTTACTAATATACTTTGCAACTGAAGCCCAACAATGGCTTCAATTGTTTCAATGGTTTCAATTATAAAATCTTTTATTTCACTTCATCGTTCTTATATGCAAATGTGCATAATTTTAAGATACAAAGATTATAGCTAGTATCCAAAAGGTGCCAAATCGTACTAATATGTAGCCCAGTACTGTATTTACTCGATTGTTAGCCACCCTTGATTGTAAGCTCCATGAAATGGTGTTAAAAAAATAAAGCCGCACTTAAACATAGGATACCTTAGCCTCTTAGATACTTTCACACACTAGCACATTTTTCACAACCCTGGTAATGTTTACACCACTGCAACTGCTTTCTGTTCATCATAATGCCTCCTGTGACAGATGTGCATGTGATACTAAAGAGAATAGAATGTCAAAATAGAGTTTGGTCAACAAAACCTAGCCAAAGATAAACAGAACAGCATCGATACCTGTCAATAATGTAAAGAAATAAGAATGTAAACCACCCTTGATTTTAAGGTGCTTGATTATAAACCGCATGAAATGATGAAAAAAACTTCACAAGGCGCTACAATTGAATAAATATAGTACCTGTCCTGTAAATACTAAGCAAATAAAGATACATAGGCCAATGGATAAAATGTTAATACCTAAAAAATCACTCCAAATGAAACACTATTGCCACCTGGAGATTGCTATACAACTGATGTTCACAAGGAAAATTTTGCAGTTCATATATATCAAGATAAAAGCTATGACTATTGTGGCATTATATCTGCAATTTACAATGATATAACAATGATAACAACCAACACCTTCAACTACAATGTTCATCTCAACAGAGGCAGAACACAAGTATATATTTGAAGACTATAACTGTGAAGAACATAAGTTTCCACCCTTACGCTTTTCAACAAATAATATTTCAGGAGTATATTCAGTGTTTTAAAAAGAACGTTTGACCCTTTAAACAGGGGTGGGCAATTAGCGGCCCGAGGGTCAAAAAACGTGTTTTTAGTGGCCCGCCGAAGCACTCAGCAAAAATCTGCAATTCTGAAATATTATTTGTTGAAAAGAGGGCAAGGTTACATTTGTCTCATGTATTTCTTTCCCTGGATAAAGTGCATTTACCTAAGTGCAATTGATCTAAAACCTTTTCTGTGTACCATTATTGTTTTCATTTTCTTTATTTATTGTAAGATCAAACCAGAAGGTATGGCCCTCCACTAAATGCAGCCTTTCGAAAGTGGCCCCTTAGCCAAATTAATTGCCCACCGTTGCTTTAACATCTTCACGGTGCTGGTGTACGAAATATTCGTACTTTGAAATCACACATTAAGTTGCCATTTTCACGCCACTTTCCAATTCCATAACTCGCCAGGCGGTTGTTCTAGAGAGCAGTTCAAACCTTCAAAAGATGTGGCAAGTCTTCTGCATTGCAGTGAGAAAAAAATGAAAGTTTTGGATTTCATGTGTTGTGTGGATGATGTCATAAATGGGCTATGTTTTTGAGCTTTTGGCTCAGGTTACCTAGCCCTGGGCACCAACCA
>Ga0210059_1015602_pt1 | contig 11062 bp, 6 predicted proteins | sample Ectturendosymbi2_FD_188042 | JGI IMG/M metagenome (GOLD analysis project Ga0210059, IMG submission 188042) | Ecteinascidia turbinata endosymbiont from Florida, USA - Sample 2 (SPAdes) (version 2) | ecosystem: Host-associated > Tunicates > Ascidians > Unclassified | place: Key West, Florida... | reverse complement strand
CGGTGCACTGGGCATTCCCGGTGCACTGGGCATTCCCGGTGCACTGGGCATTCCCGGTGCACTGGGCATTCCCGGTGCACTGAGCATTCCCGGTGCACTGAGCATTCCCGGTGCACTGGGCATTCCCGGTGCACTGAGCATGAGGAGACTCTCGGTGAAAAAGTCTAAAACTCAATATTGTGAGAATTTCGGACGTAAACTGGATTCCAGTTACTGGTAAACCAACAAAGTGTGCTGGCAAACCATCCGACGTCTTCGCGACGAAAGATCTCATACTGCTAGATCCATCAAACAACAAAATGGTGTCCCACTCAGCTATGAGGACGTCCTTGGCAGATGGAGAGAGTATTTCAAGGTTCTTTCAAACCCAGTTGCTGTTAAACCATCGGACACGCAAGAGGTACGTTTTGGGAGGAAAGTATCATCACTGCAGCAAAAGTCTTCCTTGCTGTCAAAATATAGAAAGCTGCAGAATGCGATGAAATCCAACTTGAAATGCTTAAAAGCCTTGAACAAATGTGTTCTTGGCTTACTCGTGTGTTCCATGTGGCCTGGTATTCTAGGGGGGGGGGACACCGAAAGATTGGCAACCAGGAGTGATCACCCTATACACAAAAAGGGAGACAGGAGTGAATGCACCAACTACCGAGGCACCCCTCTCCTCAGCCTCTCAACTCGTGGATGAACAAAGACTCAGTTATTGAGTAACAGTCAATCGCTTTCAAACTATTTTTGAAAACTGTAGTTTCTCCTCATTTCCGGGTTTTGCCAGATCTATCAACTCGCGTTCGTTGGAGATTGAGCCAACAGATCGCTAAGATATGACAAAACTATTGTTGTTGCAAGTCATCTCTGATACCGTCCCGTCCACACTTGCAACGGGCAAACGTTGGACTTGCCTTCATTCAACTATGTGGCCGCCATCTGTTTACCTCTGAAGTGTGGGTCCATCATCTTTCTCTGATTAAGATCAACTGGCGCCTAAGCAGGACCTTAAACCGCTAGGGACACCAGGGAGAGGACAAAAAGTTTTCCGAGAAGGGCCCAAATTTTGTTTTCTAGGGGGGCCGAGACCCCGAGTTACGGGCCTGCACAACTGCGCCCCTCATCCAAAAATGTAATTAATGCGGCCTTGGTAGGTAGATTGATAGAACCACTGTCTGCTTTTCCATCGCAGCTATTTCTTTCGCATGTGTTTCTTCCAAATGAGAATCTTTCCTTTTTTTGCTTTTCTTATTTCTGCTACTGAAGCAGCCAAGTCAGCTCTGTTCGCAAAAAAATTGCTTTTTTCCAATCGTGGATCCAGCAGAGTTATAATTGCATTCAGGCAGCTTCTATTGATGGTAATGAATTGTTGCTTAATCTCCAATTTAAATTCTTCTTAAGCTTCTCCATTGGAATCAGTTCATTGATAAAGTGACGATACTAAAGTTTTCCTTTGCATTGTCTAGGAAATGTAAGAATCTTATTTTCCACCAAGGCTTGTGACATCAACAAAAATGTTTATCGTTTTATAAGCTTTATTGTGTAACAGTTCTTTCTGCAGAAGCTCTATTGTGTAACAATTGTTGATGCAGAAACTTTATTGTGTAACTAGCAGTTATTGTTGCAGAAGCTTGCATGATATATTAACATGTTATTGTCTAGTGTGCTCTGTTCAGCCTTACTTGATAGCAACTTTTTTTCACAATACGTATTTTCAATAGTGACAATAACTGTTAAGCCTCACATCCTTTCGCGCGACGGTTCTGTTGCGCTCGACCCTGAGCAGCCTGAAGGAGAAGCAAATACGCGAATCGTTAACGGAGCAGTTGCAACCGTTTGGGTGCATGTTACTTGACGTGTTTTGCTCGTCTGTGCGAGATTTCTACATCTGTGGTCCTCACGGTCGCCACACATATGCGTAGTAGTGTGTTTGGTTTTTAGGAAATTGTATATTTTTGATGCTACGTTTGAGCAGAGACAAGAAAAACAGATGTGAAACGTTACGTATAGGCCATGTGTTTAGTCAAAAACGTAACCGTGATGTTTTCGGTTGGTTCGCCTGTGGAAATTAATAATCCTGTTCCCGCCAGCCAAGCACGATTTCCACAATTCCGTGTCATTGAACGCTTTTGCGTCGAAAGTAGCAACAAGCGCAGTGGTCGTGGGGCGCTCTGGTAAGGATTTACAAATTATTTATTGACGGCACTTTTAGAGCGTCCATATCGTCATTTTTGCCTTAGCGCTTTTCCATTTTTCCCTCGTAACAGTGGGAGATGGGGCCTCACATGTGAATTAGCCCAAGGGCCTCGCATCAGCTAAATCCGGCAATGCGCTCAGGTATGACGGGATTTCTCAATTCAGATAATTAGGGCTATACTCTGGGCTGACAGATATTGAGTGAGGTTCTTATGCAGTGAGAATATTACGAAAGAAGTTCTTTGCATCCAGCCCAGTGCAACACGAACAAATCCAAGAGGAAACCCACATTAACCTCAGTGCAGCTACCATGGTTGCAGAAAGTCAAAACTACTGTAATTTCCTATAACTCCACTACAGATAACTCTGACCAGTATAACCTATTTTTGGTTCACGAGATTAAAAAGTAATTACGAAAAATGCTTGTTATCTGTAAAAACTTCAGATAAAAATATTTGACTTGACTTCGGTTGAAAAGTTCTGAAAATGTTCGGTTACATTTTTTGCGCTGAAAACTATTAAACTTTTGAGTTTTCAGCTCTTTCCTGCAAGATATTTTTTATTGTTTTTTTCTGTCATGAATTTGAGGAGTTACGGTGGCCAGCACGGGCCAATAGCCCTTAGGTGAAAATCCACACCTCCCGACCCAACTTGAAGCAAAGTCTGGAACCACCAACTTACTCTGCACTTTTGAAGTGTTCGAACAAATAAAAGTTATTTCTTTAAAAGTGGAACTGAACGTGGTTTTGGTAAGCTGCTGATGCAATCGAAACAATTGAGGCGTTGACGAAAATACATTTGAACATGACGCATCACGGTTTTGCAAACCTGTTACGACGTGGCCTAACAACAATCTCGATGTCGCAGTTTTTTTGTTAAATCAAGCTTCATTTCAGGTCATGGAACAAAAAGAAACCTCAACGGGCCTCGTCGATGACGTCTGCGGAAGTCAGGTGGTCGGGAACCACGCTGGGCTGTGCGGACTTCATTACAAAGAATACTTGGTAGGTTCTCGTCAGACCGTGCACTCACTGACGTGCAGTTTTAATGGTTTTCTTGTAACTTGAAAGGTTAACTTAATCAACGACAATCAACTGGACCCGGCAAACATCTTCACCACCAACGAGCTACTTGCTTGCCTGAGTCGATCGGAGATAGAAGTACCCGAGAAAGAGAGCAACTGCTCCGAGGATGAATACAAAGAAATGCTGCTCTGTCAAGTCAAGCGCCTGTCACTGACGCACAACCAGGATTGATTCTATGATGTAACAATCAGGGCCATAACCAGGGGAGGAGAAACACCCCTGGAAATTTTTTCTCCCCTCCTGGAAAATTGTGTTGGACATAGTTTAAAAATTTGGTCCCCCTCAGAAAACTCTTCGCCCCCCCCCTGGTATTCCAAGCTGGTTACGGGCCTGGTAACAATACGTACTGTGACGCAAAAACAATCGAAGCTGATGTTGCTTCGAAAATAAATTGACTATTAGGGATCGTTCACATATTGCGTAAGCACAAGGAGGCGGGGGTTTCAAATGCTTACGGTTGCTTTATGGAGGGAGGGGTTGCTAAGATGATTACGTAGTAATTTTTTCATATTTTGGCGTGGCTGGTTGTTGCTTGTGGGCGAGTAACGCCACAGCACAGTGTTTTAACACAAGATTGATTGAAAGGTGTGATCAGATATGAAGTAAATGACACAATAACCATTGAATGTGGCGCCCAGCTGTTGTTGGCTTCAATGTCTTCAAATTAGTTTCGTTCGAAATCTTGTGGCCGAGGGGATCAAAAGAATGCGTACGTAATTTACGGGGGGTTGCTTCTTCCGCAAACAGACTAGAGAGGTGGTCAAAAGGGGGAAAATTTCTTGCCTTAATATGTGAACGCTCCCTTACCTCCATCATAGACTTTATTTTTGCAGTATCTGTTTATTTGCGGCAACCTGTCACATATTTCAGTCCCTCAAAGAAGAGAGCGAATCGACCAGCAATGATTGATTGCATGTCTTTGTTCAATATTTCATTTACTGCTCGTGAACCGACCCCATGTTGCACAGAGACGAAAGTCTAAATTTTTTAACAAGGAAGCAAAGCAATATATGCACAGGCTCCAAATAAAATATCTCATAAAAATTAAATGTCATATGGACATAGAATGTCTTAGCTCTACTATGATTTGTTGCTATGGCGACAAAGATCACGAAATGTCTGAATTGTTTTCCGCGGTCGAATAGCACTAAGTTCAGGTTATTTTATGTGCAAGAAATAATCAGGGATATCCTTATACTGTATTATATTCTAAAATCTGCCAATTGCGATATATTTTGTATTTTCATGCGTTTGCTATTTCGTGGTAAACTGCTCCTGTGTGATTTCCATCTATTTTTACTGTTGGTGGGTGGAGGATGTATCCTTTCAATCTACCCTTGTTGCCACCTGCATACATACCCACACAGAGTTGTAAAAGAGCCTTATTTTGAAACCCTAACTCAAAAACACGCCTGAACCCGGCTCGAGACCGACACTTGTTATTGAAGTCCCATTTAGGCCTGAAAGCTAAATTTACCGAGGGAGGGTATTTGAGATAAGCTCAACTGCGGAGTAACAAAGCAGGTTGTGTGCAGGTTTAGTTGCAGGTACACGGTTTATCACACCGAAAGTAGCAAGCACCTCGACAAAACACTGGCATAATCTGGCACCAACGTAGCACGTTAGTCAACGATAATACTGCGGAATCTAATGTTTCTCAGAAAAAGAAACCACGAAATTATCCATGGCGCTACAGGCATGACATGCTGTCTTGTAGGTTTCGTAAAACAAGTCAAATCGCGTGAGTGATTTATCTTTTCGAAGCAACGCCCTAGCGTGCTAATTTCCTCACTGCTGTCGCCTGATAATGAGTGTAAGACTAATCCGAGCAGAGAATAAAAACGCAGCTGTGTTTGGAAACAGAATTAGCTGAAGAAAAATCACTTCACTCACAGAAGTTACTGCTGTGAACACAACAAATCTACGTCACGAAAGAAAAAAATGGTTACTCATTATGTGATAAAATAGTTGTGCATGCAGGCCCGAAGTATTTTGACAAACTTAAGCCCGACCCGAAAAGCCTGGCCAGACTTATAACTCTGCACCATGTCAAAAGAGTTCTCCTTGCATAAGGACACAAAAGTATATTTGAGATTAAATCAAAATGCTCAACGGTGAATTGGCAAAAAAGTACCAAGTTTCACCTTCAACACGAAAAGAATGTCCAACAAAACTAGATGTGTTGTATCTGTAAAGCAAATGTTTTGCACTTGGATGAAAACATAGCTGCATTGTGGGTTTGGTTAAACTCAGGTAAATCAGATTACTTAAGAACCAATGCATTCAGCACAAGTACAAAGCGTAAGGATCAAGGAAAAAATATTGTGTGGATTTGTTAGTCACCACTGTCGTGACATTACAAGAACTTAGGATAAATGTATATTTTATCCTTAATTTTGATCTGAGTCAAGTCCCTACGTTTTGAGCTATAGGTCAATATACAGCTAGGTAAATACTGCAGGCTACTGCAACGTTTTGAGTGAAATTCTGTTCACTAATGGTTGAAAAGAGTCTTGCGAAACTCCCCATCCCAAAACTAAGTCTTCACAATAGTGCTGCTTTTTTTCTTCGGCAAAAGCTTTGCAGAGATTTGCCTGAAAATCTAACTTCCCAACATTATATACACTAGCATCAGGGGTATCTAGAACTTCTAGATATCCCTGACTAGCATCATTAAATTATACGCTGTCTGTTTCTGAATACGTGACAACCAACGTTACAGCAAAGCCAGCTATATTTTTGCACTGAACGGATCATGGCTGTACTGTGGCCTCTCACATGTGCAGCTGTAATAGGCTACAAGAAAATAACATTTCTAACAATATACCACACAGGGTAAAATGTCGGACATAAGCAGTTAAAGATCTTTCACGGTCTCTAGTAACTTGAAAAATGCTAAAAAAATTTTCATTGGAATTAAAATTTGTAAACTAACAGAATCAGTGATACCATACCAAACTCTGTTACAACATCAACTTGGCTTTGTGTGGTCTAGCCTACCATCTGACATGAAAAGCTCTTTACACGAAACGTGACAAACATCACTTTGATTTTTGAAACCTCTCCAAATACAAAACCTAGAGAGAAAAAAGTGGGGGGACATGGCATATTGTGTCCCCCCGTCTGAAAAAGTGGGGGCATGTCCCCCGTGTCCCCACCAAATTGCGCCCATGATTGCGATAATATGACTGTTTTTGCTGGAGGAGCAAATAAGGAGGTTCATTTATTGTTCTTGTTCTCCTCTCGATTAGAAGTCTAGCCCGCGAGCTTTGTGTTACATGAATCTGCTACAGTGTAGAAACACGTAGATATCAGGGTCATTGCCAGTCAGTAGCGGACACAGGCTAATTTGGTGGGGGGGATGCGGCATCGATTTGCAATGAACCCAATGTTTCACAGGACCATATTACGTAAATCAGGCTGTCATATACGTACATTTACGGGGAAACAAGTCTAAGCTTGGTTTAGTTTAGAAGGAGCTTGAGTGATAAAACTGGTCAAACTTTAACACTGCACCGCTATGCAACCAACAAGCAATGTGGCACATAACAACGATCTGACGTAGTCACTAGGGTCGGCGCAAGTACATCGAGGGCTCGAGATAAACAGTTCAGGTGACGACATAATACTTATTCTCACCGCAGGTTACGTTTGTTACATCACAATTACCGGTGGCAGTAGCCAGCATAGTGCTGTTTGACTTGTATGTTGCAGCAAGTGAGCGTAGACACTTGGATGCGGTTTAGATTAGTACTCTTCAAATGGGGAACCTTATAGTTTTTAATTGTCGTTTGGAATAGTCTGCAACACCCATAGTAATTTGTGCATAACATTTGTTATTGCAAGTGATTTTGATGAAATAATAACAAGAAGCGGGTTGATTCTGTTTATTTTGCAACCGAAATTAAGAGAATGGAAAGAAACAAACAATTTGTAATGAGTGAACGCACGAAAGTAACGAAAAAACGAAAGCGAGAAAGCGCGATCATTCATGGGCGTCCGCAGAAATTTGCCCACCAAGAGGCAACCTCGACATTTTGTCTATCATTTTCAAATTGCTGACGATCAGTGTTCCCTCTAAGATAATTTTACACGAGCAAATATTTGTTTTAGTGAGCATGATTATTTTAGGGCTGAGTAAGTGGAGTTTTCAATGAATTACAAATTTTGTGAATTATATAATAAATGTATAATCTTGTCAAAATACGAACAAAACACATATTTCATTCAAATAGCTCCTTGTTTTCGATGGCGTTTTCATTGCTTTGGAATGTTGCAAGTCCGCTAGAATGAGATTTCACTGCGCAACAGTTCTGGTGGTCCTGATTATTTGCGCACTCAGAGGGAACATTGCTGACGATGCAATGCAAATGGACGTTCACAAAACGCTTTGTCCTTTCTACACTACAAAGAAAATGCCCCATGTTACGGTAACAATCACAAAAAACGCTTCGTTGGCAGCAATAGCCAGGTATATTAGTATTACGATACGAAAATTTACACGGTAGACTATCTGCAGAAATTCAACGCAGGGCATTTCTTTCCAAGTAAGTATTGCCATGATCTGTAAAGAAAGAGGCACTGGGATTGCCATGGTTCTCGACGAAAACACAAATTGTGACTTTATTTTACTTAGCAAGCAGGGCCGCAGACGGCTGATATATTCAACTGAACATGCTTTTGAAAATTTCGGGGGGAAAATTGCCCGGTTGCTCTCCCCCTGATTGCGGGATCAGCTAACAAGACTTGTCAGCATCACTTAGAAACAGGAGCTGCAAACGTTTGGGATCTCATCTAAAACGATCAATAAATCCTTGCTTGCCTTTGGTATTTTTTTTCACAGTGAACGCTTATCAAACACAAACCGGACAATTAACTAGACCTGTATGTTGACACGACTACGGACAACTTACTAGAATTAGAACACCACGCAGGTTTTGCAAAATTGACCAGATGAATTATAAAAACTCGCCACAGCAAATATAGCTTTGCATTCGGTATTCACTCAGATACCAGAACTAAACCTTAACGATTAAGACGTATTGTCACAATCCTGCATAGATGCATGCTAACAGTAATTTTATACTGCATGAAAAGAAGCTGCACAGTGGAGTTTGACACTCAGGCACATCGGTCACACTCGCACTAATAATGGATGTTTCAAACTTGTGGAAGCATTGCAATAGACTCACTCATGCTTCATATGAGAAAGTATAAATGTACGTGACTTACCGCTATCAGCTTGTTACTGCCTCGCTGTATTGCCTGCCAAGACGTGTGCGTTCAACAGTCTCATGCAACAAAACGCCTGCTACCGTAATATAAAGTGAACTTTTGCAGATTTGTTGCCATGTTATTGCCACGCAATAAAGACCAACAGCAGAATAATCCGCTCGCGACTTTCGCAACCGCCTCTGCAGGTAAAGGAGGGGGCATGAGTGAACTGCAAGCTCATCACTGCATAACCTATAACAGGGAACCTGACTCTTGTGCAGTTTAAGTTTCATACCGGCAAAACAACTGCCATTACAAGAATCAAATCAATTAATCGGAATTAAGATACCGACTTCAGGTTTTTCCAGAAATATTTGGTTCTTAATCCCAATTTCCAGGGTTTTATGTCAGGTTCCACAAACTAAAGGCAGCTCATCTAATGAAACGAAGAAACGTTTTTACTAATTGTTAGCATAAGTTAATTTTTAGCATCTTTAGCATTTAAGTAATGTGCAGTAAAAAAATATTTTGGCGATGATTTTCAATGAAATCAAGTGTCATGTCAATACCTCTTTTGGTCTAGAGGGAGGGATGCATCCCCAGAATCCCCCCCTGTGTCTGCGCCTGCTGCCAGTGACAATGACATCTACGTGCTGTGTGTTTTGCGGAAAGTTGTTTGTTGTGAGTTTGAAATGTCATGTTTTTCGCAAATCGTCGTATGAGTAGGCATGTTCTGACGGGATTTGCACCACTTCATTTTGCAATCAGTGTTGCCATTTCTGATGTTTTCAGATAAATTTCTGATGTCTGATGTTTTGGCGACAAAGCTGACGTTGACTGGTGTATTGTTTTTGTTTCCCACATTTCCTATCCTTTCAGAATGAAAACAAATTAATTCGCGATTTTTTAGTTTTTTTCACCAACCTCTCACCCTCATGTGTGTTTGTTTATCGTTCCAAACTGAAAAAAGACCTTTTCTCTTCACTGCGTTGGGAATAATATATTCGTTACGCATGACCCAATTCTACATTAAATGACGATTGCTCTCTGCTTTGGATTCAACGTGGGTTGTCGCACTGTTGCCAAAAGAGCGAAATGTAGAAGCATTTAGCTTATATTAAACGGTAAAATAAAATTATGATGTTATCTGATGTTGAAAGAGGCAGCAATCTGATGTTAACGAGACTGACCCCACTCGCAACACTGCTTGCAATCTTTTGAATTTTCTGAGCATGATAGTGGTGTCGAAGGTGTCTGCAAATGTAATGCCATCGTAACTCCCTCAAAATCTCCGTTTATTTACCGATTCAGCAGTGAAATTTTTTATTACGAACCTCGCATGTACTGAGAAAGTCGGATCAGCCTTGCCAATTTGGCATAATTGTTGGCAGATTTTGAAAATCGGGCATAATTTTGATGCCTTTGGCAAAAAATTTTGTGGCCTATTTTGCCAAAATATTTTTGACATAATTTGGCATATTTTTCATATTATGAATAAATCTGGCATAATCTGGCAAATTTCAAAGAAATAGTTGTTTAAGGCAGGTCATTTTTAGCTCTGCTGATTCCTAGTAATGAACCGGAGCGCGCTCACCACGTGACATAAACAGCCGCACAGAAGAAATCTGCAAATACTTGCATCACATTTACAGCGTTGCCAATTTGGCATAATTTTTGCCAGATTTTGAAAATCGGGCATAATTTTGATGCCTTTGGCAAAAAATTTTGTGGCCTATTTTGCCAAAATATTTTTGGCATAATTTGGCATATTTTTCATATTTTGAATAAATCTGGCATAATCTGGCAAAATTCAAAGAAATCGTTGTTTAAGGCAGGTCATTTTTAGTTTTGTTGATTCCTAGGTAGTGGACCGGAGCGCGCTCACCACGTGACATAAACAGCCGCACAGAAGAAATCTGCAAATACTTGCATCACATTAGTGCTAGTGATGCAATGGCTGATCGCAGTACACGGACGGGTGCTGAGTGTGGTGCGCTCCGGCGTTCAGCGATGTTCATCAAATAGTTTGCTCAGTAGGGCCAGCCAATCATATTGCTTTGTATGCTGAATATAGGTGCAACGTGCAACTGCAAAAGAATAAAACAGTTGCATATTTGCCAATAATTGCAGTATTAAGGTTCATTAGGAAAATTTCCATTATATTTATTGTACAAAGATCAGATTATGATTTTATCTTGATATTCTAGCCTATATGTGTTAGAGAGCAGTTTTGTTTGATAGCCTATAATCAGATAGAAATTTAATTCAAGCATTGATGTGGACTTACAATAAAGTGAATATAAGCTTTAAATGAAGTCATTGTTAATGCAGGCTTAGCAATATTTATATTGACTGCTGGAAAAGTTGTTAGTCTTGTGAGGTGAAGTACCGTGACTTTGGTGAGAAAAGCTAATATGCTGTCAGCAAGTAAGACGTATGATAACCAAAGAAAGCATTTAAAATCATGGGAAAAACAGTTTCCTTGGCTCAAACCATCCACAAGATCTGGTTCTCGAAAGAGTTGGTGCAGTGTTTGTAAGTCAGAGCTTATACCAAAGTTGGCAGTGATTAAAGTTCATGAT
>Ga0210059_1015601_pt1 | contig 11062 bp, 10 predicted proteins | sample Ectturendosymbi2_FD_188042 | JGI IMG/M metagenome (GOLD analysis project Ga0210059, IMG submission 188042) | Ecteinascidia turbinata endosymbiont from Florida, USA - Sample 2 (SPAdes) (version 2) | ecosystem: Host-associated > Tunicates > Ascidians > Unclassified | place: Key West, Florida... | reverse complement strand
GTACATACTTGAATAGAGATATGTGCAAGTTTGAATCATCGCAAAAAGACGAAAGCAGATGGCAGTCGACTGATTCCTCGAAAGCATACAGAAACACTTTAAGTGTAGCACTGAGAAAATTGTCTGGTGGTACTGCGCTGTTGCGCACCTGAGAGAGAACACTGACCCGAGGGCCACGTTATGACGCTGACAAAATATGGCGGTGCCTGAGCTTACCAGAAAGAGCTCTTGCAGATAATGCACTGCAAAAGGTATCGTGAGCTATCAGCAAATCATTTCCTGCCGTCTCTACGTTCGTTGAAGAGAACTTATTCACTAGCTAGCCGAGAAACTAAGCAACGTAAATGTTAATTATTTGAAAATTCCGAAGAAGCGTCGCGGCTGCACAAAATGCCTTCGCGGGCTCATGTTTGATATCCCTGTTCTAAAGAATGGTTCTACAAAACACTTTAAGAATGGGGATAGGATTTTGAGATCTTGGTTATTATACTCAAAATTGGAGTGTGGATTGTATTGTTTTTGCTTTAAGTTGTTTCGGTCGGGTAATGATCATTCTTTATTTGTTGCAAAAAGCTTCAAGCACTTTTGACACCTAAATCCACGCATTTACGAGCATGGAAATTCCCAAAGACGCGGAGAATGAATGGATAAATGGGAAGAGCTGACAGTTAGACTTCCGTTGAATCAAACCATTGACAAAGAGAACCAGAATCTTATGAACGACCAACGAAAAAGTGCAGAGCTGTGTTAGAGAATGTAATTGATGTCATCTTATTTTTAAGTACGCAGAATCCTCCTTTCCGAGGGCATCGCAAAAGCTTTGAATCTGCAAACCAGGGAAATTTTCTTGACAAAGTGAAACTCCAGGCAAAATACAATGCTGCACTCAGCAAACATCTTTCTGATATTCAACTTTCTAAGAGAACCGTCACTACTTATCTTTCTCTCACTATTCAAAACGAGCTTATTTTGCTTTTCGGAAAAAAAGTAAAAACCCTCATTCTTGAGGGTTTTTACGAGACGCTAAATACTTTGCAGTCATGTGTGAGAGTACACCTGACGTATCTCATACGGATCAAATGGCTTTTATGGTCAGGTACGTTACAACTGAAAACAGTATTGTGCAAGTAAAGGAATCGTTTTTACATTTTTTCCCACTGCACGGAAAAACGGCTGCGGGGACCATTCAAGCAAGTCTTGATGAAGTGAAGCAAAATGACTTGGATGTGATGATGTGTAGGGGCCAAGAATATGACAGTGCGTCTGCGTTGTTAGGAACTCATGTAGGCGTTCAACGCAGAATCAAAGATCTCAATCCAAAAGCACTATTTGTTCCAAGCAGGGGCGTAACGGGGTTAGATGGCGCCCGGGGAAAGAAGCAAGTTTAGCGCCCCCATGCTCGAAACTGAGGTCTATCGGAAGCAAATGTACTGTATTGAAGAAAGTATTTGTGACATCGTTGGGACTTTTCGGCACCCCCCGCAGCCATTCGGCGCCCCCATATTTACTCGGCGCCCGGAGAATTGCGACCCTTTAACCCCCCTCGTTACGCTCCTTGTTCCAAGCGGAAGTTCATTTGTTCATTTACTGAACCTCGCAGGTGTTCATGCGGTCGGATCTTCCGAGTTAAGTGATAGATTTTTTGCTGTTGTGGAAATAATTTATTCTTTCTTTTCTGCCTCAACGCACATGTGGGCCGTCCTTGTGAAGCACGTGCCCCTTTGCAGTGAAACGAGTGATTGATACACGATGGATCGCACATTACTCATCTGCAAAGGCGCTTCACGAAGGCATTGATGGAGTAGTGGATGCGTTAGACCAGTAGTTCTTAAACTGGGATGAATTTACCCCTGGGGGTAAATTTCATCTTCCAAGGGGAAAAATTTACCGAATCATTAATTGCAGCAAATCTACATTTTTATAAGTCATTCTAAACTGTAAAAGTTTGTTAATTTCGTATTTGAAATGAGCATCACTGAGTTTATTGGGGGTAAATCTTGTAATCTTGTTTGATAAAAGCGTAAGATATTTAAAAAGGTTAAGAACCACTGCGTTAGACGAGTTATGTGATTCAAATGAAAATCTTGATACTCGCGGGTATGCTCATGGCATTTTAGATGCGATTCAGTTTTTCACTTTTTTCTTTCTCACATTTCGGAAGGTTATTCTCTGATAATCACATGTGGCTCAAACTAACCTGCAGTAAAAAGGACTGTCGTTAGCGCAATGTTCTCACAAACTGAAAGCGTTTGTCGCTTTTTTTAACTGAAAAACGAGGTGATCATGGTCAAACACTCCATTGATACAGCGTTGAAAACGTGTAAAGAGCAAGGTGTTCCTGTTAAAGAACGGAGAGTGCGTAGGAAAAAGAGAATGGCTGAAGAAAGCGCGGAAGACGCAGGTTTAACCGTTGTTGAAGAAGTGGGACGATGTGATTGAAGCTTTGGCAGATATAAGATTGAAGCGGAAAAAAGATTCAACGCAATTGCTCAGCTGAATGATATGTTTGCATTTTTTAACCCACACGAGCTTCTGCAAAACAAAAACCAGGAGACTTGTTGGAATGCTTTTAAAAGCATATATGAAGACGAAATTGACTTTTCGAAGTTGGTTGTGGAAATTGGTAGATTTAACGACTCGTACGAAACAGCGGTACAACTTTCGAACGCAGTGCTACTGCGATTGACATTTTACGATGGTTAACAAACTGCTGTCTACTTGACTCGACTCCGTACTATGTTTGTGTCTTAAGCTTTATCTTACCATTGGTGCGTCAATTGCCAGTTGCGAGAGGAGTTTCTCTAAGTTCAAATCGATAAAATCCTTTTTGCGCTCTACTATGGGCGAAAGTCGGTTATCGACTTTGGCAATTCTGTTCATCGAAAGTGAATTTATCGAAAAGTTTGATTTTAGAGACATAATCTCTGATTTTGCTTCGTCAAAGGCTCGACGAGTTCAGCTTGAGTAACAACTAAATATCATGATCGGAGTGTTAGCGTCAGGATTGAGGCGGCGGTGATGCGTTATGCTGATAAAAGGCAGCATTGGCTGGCTGAAATTTTGGCTGTCAGAGTGGAATGTGTTTCTTATGCGATATTTTTCATATTCTGACTGAATGCGCCTGCTGTCTGTGCGCTGATGTCAGTGTCCGGCTTGTGCCTAGCAGAGTGCGTTACTGTCAGGCGCGTAGCCAGGGGGGAGGGCAATGGGGGCAATGCCCCACCCCCAATTCCGAAAGTGACACGAAACCAACAATTTTCAGTTAATTAAGCTTTTGGTGTGTAATCTAAAGAAATATCTCAGTGCAAATCAACGAAATTGCTTGAATAACCTTATCCGACTTCAGCTTTTAGTCGAACCAGAGCAACGTGGTTTACTAATAATATTGTCCATAATTATTTGTCCCACCTTCCGACGCCCACGAGTAGGAAGGTGTTTTTCATTTTGTAAGGTCTGAGACAATTCGCGCTGCCATTACTCACAGATAGCTTGCAATCTGTTTTCTCGACAAAGCCTATGTGACTAAAATGAAATGAAATCGAATTATTTCCCAGTCGAGGATTTTTTGGCATCTTTACACTAATGGATTTAAAAAAGACTTCATTCGCTTACGATAGCATGGCTAGATCAGCGGATCCCAAACTTTTTTGAGCGCCACTCAAATCTGAGTTTTAAGACCTCGCGACCCAAACCTCAAAAAACGTATGAAAAAATAACAATTTTATGGATGATTTGTGATAACAAGTTGCTAAGTTCATTTTTAATGCCAACCATCTACCTTTTGCTCAAGTGCCTGTACAGACGGACACAGAGAAGCAGAAGTAACGTTGAAAATACTCAGCTCCAGCTTGGCTTGCTTCTGCGCGACCCATTTTTTGACCCTTCTTCACCTTTGTTTGGGTTTCGACCCATACTTTGGGAACCACTGGGCTAGATCAACCAACCAACTAACCGTTGCTTTGGGCTGCAGCGACATTTAGTGCAGAGCCCTGCTGGCAATATTCGATTGTGGCTTCGTTTTCGCAAATGCACAATCATTTTCACACTTCGTGTAGCATTCCCCAACTTACAAAATTGTTTTGGGATTTACTTGTGAATTATATTGTTAGCTCTAAATACTGTAGATGGATAAATAGCTAATAGTTTTTGGGAATCCAGCATAGTGCAAGTAGCATAAAAATATGTTGCCGCAGTAGCATTTTATAGCGTAACATGACATAAAAGCAAGCACTTTTCAAAGGCGTTGTGGGACTAAACCCCTTGCGTTATCAACTGCATACGTCAACCAGTCACTAAAGAATCGAATAAGATCCAAGTGGTACATTTGCGCAAGTTTTGCAGACCTACTTCGGCAGCCGGTGTCTTAGAGCAAAGTCGCTACTCTACTTCGATCGACCGTGCTGTGTTGTTGTGCATTAAAAAAGCTTGTTAATCTGAAAAAGGCTGGTATAATGGTGGACACCATTGTTTCTTGCTCAACCACATGTTGGCTGCAAAAAGCACAGCCTAATGCAGAACATGCACTTATAGCATAGAGACTTTTACAATTATAACCGTTTTCGCAAAAAAAGTTTTACGAGCAAATAGTGGCTTTCATCCAAAGTAAAAGCTTTGAACTTCACTGAAAACAAACTTTCAAAACTTGTCAGTTCAATGAAAGCAGACTTTCTATATGCCGGCGTAAATGCAAATATAATTATTACGAAAAAAACGAGAGAAAAAGGCACATTTTACGGATAAAGTTTAAAAATAAGGGGCATTAAATATATAAATGTTGAGACTCGGTTGTTGTTTGCCCCCCAATCAAAAATCCTGGCTACGCGCCTTGTTACTGTTAATGTTTTTGTTGAAAATGCGAGCTTATGCGCAGAATTTCTTTGGCTTAGGACTGACGTTGCCTACTGCGTTTCTTGTCCACTGACATAAGCGCGAAAAGAATTTCTTTTCCGCAAAACGATCAGGGCTGCAGTTGTTGCGGTCAAGCATACCGGTCAATTGTCTTAATGTAGATTAATTATTGTTAGTGATTTTCTTCCTAGTCACGCTTGCGAGTTGCATTTCGCTCTCGTTAATTTCCTCTTTTTTGTTTGCGTTTCGGTTTCCTGTCATTCATTTAGAAAATTTTTGTTTGGCTGTTAATCGTCTTGGGAGTCGAGTAATGCTGACTTCGGTGTCATATCAACTCCTCCCCACTAAAATCTTGTGTTTGTTCGAAAATACTAATGGTTGAGTAAATGCGACAAAATCTTTTTTGTTTACATTCATGTTTGTTTTTAGCGTAATAATCTTATTTTTTAGTTTGGAAACAGTCCAACTTACGGAGGTTTTCTGTTTATAGTTGTTCGAATACTCTTCTGATATGGTGATATCACCATGTTGTAGCTATTACCAGCTGCAGCTGTGCATTGAACCCCGCGCAATGGTGTTCGGGAGGTTAAGCAGTCGACAATTTACGCTAAATTTGGCGAAGGCTCTTGCGAAAAGGGCTTCAAAAAACAAAAGATCATACCATGGTTGACTGAGCATTATGACGTCATGAATACAACATCACTGCCCACACCAGGGGGCGGCATTTTCTACTAGGGCCAGGTGCGGCAGACTGTGCTCATACGCCACTGCTTGGACAAAGGCGAATAAGTGTAAAATCCTTATATTGGCCATTTTTGCCTAAAAGTAACATATCGGTGGAGCAGAAAAATATGATAAAAATAAAATTACGCAAAACATAAAATAAAATTAAGCATAATAAAAAGCTATAACTATTAGAGTGTGAAAAAAATAAAGTAGTATAGTTGAAAGCTGTAAGTAGACTGTATCATTCAAGGATAGTGCAAGAGTTTACGTAGTCACTTTGTTGCTTAACCAGTGTTGCGTAATCATTCAGTGTTGCATGTTCATTCATGACAAACATTCAGAGTTACATAGAGCCACCTTTGCGACCGGAACCTGAAAAAATTATTCACGAAACTGTAGTGCTCATCGGTGAACATGCTAGTCAATACGAATTTTTTTTCTGGAAATTAAGAATTTTAGAGTGAAAGTCATGGAATTATGTTGCAAAACTGCTGCCAATGTTTTATCATAATTATTTGGTTAAGTGGTTTCCGTAAACGATAGCACAAAACGTATTTTTAGTCTAATGACATGCAGCCAAGTGCAGGGTTTTCTCAAATAACCGGATGATGGAAAACATTATAATTTAAGATGCTATTTAAACGCATTTCCATTGCAACTGTCCGGAGAATACATAGGTTGAAAACCGTTTCTGTATAAACTTATAGAGTTGATAAGTTTGGTCGTTGTGAAACGGCACCACAGGGGATTATCGCATGCGGATGAATCTGGTTATTTTCATACTTCCTGCCACCAAGCTTTGTTTCTCAAAACTGCTTGCGTAAGAGCAGGAAGTATTGCTTTTCGTACGACTATCAGAACGTTTACGTGACGCACGTAATGCTTGGTGCACTGGCGTATATCGTCAAAAGAGCAAAGCAATGTTTTTTCATGTAGTACCTGATTAATTAACGATTGTGTCATCTGACTGGAAGCGCTTGTCATGGCTGGGCTAATTGCACAACGATCTCAACAAGTTCTGATCCAGCTGCTACTTGTTCTTGCTCTTTTCAAGGCAGTTAACGCCGTTAAAGGTAAGAACACATGTTGTGAATGTTGTTGTTTACTTCTTTCTGGCATTAAAAGATTGAAGGAAACTGATTAAAATTTCCTCGACCAAAATAACATTGTTTGGCTTTTGTGTGCTTCTCCCAGGCTTTAAAGTAGCGTACTACCAAATGTGACCTTATACTCTTAAAGGGCCTTAAAATTTGTGGATAAAACATTTCCCTGTTTTGTTACCTTGGTCCTTGGGGTACCTACATTATTTTTATAGGCAAACAAACAAAACAAAAATAGTGAATTTGAATTTTCTTATGGGGCGCCGGAGCAATTGTTCAGATAAACATTGAAAAGTCAATCATTTTCTTGCTGAGATGTTGCGAGGAAGAAATGAAGTTGTCACTGATTTCCATAACATCTATAAGCATAACGTATGTTAAAACCAACTAATTTTAGGACTGAATAGCAAAAATACAGATGTTAATATTTTATGAGCATGGAAAATATCTCCTTCACATGATCAACGCATTAAAATATAGATATCATGAAGCATATCTGTAGCTTAGACTATAAGTGGAAGAGCAACGCAAAATAATTCTCTGTATTGCAAACCTGAAATCATACTATGGAAGTTACAAAAGAGACTCAATCTATTTTTGGACATTGGTCAGATGCATTCTACAATTGATGTTGGAGATGTGCAATTTGTTTTTGTATTGTATGTGCAACTACATAGATGAATGTTCTTCAAGCACATTTTAACCATTTTTTATTGAAATGTGATATCCATAAAATTATTCTCAATTTTGCTAATGCACTACGCAAAGCAGTACCAGTTCCAGCCATTACCAAACATGTAATCTTAAGCTGCTCTAACAATACAAACATTCATCAGCGCAGTCAGTTCCTTAATTGCAGAATACTCTTATGTTTGCGGTAAATAAACACACAATGATTCACCACGTTGTCCTGCTACGTACTACGAAAAAGGTTTTCCATCCAAGGAGAGCATTACTTTAAACAAGCGTGAAAAACCGCCATATATGTCCAAATGATTTATTCAATTGCTAATTACATTCCATTGTTGCCAATAGAGACCTTCAAAGCATCCAATTAAAGGTTTCAGCACTTAAATCGCAAACACTCATTAAACTACTTTTCCCCGAACTGTAGTTCTGCGATTTTGCTTGAGAATTTTAATGTCTTTCATATTCGTTTGATGCGGTACCTTATTAGGTTGATTTTCAACGAGGCATGGTTTTCTTATAGAAACGTTTGACAAAAAACGGGAAAATCATTTTTTCTGTCAAACATGTTTTTCACTGTGGTACAGTGGTGGAAGTGTCTAGCTGCTGACAATTTGAGTATTTTTAACATTTGTTTACATTGGAAATGGCCAGTTCCAGCGCCTGGGTTATGGGAGTTTGATCTGATCAAGGCATATTTGCAGCATAGAAAGAGAAAAAAGTTTGTTGTGGAATATTTTTTTGCCAAATTACTATTTCTTACTATTGCAAGTACCACTGAAACATCTAAATATTGAGCTTCGCTTGCGTTTTCTGGCAAATGGCCAAATTGCAAAATCAAGTTTTGCCAAAGACGTGAATTAAATGCGTTAAAACGTACGCCTCTTAATTGTTCTAATTTGACTTACCGATCAGAGAAAAAACAAAAAAATGGGTGTTCTGCCTAATACGTTATAGACTTTGAAATGTTTTAGAACAGAACAAAACTTGGAAGCTGTGCAAAGTAGTGTCTTGATTAGAAAGAATCCAATTTTTTTAACCATTTTTTTTCTTAACGTTTTGCTCCTAGAGCTATTCATTTTGCATTCTATGCTTCTACACTCTATTTGTGGTGAAATAAACAATAACTCATGTACATTCATAGCCCAAAGTCAAATATATACTTTTACATGCCGCTTGTGAAAGAAGAATGCATCTTACTGAAAGAAACTTTGTTCCCACTGCCTTGTAAATATTAACAGCGGTGCTTGCACGTGTTGTACAGCAAGCTGCTCATTGCAATTTTCGCAACTGAAGTATTCCATCAACACCGTGCTGTGTCCTGGACGTTGTTGGGATTCTAGCAATGGCACTTTGTGCGGAGATGTGACTTACGGCGACGGACCTGTTTGTTTAGCTGCTCAGCACGCTGGGAAAATATCGAGTAAGTTGATGCTGCTTGCTTCCTACCCAGGTCCTTTTTGCCCAGACTGGGCAAGTTATTTTTCAACTTAATTGTAGACCTACTTTGAATAAATGTTTACGGCTTATTCTTTCAGTACCTGATTTTTTCTATGCGCTCTGTCGAGCGGCCCTTTCGAAATCTGCATGCGTTTCGCATATTTCGAGCGGAAGGGGGTAATTCCCCGACGTGGGCATGCATATACGAGACCAGGCGCGCAGCCAGGTTTTTTCTAAGGGTGGGTTGAAGTTATGGAAGCAAAAACCTTGGCAAGGAAAAATTAAAATTTCTTGTGATTAGAATAGTCAAGGAAAGCACGTAATTTGTGGATAAACAATTTGACTGTACTCACCACGAAAACTGGAGGTCCATCCAATTAAACTGCCATCGTGTTTCTTTGATATTCTTTCCTGACGACCGCAAAACTCGACAACCTTGATTATATGTCTCAGCCGAGTTTTGTCTTGATCTATGATTTTTTTTCTACTGTCGGCAAGCATATTTCTCACATCCACGTTTCCTCCATTTTTGCAAATTTTTAAAGACGCATCAAACTTCTCTGGGAAAAACTTGTCTTCTTTCGCTTTTTTCCAAGTTTTTGAGCTGATTTTACCAACATACCAAGGGTCTTAGCTGACAACATCAGGTGCAAACGCACGCAACACACCATTTGCAAAGCGACCCTTCATGAATTTCACTGTAGGCTAACCACTTAAACTCCTCCAACCATTGCATTTGGAAACGTCGTTTCTGGAAACCTGTGTGTATACCACACGAAAATCGTATGAAGATAAAGGAGTCCAGCTGTTTAACAATAAAGTTCTTCGGTCGCGTTCACTCAGAGAACGTCCCACAAAGTTCCCAATGTCAATAATCTTAGGCATGCTTTGCTTCGGGGATTCGCCGAAACATCGTCGCTACCAGTTGCACCAGACGCCTGTGGCTGCTCTTCTACCGGTGAGCAGGTAGGCCTACTGTTCTGGCACCGGTCAATAAAAACTTTTCGAGGCTGCTCACCCTGATCTGTTTCATATGAAGATGAATGTCTTTTTAATTTCACCACAAACCTGTCCGATTTCACTCAACACTTTTCGCTGACTAAAGAGCGGCGTGCACCTGATTAGCAGAATAGCTAATTAATTCAGCCTGCAACTAGCGGTCACTCAGACCTCGCACTGCATATCAGACAGACTTGCCACTGGGGTCAGTCTCGACATCAGATTGTTGCCTTTTTCAACATCAGATTTTTACAATACAGTTTAATATAAGCTAAATGCTTCCATTACCAATACAGTCCCGTCGCCAAGGGGGTCTTTGGTGGGTTTAGCCCCACCAAACAAACCTCCAAGCCCCTCAAATTGAAATATGAAACACTTTAAATCAGTGGAGTTTTTGTCAAATTTTAGAATGTCAAGTCCCCCTACACAAACGTAAAGCTTCCCTATTGAAGACTTTCTGGCGACGGTTCTGTACCAAAAGCTAGCAAAGTGCGATAACCCACGTTGAATCCGAAACCGAGCAAACATCGTCATTAAATGGAAAAATCGGTTATATGCGTAACGTGTTATGTTATTCCCAATGCTGGGAAGAGAGCTTCTTCAGTTTGGAACGATTACCAAACACACATGAGAGTGAGAAATTGATTAAAACTTAAATTATGAAACTTAAATTATGAATCTAACTATCTTCATCCTGAAACGATATGAAATAGGGGAAAAAATAGCTCAGTTAACATCAGATTTTCTGCCGAAACATCAGACAACAGAAATTTCTCTCAAAACATCAGAAGTGGTACCACTGATGCATATCATTTACGTGTGCACATTAGGAAGGTTCCAGCTTTGTGACGTATAAACTACACATCAATCGACACTGTCTGTGCACACTGCACCAGTAACAAAAATCAGCACGCATTGATGTTATTTAATGGAAATCGATTTCGCCATACGGCATCTTCAGACCAAGTAAATTAAAAGTTAAAACGAGTGGAAGTACGCAAAGCAGTGATTATTACGAAACAAAGACAAAGGTTGCGTGAAAAACATATTGAACTAACGTTGACAGTACCGCACTGTAAATAAGCATTTAGAGTAAGCACAAACAAAACAAGATCAACTAGTAACAATAAGTTAAAACAATAAGTTAAAACACACAGCGGGAGGAAAGAGCAATAAATGAGAGAAGAAAAAATGGTGCGCCAAAACAAAAGTGATGACAAGAGCAACGTCTCATTTAATGCGAGGCAAAATAATTCTGTGCT
>Ga0210059_1015600_pt1 | contig 11062 bp, 9 predicted proteins | sample Ectturendosymbi2_FD_188042 | JGI IMG/M metagenome (GOLD analysis project Ga0210059, IMG submission 188042) | Ecteinascidia turbinata endosymbiont from Florida, USA - Sample 2 (SPAdes) (version 2) | ecosystem: Host-associated > Tunicates > Ascidians > Unclassified | place: Key West, Florida... | reverse complement strand
TTAAGATAGTGACATACTTTTTGGCTCAGTAAGCCATTTGGGTTGGACATAGCTGTACTAGGATGACGATTCGCATGTTTGTTACTTTTTCAGACTGCAAAGAATCGAACGCAACGAAACCGTCGAGCGAAAGGATATGAGGTTTAAACTTCCCTTATGCTGTCATTATTGAAACACGCATCAAGAAATAGAAAACTACAATCATCGAATCAATCAAGGCTGAACAGCACACAGTAAACAATTAAAAAGGTTTATCTTGGCCTGCTTCATAACAAAATCATCAAGGAATTCATTAAAATTTGTTTGCCTAAGTTTGTCACTTATAATGCACCGAAAGCTTAGTGTTGACAGCCTGCCCTGGAACATTGAGACCCTTTTTTAATTCTTTATTTTCATTCTTTTGAATTTTGAAAAAAACCTTTATCATGAGCAGTTAATGACCATCAAGCTAAGAAATAAGGGTCCACGTGCTTGGATAAACCAAGAACCACTAATCTAAGGCATCAGACCCAAACGCGGTTCTGGTATTTTCTTGCTGTTCGCTTACTCTTTGTCTCCTTGCGGTAGAGTTCTATGGTTGCCGTTTGGCAAAGTGACTTTTGCTTGTTATATCAAAATCTTCTCTGATTTGCTTAGCATGGGAGCAATACAAACTTGCACAAGTACTCGGTAGCAATCTGGTTTCCGATTGAATTTTCTTTTAAATCGAAACATCACATCTAAAAATACAAAACGAGCTTTGTACGTAATGGAAACGCTAACAAAACTGCTGTATTGCTCATACTCAGAAGCAACCATGTTTTTATTGTAGGGCACTGCAAGCCTTACACAATGCACGTATCTCTTATCTGCAGTATAACCTGAAGCTTTGATCAGGTGCGTACCAAACACGAACAACCAAAGTTCTTTCGTCTGATTCACATGACGACACTATAGTCGGCATGCGGCATGACCAACGATCATATTGATTATTATTTATTGATATTCATGGAAACTCGTTGGAAGATCCTGAATTATCACCACGAAATCTTGATTAGGTGAACAAAACTAAATTTCATGAATAATTAAGACATAAATTGTTGACGAATATTTATCCGGCCCTGGATGTAATACGACAGTAGTCATCGGAAAAGTGCGCTTCCACCATACGTTATCCTTTATGACGAAACAAAGGTCGCAGTTCGGCTGGGCTACCTCTAGACGGCACAAGAAGTTACGGGATCATTGATACTATACACAGGCCCGTAACCAAGGGTGGCGCAGTTCCTCTGCAAAATTTTTCGCCGTCCCTGGAAAAATGTTTTGGACATAGTTCAGAAAAATTGGGCCATTCTCACAAAACTTTTCGTTCCCCCTGGTGTCCCAAGCTGGTTGCGGGACTATACACCAGTGGTTCTTAAACGATGGGGTTAGGCGTCAATAATTTCCAAGGGGCGCGAGGTCTTACGTGCCCTACAACATGGAAAGTTTCATCAACAAATTTACAATAATGCATCTGTTTTACAGCTTATTTAAAGTCAGGGGGCTTGAAGCAAAGGACAATTACTTAAGAACCATTGCTATACACTAAACAGCAACCACAGCAGGACTAGCTTTAGCATGTAAATAGTATCGTGTTCTCGACATTTGTGCAGTAGGCGTGATGCACGAGTAGATAATTGTACCCATGCCAAAAGAACGATTATTCGAAAAAAGGTGCAAGCAAAATTCAATTTGCATTTGCAATCGAAAATATTTACATTCAGTTGTACTGCATTACTAAAACTTGCAGAAAGTCAAGCTGTAGAGAAATCAAGATATGCTTAATGCAACATCGGAATATAGATTTTTATTCTTGTATCGCTTCTGAATCACAATTTTTCAAACGAGTATCTTATTTAAAACAAATAATTGTCATCACGGGGGAGCCTTGGAGCGGGGCGCCCGAGGCAATGACCCCGTTAATCCGGTCCTGCTAGAATCATTAGATTGGGAGTAGCCCAAGGATTTTAGGAATGGGTGAAATCTGAGCAATTTTTAAAAGATTGAGAAATTCACATTTTGCCGTGCATTTATTAAGAATTCCGATAACCAAGAGGTTAAACTATTAACAGAAATTTTTCAAAACTTTGTTGGGATGTCATTTGAACTTGATGTTGTTTTGCATTTTAAAGATGAAATTATTTGTTTCCGTTTGTTAGCATTGGTTAGTGGGAATGCACACAAAGTGGGGAGACTCGTTGAGAAAGTCATTAAAATTGTAGGAGAGGGTCTATACCTGAAATTTGTGGAAGAAATTAGTCATGCCCTGCGAAGGGTTGAAACAGTGTTTCTCAAAATTTTTTGTTCCAGCGCCCCCTTTTCACTCTTGACACATCGTTGTCGCTCCCCAAGCCTAATAAAGCAAACACGAGGTAGTATTTTAAGAAATCGATAAATACCATGATTCCCAGTTTAGTGTGATGGATGTGCTTGGCGGCCTTCATAAAGCTTCGAAACATTGGGAGACATTTTAGTGAGGTACAGTCGCAGATCACCTCGCTTATGAATCAACAAGCGGTTTCTTTGCTTTGAGAGCATCAAGGAACAGCCGAAGTTAAATCAATGATCGTTAACTGAAGTTAACTCATTGATCGATTAGTGGTAGCGGCTGAGCATTTTCGCCCCTTTGTTTTGTTCGACCCGAAGGGGGCGATTCCGCCCACTTTGAGAACCACTGGGTTAAAACTAACGAATCCACGATCCTTTTGGAAGACTTCAATGCTCATGTTGGTAACAATGCCAGTGTATGAAAGGCTGTGATTGACCGACATGGTGATAACGGAAGGCTCCTGCTGCAACAACACACTGTGCATCATGAACACTTTCTTCCAGTACAGAGAAGTGCACGTGCAGAGGTTCCTTGGGTCAACGATCACTAATTGATTTCTGCATTGTTTAAGCCGACTTGTTCCGTTCAGCTTTTTGCAACTTTTAAATCGTTCGCAGTTCACAACTCTCGCTACACGCTGCGCTGTAAATACAGCATAACCTAATTTTGCAGTGACTGAGCTTCCGCCTTCTCCCACACCTTTGTTATATGCATCTGGGGGCATATTATTTGATTAATTTTTGCATAAATGTTAATGCGCTACTATTGATTAAAAAACAATAAATACAAAACAAGACCGTTTTTTTCCTTTGCATGCTGTCTGATACACAACAAATGTCAAACATATATGGCGCGCCCTTTTTCAGACTTCCTTTCTACTCCGGATAAGCCTACGTTTTAAACAAATTAGTATAGAAGTCAGGCCACCACACGGAAAGTTCAAAATATTCAGCTAGATTTAATGTCCCACGACAATCTAGCACGCACCATTATTTTTAGAAACGTTTTCTTGCAAAACACATAGTTATTGAGTCAGCAGCGAAACACAGATGCAGAACCCACGATTGATGACTGCTCGAAAATGCTACACTCTAGGGCAGTGGTTCTTAACCGAGTTGGATCGAACCCCTAGGGTTCGGCGAAGGTCATCTGAAACTTGTAGCCCATTTTTACTTTCTGTTATATTGGGCAAAAATGGGGTTCGACCAAAGCTTGGAAAACTACGGAAGGGTTCGGCGTATTTGCAAAGGTTAAGAACCACAGTCCTAGGGTGGACGTGTAAGAGGAATGGTAAATTATCTTGCTGCGGAGAGCCAGTCCGCGCTAAGCTTAAGCTCGAAACAAACACGTTTGTCGTATTCAATAAAAAAACGATGACAAAAAAACAAGGTAACAAACACGCTATAAAAATTTCCCATCCCGGAGGCGGGCAAAAACGGGAATTTTTTTGCTGTAGTCGACCAACTATAATGGCGTAGGGTCACAATCTTCCACATCCGGCTCTCCCCGAAAATGTCGCCTTTTACAGCAGGCTACAACAACATAGTGGATTCAGCTGAACATAAGAGTAACGTTTTTCATCAGGAATTATTTTTGGCTTAGCTCCCCAAATTAACAGTTGAGACATTAAGATCAACAAAAAAACAAACAATTTGAAGAAAACCTCTATTGAGATGTTCGAAAAACCAAGACACGTTCACGTCAGCCACTTTTCGTCGTGTGGTGCCATGTTTCGCAAAATGCCGTTCTGTAGTTGAATACTGCGAGGATCTTTAGAGTAGCGCTTCCTAACGAGTGGGCCGGGAAACACCTCAAAATGTCATAACTTTCCGGTATTTGAAAATCAGCCGATTTTGTATTGCATTTTTCATATGTCAATTTTTGTTCGTTGTCGTTCAGTGCAGCGTACTGCTTTATATCATAGTGGCCCTACAAACAAATTGTCAGCAAAAGTCGCAAGTTCAAAAAGGTTGCGAAACAAAGCGTTTTTACAACAGAGCGTGGTTCCGCAGCCAACGGACTCCGCATCCTTGCTTGTGAATCTCCCGCGTGGCATCATTTCTTTCGTAGAATTGTGTAGCAGGAAGAAGAAACATCAATTCGCTTTCTCTGTCGCTCCGCCACTGTGCATCATTCCGAGGAAGCAATGTTTGCCGACCAGGAAAACGTAGTTATCTTAAATGCTGGAAGTATGACGGTCCGATTGACTATAAAGAGTTGCTACAGGGTAGGCGACTGGATTTTGATGTCCTGTTGGAGCATGCCGTCATTGGCTCAGAGCAATGGTATCCATTGGGTTCCTACGCTCCTGCTAATTATACTCCTCTCCGCCGTCAAAGGTTGTCGGATGTCTTAATCAAAACTCCGAAAGACAATATTGAGCTCATCTTTGCCTTTAAACAGGAGTGATTGACGCACAGTCGCAACATATTTAAATACAGTGTGAAGATATTATTATAAAGCTTTTCCGTTGTGCGAAACCAGAAGATTCAAAACTCTCGAATTACAAAACAAAACTGGTTGACAGTTGGTCAACATTCTCACGGTGAACAACTTGCCATAACAAAAAAGCAGAGTCGGATTTTACGTCCACTGGGTTTTTCAACGCAGTACAAACTAGACGTATAGTGGCAATTTCATCGGTGCCGGAGCTCTGCTGGGTTGGATATTTTTGTTTATATAATTGTAGGCAACGACCCATCAGTCCACTGGTAGAGGTGACCACTGGTACAAACCGTATGTTGATGTGCTTCACAATTGTTAAAAAAACAACGTGGTAGTGTTGTCAACCCTCATGAGCAGATTCAGATACTGACCGCGCGTTATCTGCACTGCCATTACCGTCCGTGTCTTCACTTTCGCTGCTAGCCGATTCTTTTTTCTTGACAAGCTGTTTTTTGTTGAACTTCTTCCTTTGCTTTTTCTTCAGTCGTTTTTCTCTTTTTCTTTTGGTGGCCTCTTCAGCTGCTTTAATGTTTTCTTCTCTTTTGGCCGCATATTCCGTGTCGAGCTTCAGACGCTTCTCTTCAGCATCCAGATAATTTTGTCTGCTGTACTCTCTGCGTCGAATGTGCCTATATACGTGAAATTCACCACTGCCAGCTCCAGCACTAGAACCCATAACGTCTCTTACAAACTCAGGCGGAGCTTTGGGTTGCCACTTCTTTTTCGTAGCAGGAATATGTACAGGCTTCTCTGGGTTTTTCATCAACTTTTCCAATTTCAACCTCTGCAAATCTGCAGGACCCTTGATAACTTTCACATCTTTTTCAGCTGCTTTAGGATCAATCCTAGCTTCATTGATAATAGGTTTGGACTCCATTATTTTCTTTTTCTCAAATGCTTCGCTTTGCCAATTTTCTTTTTAGGGAATGGAAGTGCTTCCCCACCTTCAGCAACACACTTTTCCTGGAGAGGCTGGATCACTGAAGAACTTACTTGACTGCTTTTGTCAGAAATAAAAAAAACTGAAAAAATGCAAAAAAGCTGGAATATTCCACAAACAAATATTACAATCTTTAGAACTTGATCAAAAAATTCTTCTTTGGGAACCAAATTTACATTAATGTCCATTGTGCAGCAGCGTTAATACGAACCAAAGCATATTTCCAATCTGTAGCCAAATAAATAAAAAAGTAAACCAACAAGTGGATGCAATTGTCAATTTGTAAATACTCTCAACAATGAAAATGCAAACATGATCATAAAAAGTGTGCTCATGGTTAAAATCTTACGCTTATCTTTTCAATATCACTAAGCAGAATTTTTATTTAATTGGTGCTACAACAAGTATGTACATTCCACGATGGGTGTAAGCAAGGAATCGATCAGCAAATTTTTAATAGGAAATCGATTTCAAGTAAAATTACGCATCCTCAGTCCTTATTCAAATTAAGGACTGAGGATGCGTAATTTTACGTGAAATCGATTTCCTATTAAAAATTTGCTGATCGATTCCTTGCTTACACCCATCGTGGAAAGTACATACTTGAATAGAGATATGTGCAAGTTTGAATCATCGCAAAAAGACGAAAGCAGATGGCAGTCGACTGATTCCTCGAAAGCATACAGAAACACTAGTGCTTTCAAGTGGTGCTACAACAATTTCATGTTAAAACACAGTAAGAAAGAATTGAACAGCCACTAAATTTTTAAGCAAAACCTTCACTGACCATAAATTGCAGTTTCATTAGATATAAATCTGTTAAACCACACATCAAATTGTTTGGGACTCAATAATTCTGACTGATGTTGCAATAAAATTTTAGTTGCCTTTTGTGACAGCAATAGATGTTCATCCTTACCACTTAACCAGAAAGATTAAACAGCTGTTCGTTGAAACCAATGATGAAACTTTGATCAGATGACAATTAGGTTAATTCTTCTTTTAATGATCCTGACAGAGATCACAATTGAAAAAGCTTGCAAAATTATTTTATTAAAAAATGAGTACTACTTGTGACAGTATACATACTGCACAATATATATGTTCAGCTTGTTATTTTTTGTCATATCTTCATGGATCTCAACTGCAGTCTTCATGAACTGCAAGTAGCCCACAGGCTCCAGATTTGGAGACCCTATTTTGAGCAGTAATAGCTTTGAATAAGATGTGTGTGATGAGCCTATTATTGTCAAACACTTCATTTCAACACTCAGGTATTACTACTCTGGTTGATTCGTTCAACCAAGTAACTGAAAGCATGGCAGGTTCCAAACACTCGTGAGCAGCAACTTTCAATGAACCAGCCAACCCAGAAATGTTTGTATTTAACAAATTCATTACATAGCAACAACCAAATATGCCTTATGAAAATGGCCCCATTTGACTCAAGGGAATGCAGAAGTTCAAGTGGAAAATCTGCCTAATTTCCATCTCTTCCTTTCAAAAACTGTAATCATTTTTTATCAAATTGTCAAAATAGCAACGAAAATCAGAGTGATTGCACAGCGATTCAATGATGCAAAAAGAAGAAGTCTAACCTGAAAAACGAAAGACATCACCCTGACATGGTTTAACTGAAAAAAAATTTTCCTTAAACACTTTGAGAATCGGTGTACGATATATTCATACTTCGATTTCGGATTAAAAACAGCAGTTTTCGGTTGCCTTACCAACGCCCTAGCTCCTCCACCGATTGCGCTAGAGAGCTGTTCAAGGGCTCAAATGGATCAGCCAGTCTAGTAAATAGCATTCGAAAAAAATTGTTTGGTTGGGAGGTGCGGATTTTTGTGACTGACGTCATAAGTGAAGTAGTTTTGGGGTCATTTTGGCTCATGTTGCCTGGCCTAGGGCACAACTGCTAGATCAAAGTGTTTCACTGAAGTTTTCATTGGAAGCTGGGCTCGAGTCCGAGTCTTTTGAGCCTTTGATCAACTTTCTAGCGTTTCTGGTTCAGAAGTTATGATCTAAAATAAACAAATTAATTAATTATCTAATTAGTCAAATATATTTACTAACTTACATCATAACTTTTGAACTTGAAACCCCAGCAGGTCATCCAACGTATCAAAAGACTCGGATTGTAGGCTAGTTTCCAGTAAAAACTTCAGCGAAATACTACCACCTAACGGTTGGCCCCCAGGGCCAGGCAAAGTGGGCCCAGGTGGCCTACAAGTCCTCCACTTATGACATCACTCACAAAAAAACCACACCCCCCAAGCAAAAAAATTATTTTCGAGTGTAGACTAGAAGACTTGCCGCGTCTTTTAAGAATTTTACCGGGTCTGTAGAGCATACTGGACCTGAGAAATTCCCACGCAAAGCCACATGCGCTTAGGCGTTTTTTCCAAAAGCAGCCGGATGCCAAAGTGTTAAAAAATGCTATTTTCTAATTTTGCTTTTAATATGGCAACCCAGGTGTGCGCTAATACAGCTGCACACTTGTGCTTGCTTTCTATGTGTGCATCATTTTGAGTTTCATCATTATTTTGCAGTTCAGGTGGATTAATCATAACGGCTCACACAAGCCCGTATCTGTTTTGTCCCCCCAGTAGTTGTACATATAACAGCCACTTAACAAAACTTTTTTTTCATTATTTAAGCACATTCTTAGTTTTTATATAGAGGGTGACACAAAAAAAACGGTCATCACCAAAAATCTAATAACTTCCAAAATTTTATTTAGATCGACACAAAACTTTAGCTGCATTAGGTCAAGCCTGTGTAGCAGACATCTACAAAGTTTCAAGTCTGTACTACAAAAACTCTTTGTTTCACTGACACTCAAAAAATGTGCTCCAAATGAGCTCCCTGGCGCTGCAGGCGCATTTGGATCCGGCAGGCAAATTTCTCGATGAACCTCCCACATTCCTCCCTTGGGATCGTTCTTATTGCTGCTGTGATCAGACTCGAGCCTAGTTTCCAATGAAAACTTCAGCGAAACACTTTGGCCTAGTGGTTGGGCCCTAGGCCAGGCAACATGAGCCAAAACAACCCCAAAACTACTCCACTTATGACGTCACTCACAAAAAATCCGCATCCCCCAACCAAAAAATTTTTTTAGGCCAAAATCGAAGTAAGAATATATCGTAGACTGGCTCTCAAAGTGTTAATATCAAATATTTAAAGAAAAAAAACAATGGAGTACCATTTTTATCTCAATATATGGCTCTTGCTTTTGGTTATTTTAAATTGACTTAGAATTCACCCCATCATTAATGCTTTAGATAGAACTAAAACATTTTAGCCATATATGATCAAGTACTTCTAGCAGTTGGCTCAGAAAACCTACAAGAACATTTGTCTAATTTGTTTTACCAAAAGAAAATCTCCATTCGTGTCATGTTACAAACTGCTACGGAGCACAAATAAATATGCTGCATGTAAAATACTGATGATTACTTGGGACTAGTTTTACTTTAAATGATTTCACTCGTTTAAGCCATGACCAGTTTTCTGCATATATATTTCAGTAAAGTAAATAGAGAAACTGTTCATGACTATGCATTCCCCTAGATGAAACCTTACCAAAATTCCAAGTTTCGGTTATACAATCTTAGAATTTGTACTGAAAACTGTTGTGGTGCAATTGACTGGATGATGGTATGGCTTCAGAGCAGGGGTGGGCAAATTACGGCCCGCGGGCTGGATCCAGCCCACTGCAGTGTTTCATCTGGCCCACTTGTGCCTGCCAAAACCACGACTATAGTTTGTATGGATATAAATTTCCGTTGAAAATATCGATAAAACAAACGAATCGTAGACTAAAATATATACCGTAATTCCCCACATATTATCCGCACCCGAGTATAATGTGCAAAACGAGCCACATATACCTCAAACTCACCCATCCGAATTATTTATGTCATTCTGAAACTCAATCATTCCTGTGCCTGATATATCAGCGTTTAGGACTGCAAATTATGTTTTTGGAGAGCTACCTTTAACCCTTTAAGTCCCGCGAAAACCACGTTTCATGCAGAGCTTTGCAATCCTATAACTCACCAGGCGATTGAACTAGAGAGCTGTTCAAACCTTCTATGGATTCAGCAAGTCTTGTAGTCGAAAAAACATTTTTTGTTTAGGTGGGTCTTTTTTGGGGGGAACGCCACAAGTGGGAGTGTTTTTGGCTACCTTTACCTGGCCCTGGGCCCCAACCGCATTGGGTCATTATTGCGGCTCAAAATTTTTGCAGAAAGTAGGCAAAAATCCGCATCTTTAGAGCCCTTGAATGACTTTCTAGCATATCTGTAGCTGAAATTATGGACAAAACACCAAAAATTGGTGAAAATTTCAGCACCCCCAAACCCCAGTCTGGGCTGGAAAACATCCCTTTTCTAAATGGCCATCACTCGACAGCGGATCGAGCTAGAGAGCTGTTCAAATCCGGTCTGAATAGGGAAAGACTTGTAGTTTAGGCTGAAAATAAAACTTTTCGCCGTGCGATTTTGGCCTTTTTGGCTATGTTTACAAAACCACAGGTTCTGCCAGCCTCCCTCATCAGCAGCCTGCAATAAATCGTTCACTGTGGAGGTAGAGATGTCCTGAGCTCACATTTTGCAACCCAGACCATCCCATACTCGCACCCCCTCCTAAATTTTGACCCGTACCTTGCCCAGCCCACAAAAAAGGTAGTGTCTATTTTGCCTCATGAGGTAAAAGCACTGCTGGAGCTGTTTTGCTCTTAGCTGAACACAATATTAACCTTAATGCTAAATCCAAACCTTTATGTCTCTTCACATATTGTCACATGACTACTTCAATCAACCAGTCTGGTTCGACCAAAGGTAAAATAGTCCCAGCATAATTTTTGTCTTATGAGGCAAAATATACCCTACCTAAAAACATTTGAAATAAAACCGTACTATCAGCATAAAATTGCATTTTAATAGGGCATATTTGTTCATTGACAATTGGTAACTTTTAGTGACTTTCTGACAAATTGGTAACTTTTAGTGAAAATTACAGGCTCTAGCTTTGCAGTCGGCTGTTTGAGTTATCTCCTGCTTGGTTCTGCTCCCATCTCCTTGCAGTGATTCAAGCTTGTACTTATCATTCAGCAATTTTTGTAAAGCCACAGCAGTGACCCACACCAAGCGAATCGATCGCAATTTATTGCGTAAGGAAACTACTTTCGTGTGTTACACATCTTCAGTCCTGCGCAAAAGTCGACATATGAAACAAAAAGAAAAAATTACGCACTGTTGCTAAGATCAAAACTCAAGATTACAAAAATTGAGCACAATTGCAACTCCTCCACTAAACACAGC
>Ga0210059_1015599_pt1 | contig 11063 bp, 6 predicted proteins | sample Ectturendosymbi2_FD_188042 | JGI IMG/M metagenome (GOLD analysis project Ga0210059, IMG submission 188042) | Ecteinascidia turbinata endosymbiont from Florida, USA - Sample 2 (SPAdes) (version 2) | ecosystem: Host-associated > Tunicates > Ascidians > Unclassified | place: Key West, Florida... | reverse complement strand
GGTCGCAAGCGGTAAGAAACGTCGTGGAATACGTCAGCAGAAGCTGAAAAAATGAACACTTGTCTTAAGCGTATGTCGAGATTTCCTTAGTCACAACAACAAAATTGACATCATTTCTTAGATATGGTTAAAGTTTTGTAAACGCCATGGCTACGCAACCAAACGTTTTTTCATACATGTGTCATGTGGTACCAAAATGCTACAGTTCAGTTAACAATGTTCTCCTTAGAAGTCAACGCACAAACGAATGTTCCTCTTGCATGTTCAAAGATGCGATCAAATGTGGAAATAAAATGCATGCATACGTTTCATTGAGGTTACTGCACGGCACAATATTCTCGAAATCCGTATAAAATAGTTGAGCTGCAACGAATGAATGTAGTGTTCAATCCTCCGGCCACCCTTCCTACCCTAAATAAGGCGATTGCGCATTTCTACTAAGAAATGCTAAATAATGTAGTGAGTGAATCTTGTCAATGAGATCTTTTCAATTGTATAACCTGGTTTAGTAATTTGCGTTTATCAACAGGCCAATCGAGTTTAATGGCAAAGCATCAGTACCAACAAAAGCACAGCGTTCGTACCGTTTCTGCTGTTGTAAAAAATATAAACGTGTGGTTTTCAAAGGCCATTTGGAGAAATTCGGCAGTCCATAACCAGGAAGGCTTGATGGGAATATTACTAAGCAGAAGGGAAGTATTGATTTCGAAAACATTTCAATCGCGCACCTAAAGAGGTGAAGATAGCGAAACTACAGTCAATGAGTGGGAGCAGTACGTGTAAATCACAAGTTTTGAAACCGATTTACTTGAATACAACGCTCAGAAAAGTAATCAACTTAACCTGACTCCTTTGCATGTGGGCGAAGGCTATGCACAAGGCATGTCAAGGTAAGTGCCGTGAAAACATACTTACAAGCGCAACATGTAGAAAAATCTTTTGGTAGCAATTTTGAACAGTTCGTCTGATTTATCATCCAGAAACAGAAAAGGTTTTGTTTTCACGAAATTGCGGTTATGATCGTGCGTACCTCCACTGAAGTGAATGAACGTTACAACACAAACAGGTAATTCGAAACCCCATAAAACCAAATAGGTACACCGCAAGGCCAATTGCCACCAGGATTGCCAACGTGTGCATCAGTATTTGCTCGCGATCTCGACTGAGTCTACTCGAACATTAAGAACTGCGTTCATTTGGTGATTTTATGGGTTATCTTTAGTGTACGTCTTAAACAGTTTACCACTAATCTCCTGGAATGTTGTTTTTCTTGTATTTCACAAGAGAGAAATTATATTCTGCAGGTATTTTTATAAGAGAGTTGAGCAGGAGATTCAGGCTGAAGTTCTTTCATCCACGGTTAACCAGCCACTGGCACGACCAAGCCGATGTTTGTGAGCTGGTGAAGTCGTAAAACGTCTCAATGATGGTGATAAGAATAATTTTACCTTAAAAGGTTTTCAAAAAGTCAGAGCGCCACTCTTTTGTTTGCGATAGAAAAAAAATGCGAAATACGTGGCATAGATTGAAACTTCAGTTAAAAGAAACAGTCACTAACGTCTTTAAATAGCAGTTCTAGATTAGATTTGCGACTTGATCAACTCTTTTCTGCTTGAGTGAGTTAATACTTGCAGACAAGCACAGCTCAAAAAACAAGAAAACAGTCATGGTAGAAACGTTCTTAAACATTTTCGTTTAATTTCGCCTTATGTTTCAAACTTGTCAAATTGAATCCAACATTAGATCACACACTCAGCTTTCTACTTCATTTTTGATTAGTAAAAATGTCATATTCTAGTCCTAAATCATTTGCTTTACTGGTCAATATTATGATTGTTGCGAGTACTCATGTGGAAGTTCAACATACGTCTACGTGGCTCTGTTGTGTATAAGAAAAGTCTCCTCATTTTTCAAAAGGCACTTCATTCACTGGGTGTTCTTGTTGGGTTAACAAAAATAAAAAATTCCACCATTTTAAAATATTAGATTACACAATTTAGTAAGGTGTTTTTATTTGCTTTGACAACAAACTGGGTTTGGGGTTTGTGTGCACCACGGTTGTGACGAATCTTTGCTGTATGAAACAAACAGGCACTGCTCACGAGCTTGTTGGAGCTTTCAACTCGGGGACACAAGACGGTAGAATTCGCCGTTTTGTCATTATTTGCTGTAACAAAATTATGCACCTAAGGGTTTAAGCATTTCAAGCTTTTTTCCGATAATTTTGTGCAACAGGAATCTGGTTTCCACGAAAGTGATTTTGTTTCTAGCGTTTCAGACTGACAGGCGTTTTTTAAAGCGCCGATTCCTATAAAGTTTTAATATCAACCTTCGACTTTCCTAGAGCTAATCTTGATGGTAGAACTAATCTGGATAAACCTCACAAGTAAAGTCCAAAAACCATCGTATTTATGAAAAACATATGTAAAATAAGTTTGAATAAAGTGTAATATGAACCCCACATTCTACAAGCAAAACTAAAAATCACACCTAGGATTCTTGCGTGGCGACGGCAATGGGTTGATACATGTGCATTTATCAAATTTTACAAATACCAAGAGTTTTGTTAGACCATCTATGAAAACTATAGCAAAGAAACATGAAAGAAAGAACACACACAATAACCAAAGTGTTTAGCCTAAAGTAGTAGCCTAATCACGTTTCCTGTGACGTAGGAGTTGCAATTCTCAAGGTAATTAAATATAAGTAACACTTCAAGAAGAATATAAAGCATGTTTCCAATCATTGTTACATTTTCCGCCATTCAAAACAGATTCTACTTAAAAAGAAGGCAACTTTCTTTAGCATCCCTGCAGAAAACAGGTAATAGATAGCGGTAAGTCAAGGACTAAGAAAAATGCTGTAGAATAGGTATTCGTTTGACAATAATTAACAAACCTGCTATACGTGTTAGTTGTTTAGCAATGACATGTTATATGAACAAATTTATTGCAGACTAATTCACCTTATACTTTAATATTCCAAAGGTTGTAATACTTTCCATCCAACGTTTTTGTTACATTAATAATGTTTACTGAAAGCAGTGAATCACGCAATTTGTACAGTACTATTTGAATCCGTTTGGCTCTGTCATCACATGCAAAGCCCTACCAACTATACGATTGTTTGGAGAAAAGTTTCAAATTCATTTTATCACATCAATATTACTGCTGTTTGGAATGCTTTCGTGCATAGCACCTGGGATGACTTTATGCATTATGCTGGACCTCTGGGAAAGATTGTGCAGTTGCCCTCAAATGATAATTGCATTTCTTGAAATTACGCCTCTTGTTTGCAATGAGATGCACCGTTTTTCGGTTCGTTTCCCACGTTTTGTCACACAATATACTGCAAGTTTTATCACTACTGTGGATTCCTCTTCGCTGATGGTCAGATCCAAAATGATTATTTTGTGTTGGATGATGATTACTTTTAAGTTGATTTCCAACTCAAACACCCTTTAGCCACCATTAAGCTAAAACCAATGTCCTAAATTCGACTCTATGTAGGCAAGCGAATGGCTGTACAAGATAATGATTAAAGAAATACTGGAATACGAAACATATTTCAGCCCTGTTGGCAAGGCAAAGTTCGTAATATGTGAACTTCAAATATTCGTGCTTATGAACGGGAGATTTTAAAAGCCTCAAAGTAAGCTTTCAGTTTTGAAATTGGTCTATGTTCCAATCCTCTCTCCTATGGTCATTAATCTTGTGTAATGACCGAACACAAGTACAAGTGGCAGAGATGGGATTTTTACAAGTAAGGTAGACGTGATTATATGCGGCAAGATGTGCTGCTGTGAAATTCAGTCTAGCATTATCTCGCAAACAACGAGATTTCGTCTTCATTGGTAATTTCGTGTGAGCGGAATTTACCAAGAAAGGTTAGCGATGAATATTCGTCTGACTACACCCACAGGAAAACGACACAAGGGCCGGCCAACGACCAGGTGACGCGATTACGTATTTGATCTGACGTGCTGCATTTTTGTGCGGAGGCAGCAGAATTATTAGAGGTTGCTGATAATCGTGAAGTGATTCGAAATTTCCTAGAACTGCCACCCTGGGGCTTTCCGAATGCGAGACGACAGTAAGGTAATGAATAAGTGGGACTGCGACACAGCCTTTGCCTACAGTATGCTGCATTACCACTAAATATTATTGTGAAGAAACGGATATTTTCAAACTATTGATTTTATTCCGTAGCTTAAATACGTTCAAAAATAAAGAGCATTTCTGAGAAAGTCTTTCGGTTCATTACTATAAAAAAGCGGCTATGGCTTTGAAAAACATGCACTATGAGAAACAACATAATGGATGAAATGTAGTGAAACTCTTTCTGCCTTAAAATATTTTTGGTGGGAAAACGCTTGACGAAAATTGCATATAAAAAAGCATATTGAGTTGTTGGTGTCTTGAAAGCAATACCAGTGAAAAACTTTAGAGATTATAGATTAACGCAACACAAGTGCGTAAGAAGCCAGTGAAAGAAAATTAAAAACCGTAAACTGCATCGCGTGCCACTCCAGATAAAAATGATGTCATTTCAAAAAAGTGAAACACGGTGAATATCCCACGCATATGGTTGCAAGAAACGTTTCTTCATAAAAAAATATAACATCAAAGATTCAACCCTCCTGAAAGCACTTGTCAAAAAACAGGAACTTTAGAACTCATATATACAACATTTCTCGAAAGGAGATGCATGTAAATATTTAAATAATTTACAACATAGTTTTTGATGAAGCAAACTCTTATAAGACTGACTCTGCACAATTGTTGTAGTTCATTCTCGGTGTAGAGAAAAATTAACATCGATTCGTGAGATGCACATTTGCAAATTATCGTAATGCGGTAAAAAGACTTAAATTTAATTCAATCTTTCGTTAGGACTGTTTCCTCTTTTTGGATTCGTCAGTGGCGAGTAGAGTCTGCTCTGTGGGCGAAACCAGTTACTATACGGATTAAACGACCTACGCTTTGGGCCAATCTGTAAATATTCCGTTTCACAGTGCTCTAAAATGTGAACAAGCCACTTCAGGTGCAAACAGCTGCAAAAGTGTTCATTGCAGTGGCCTGAAAATGTTCACAGTTTTTAACAAATTCAACAGCATAAGCTTGGTTCGCAGCTCTGTTGTATCCGTAAAATAACATATAACGATTAAACATTTTTGTGATATGTCGCTTCAGAGTAAATCGACAACAATATGCACTACATGTGCAGAGACACAAACCCTTTGAAATTGAAAATTGAAAAGCATGAGTTGGAAAATATTAACAACGTGCAGTCATTGTGTATGGCAGACTTCCATAAAACTTCTTGTTCTGCTGCTTTATATCCAAGCAATGAAGTGCGTGTAACAACATTCATTTTAAACTGTTGGGTCTGAAGTAAGAAGAGGAAACATATAAAAGATATAAATTGGTCATTGGCAAGAATACAGCAGGTAAAAATCATACTCGTGACGAGAATGATTCGGTAAGTTTTCATATCTTGACTGGATGAGGAAACGTTTACCTCTACGAAAACATGACCCTTTCATCACACGCTGTCGCAGTCAAGATTGATTGCATGTGTTTGCCAAAGGGCGTGCCTGCATGTGATTACATGTTTGTGCGTGTGTGAAGAGACTGTCGGGGATCATTTGCGCTCAGTACAGTTGCGCGCATGCAGCGCGGAAAATGGTGCGTTGACATTTGTGCGTACTGCCAATTGCGCGCACACCCCAGTATTTTGCGATGATGCGCACACAAATAAGTTACGAAAAATGAATTTAAAAAGATTAATTGGAAAAAGATGTAACGAAACGGGATCGCTTAAATTTGAAATGAATTGCGAAATCTTTTGCAAAAGCTTACAGTAGGTAATGTGTGCTACATCTAAAAACTCTATTTCGAGGTACGTATTATAATACTTGGGAAGAAGAGCGGACGACCCTGGTTTGCCGCTGTAAAGTTCCATTGTTGATACGAGCAATACAATAGCACTTGTACAAGTTTGCTAGCTTTTGCTATGTTGTATTATGCTATCCGTCAAAACCACTTTGTTGCGGGAATTTCAAACCAAATTTCTGTCTCAGAAACTCCAACAACGTTTAAGGAATTTAGATAACGCATTGAGTCTTCGTAGCAATATAACTTACTTCACAACGCAGTTACTTCACTAACATTTCGGTTAACTTTCCATTTGTGTTATATAAGGTTAAGTAGTCAAAGAAGGATGACTCTTCCATACTTTTCACAAGGCTTCTCTGAAAGAGAGGTTGCCCTAAGTTCGGCCTGTAACGTCACTGTACAGTCGGGCCCAACAATTGCATTGCAAATCTTAGGATTTGGAGTCATTGTGGCATAATGAAATTAAACCCAGAAAGCCAGATGTGTGGACCATCCGCAGTAAAAAGTGACAGCTTTGTCGAAAATTTTAACAATCACCTGTAATTAAGAAAATATACTGAAGTTTGTAAGAAACAAAGAGGTTGAGTGTGTGTATTAGAGTTGGAGTCTGTAGTTAATCAAACGATTGTTTAGGTTTTGACCCCTTTTGTTTTCATTGCCCCCTTATCGACCTCTTCGACTTTTTCGGTTCTTGTAACGCTCTCTTGCGCGCAAATAAAGGGTCACCGAAAAGGTTAGCGCAAATGACAGATCACCGAGATGCACACGTTCTTTTAGGTGGTGCGAATATGAAACTGCTCAAAAAAGTTAGATCATATTTTTTTCTTTTTTGCCCACATAATATCCCAGAAATGCAGCATACGAATTTTCGGAAGATTGGGCCCACGAAGAACAAAGAACTTCTAATCAGCTTCAGATACTCCTGGGTCTACGTGGTTTGAAAACTTTTCATTAAACAAAAATGAATGGTACCAAAAAATTTATAAACGATTATTAATCTTGTTCTTTTCACCCTCATAAACCGTGCATTAAGTTTTTACCGGATTGTTTCGAACCAAGTTAAACTCCTGACAGTAGTATTGATATGTCACTTTTATCTAACATATACGCATGTGTACAAAAGCTTTATCAAAGATATAGCATTCACATTTGTCACGAAAAAGTATGAGCAGCACACTTGTAATTGGTGCTATGTTGCAGATACATTAGGGCGTTTAATCACAAACGATAAATGGTAACTAACGTTGCCTTATTGCGAATCAACATTGTGAGAATCTCCTATATCAACAACCTAAGTTTAAACTCTTCTAAAAGCTGAAAATCAAATTACAAAACAATATGCCTTGAGAGACGTTTTATTCCCTTTTTGTATCGAGTTACTTCAAATACTGCGTGTTACAATGCAAAGGAATAAAAAATTAAGATAAAGAGTTTGAAATAGGTGAAAGTCGTTTGCCAGGATTGTGTTTGGCAAACCTACAATTATATTTCTTGCTCCTTTGAATAAGAGAGACTGTTGTACAAGCGCTTCATGGAAACATTGCTTTACGCAAAGCAGGCATAATAATATATTTTTTGAACAAAATCAACCATAATGAAAAAAGTGAAAAAATCATATGCAGCAATTCATGTTTTCATGTGATTTCCTGCAACATCTGTGGGGTAATAACTGAAGGTAATAATTCCTATGCAATGCTTACAGTCAGGTCCATCAAGAAAGCGATCCGATTCTTTGCTTTCAGCACTGCAGGAAGTTGTGCCTTTAATGTGTTCCACTGCAAAAGACATCATAAAATAATTACTCTGTAAATAAAGAGAAACTAAGAAGATATTCATAACTTAATGTTAGAAAAGAAGGTAATCCAAAATTTCTGGTTTCCCTATGTGAAAGGCTATTCCTAAACCTAAAATCATTCATGACATAGACCTCATAAGGATCTTAACATTTTTCCAACTGTGACAACATCTGCGGGTCAATATCTTGGGCCATTGGTCAATCCTCAATTTTATGAAGATGAAGGCCATAGGCGAATACTTAATTTTTTTGGTAAAAATGAAACAACTTCCCATCTTTACACACCAAATTAAAATTTGCAGTACTTTGTATTTAGAAAAAAAAACGCATCACCAAACGTTTAGTTGTTTCTAAAGGTAGAAAAATTTTTCACTCATAAACAATCAACATTCTATCAAACGAGTATATATTTTGCAAGGACATGGTAACAAATTTAGCATATTCTACTTAATCGATTTTTTCCTTGAACAACGTGATTATTTTTCCATTATTAGCTCAGTTGTTGGCTTATTGTTTTAAGTCTATCCGTAAATATAATTACTTTTCCGACTGATACTTTTTCCCTTATTGTATAAAATTTCCATACTTTGAACAACTGTGAGAAGGCAATGCAGTTTGTTTCAAAAGGGACACAAAAGTGCAAAATTTCTTTGCTGAAACAACGTTTAATAGAAACTTTCAATTTTGATATCTTCGTCAAATTTTTTCCTTTGCAAACACTTCAGTCTTTTGCATTTAGCAATCTCAAAATATGCTGAAACAAACAGAGCAATTTGGGAATTTGCTACCTTTCTAGTGAACAGAAAATAACTGCATTTAAAGCATTTGACTGTTCACAATTAATGAGAACACTTTCGAATTCAGAAACTTGACTGTTGGATCACGTCTTTGGCTGCAGCCGACTTCGACATTTTACAAAATCCGACCGAAACGGACTGAACAAGTTTCATTAAGGCTTAAATTCTCTAGCGATGCAACTGAAAGTTCCGAGCCAGACTCAGATTCTGATTCTGAATGCATGACTATTGATCTTGGTAAGTGGGTTTTGACTGATCGACCTTCTGACGCAAATAACAGCTGCAGTTTGTTGCATTGCTGGATTTTATGTGCAGTGCAACACACAGCGTCTGTGTTAACATATGGAGTTAATCCGTAGTTTAAGCAGTTTACGTGTCATAGTCTGCCTTGTGACCTCGCGTTATGTCTGTACACAATCTAATTTTGGTGTTGTATCGCGTTTTTATTTCTGCACTCGAAGGAACTTTGCAAGTTCGCGAACGAAAGCCAGCATGACCCGCTTACCCTGCCACAGTACATGCTACATTTGCTATATTTGTGCTTTCATGTTACTGTAAATTGCTTGCGCCAAGATTTAATCCGTAAAATTTTTGTGACGAATTGAGATTTCCATGAGCGAAATATTATGCATTTTCTTGAACATTCGTCACTTTTCAGTGAAACTATAAAACCACATGGCATGGCTGTATGGTGTCTTGTAAAATGTCGTACGTTTCTCCATAATACAGGAGGACAGACGCCGTGCGCTCGAACAAGGAAATTGCAACAGATTTAACCCATCACACTCGTTGATTTAGGGTTTGCTGAGCTAAAAATTTCATTCCTACTTGGAATTGCTTTTACAGTCAAATGCAATTTTTCCGTCATTGAACGTATTGAAAAAACAATTCACGCGAATGAGCTTGCCAATAACGACCACACCCTTTGACCGAGTCGTTCGCTTCTAGACTACTCGTCTATGAAAGACCAGCCAACCCTGTGGAACAATAATGGGAAAGCTTTCAATCTGAGCCAAATTCTGGCACTTTGTTTTTCGCGTGTGTGAATGTTGTTTTTTTTGCAAGTAATCGCTTCTATTCACATTTTTCATCATCAGTGTAAACTCATGTTAAATTGTAAGTTCGCCATACTGCAAAATCGTGATAAATGAAACTCGCGACAGAACGAAAACGGGGAGTTGAAACAAATCAGTATCGAAATCTTAAAACATCAGCATTTGCGCATGCGCCACTGGAGGGAATAAGACAATAGCAGATTTTGCGATCGTAACGATCTTAGCCAAGGAACTTGAGAATATCCGAATGCTTTTCTAAAACAATTTGCTGCGTATTGCTTGCAAAAAGTACAAGTAACTTAACAATGCATTATTTTAAACTTCAACAAAAACCAAACTTTCAAATATAATTTACAAAAAATTTAGAAGAGGTTTCACAAGAGTTGTTTAATGCTTAAACTTCGTGGCTTTAACCGGTGCACTCCGCAAGAATCCAAATTCGACCACTTGGAATTGTTTTCACTGAAACGTGAACCAAGCCAGCCTGTGCGATGGTTTGTAAAGAGCTCGAGGTTTATTAGCGGGCTTTTACATGTATATCAGTTGGAATCAGGCTGTAAATTCTAACTACAGCCATTGTTTCGTGCTCAAGTTCATAATGAACTTCTTACTGTATGAAAACCCTTTAGTGCAAAAAACTCTTATCCCGTAGTTGGTAGATATTTTACATTAGTTTTTAGTTCGGAGGACTTTACGAAGGTTTCCTTGAACATTCCGACATTTTAAACTTTTTTCTAAGTTGTGCCTTGTCTAAACGGTTTCAGAAATTAATAAAGCATATTAGCTCAATCTTTTGAGATTCTATTTGAATAAGGACTGAAGATGTGTCGAACACGAAACTAGTTTCCTTGTGCAAACAAATTTCGACTGATTCGCTTGATGTGTGGTCACTGCTGTGGCTTTGCTATTATTGCTCAATCTTTTGATTGGCAAAATAATGTATAAACATGATAATAAATTATGACATAAATTCTTCAGAATTTTTTCAATCACAAAGAATTAAAGACATACAAAGCATACAAAAAACTATTGTGAAAACACAGATAAAAATAAAAAATGTGAAATTGATACTTATTATTCGTTGATATGTTGCTATCATGTACAAAAGTCAATACCATGAAAAACACAATACTGACTTTGCATAAGTTTGGAATTTCATTGTAAGTAATATCAAGTTGTTTTTTGCACTGCTTCATTTGGTACACGGATTGCAAAAATTGCTCAAAGTTTCCAAAAGCTTTGCTTTTAACAAATTGGCATATGTCTTAAACAAAACCAACATTTCCCCACTTTTCTGTTTCAAAGCGAATTCAACGAGGTAAAGATAAACCGGTATGTACCAAAATAATAATAAAACAGGTTTGGTGACTTTTCATCACGCGACAATTAATCACTGCTTTTTAATCACGAGATAGTTAATCACGCGGACAATTAATCACTTACCTGATTTGGTGACATTTATTCGCGTGACAATTAATCACTGACATTCAGTCACTGGATAGTTTGTTAAAATTGTGTT